>JABAOH010033103.1_pt1 | contig 29521 bp, 28 predicted proteins | sample 7062181 | NCBI WGS metagenome assembly JABAOH01 (sample SAMN14538630, study PRJNA623070) | marine sediment metagenome | biome: marine biome [ENVO:00000428]; feature: marine pelagic biome [ENVO:01000023]; material: deep marine sediment [ENVO:00002113]; isolation source: pool of 5 deep marine...
GCTGAGCTTTTTGAAACAAAATTTATAAAACGAAAACACAAACTCACCATCCTGGACGGTCTGATTGTTCAATTTCACCGTGGACCTTCCTACCATGCCCGGTGGGCAGAAAAACATGGAGCTCTTATTTTTAGTATGGACCCCGTGGCAGCAGATTATGTAGGCTGGCAGGTCATTGAAAAACTCAGAGCTAAGAAGGGACTTGCCTCTTTAAAGGAAGAAAATAGAGTTCCTGTCTATCTTAAAACTGCAGAAAAAATGGGACTGGGAAAGGCAAGCCCAGAAGAGATACAGATTATAGAAGAGGAAGTGTGAAAAAAGGCAAAAAAATGAAAAGAAGACAATTCTTCAAAACAGCTGGAGGCGTCTCTCTTCTTGCAGGTACAGGTTTGATGAATCGAACCTCTACATTTCCGGCACTCCTCATGGACCTCTATGCTCTCGGAGAGGAAGCAAACCTTTCAAAAGTTGAAGCACGTTACTATAAAAAGCACCCTGACAGGGAAATTGAGTGCACTCTTTGCCCTCGCCTCTGTAAATTGGGAGATAAGGAAAGAGGCTACTGTGGAGTTAGAGAAAATATGAAAGGCACTTACTACACTTTAGTCTATGGCAAAGCATGTTCTATCGCTGTGGATCCAATCGAAAAAAAACCCCTGTTCCACTATCTGCCTAAAAGCAGTGCTCTATCCATAGCTACAGCAGGCTGCAATGTGAACTGCAAATTCTGCCAGAACTGGGAAATATCCCAAGTTAGACCAGAACAGGTCAAAAACTATGACTTCCCTCCCCGGGCAGTCGTGGATACTGCAAAGAAATATAGCTGTGCGGTAATCGCCTACACCTACACTGAACCTGTCGTCTTCTTCGAATACATGTACGATACATCCTTGGAAGCCAGTAAAAAAGGAGTCAGGACTGTTGTCATCACCGGAGGGCATATCAATCCCGAACCAATGGAAGAGCTGACAAAAGTTGTGGACGCAATAAAGATCGATCTTAAAGCTTTCTCCCAGGATTTTTACACTAAATATGTGAGAGGAGAGCTCCAGCCAGTACTTGATGCCATAAAAATCGTTCATAAAAGCTCTGCCTGGTTAGAGCTAGTTTATCTTGTCATACCAACCCTAAACGACAGCCCTGATGAAATCAGAAAGATGTGCCGATGGATTATGAAGGAGATCGGACCTGATGTGCCTGTTCATTTTTCCCGATTTGTTCCCATGTATCTTGTGAAAAACCTTCCTCCAACTCCAGTATCTACCTTAGAAAAAGTTCATAAAATCGCACTCGAAGAAGGGATTAACTATGTTTATATCGGAAATGTCCCTGGTCATTCAGCAGAAAGCACGTATTGTCCAAGCTGCAAAAAAATCGTTATTGAGCGGACAGGTTATAGCATAGGCAAAATAGCGCTCAAAGGAGGGAAGTGCAAAAATTGTAATAATCACATTCCAGGAATCTGGACTTGATTACTTTTCTCCCGCCTTTTCTGCTCGGATTTATTGCCCTCTCCTTCCAAATCTTTTTACTTAGAGAATTTTCTGTTCATTTCTACGGAAACGAGATAACTTTTGGTTTCATACTTGCTTCCTGGCTTTTGTGGGGTGGGTTGGGAAGTATTTATGCTTCCAAATTAAAATTTCATCCTCCTAGATTTCCCCAGGCCTATTATATTGTCATACTTTTTCTCCCTCTCTGTCTCATAGTCCTCAGGTTTTCCCGATACTTGTTGAGGGCACTCCCCGGGGAGATAACAGGAATAATCCCGATGTTGTTCTATTCTCTGGTGCTTGCTTTTTTTATAAACTTTCCTCTGGGAATTCTTTTTGTCTTCAATGCTCACTTCCAGAAGGGGGATCTTTACCAGGTTTACTTTTTGGAGTCTCTGGGTTCTTCTGCTGCAGGATTGATAGTCTATCTCTTTCTCATCCCGGTCCTCTCCAACTGGCAGGGAGCTGCGATTGTCGGAGCATGCACATCTCTTTTGATCTTCTTTTCCTTCGGCAAAAAAAAGCAAATTATTTTCCCTCTTTCCATCCTGATTTTCCTGGCGGCTTTCATCGCCTTTGACTTCCCGAGCCAGAAAATCTACTGGAGGCCCTTTTCTCTTATAAAAAGCAAAGATACGCCTTACGGCAAACTCCAGATCTTGAAAACCGAAGAGCAGGTTTCTCTTTATAACAACAGCCTTCATGATTATTCCTACCCTAATCTTGCTGCTTCTGAGGAATCTGTCCATTTTGCTCTTCTCCAGAATCCAGGGGCAAAAAATGTGCTGCTGGTAGGAGGAGGAGCTGGCGGAGGACTGAGCCAGATTCTTAAATATCCAGAGGTCGAGGTGGACTATGTCGAGCTCAATCCTGAGATTATTCGTCTCTCCCTTCAATTCCTGCCCGAAAGAGAAAAGATTGTCTTGAGGAATAAGAGGGTCCATATATTTTATCAAGATGGAAGAGCCTTCCTTAAAAAAACCCGGAAAAAATACGATGTGATTATCCTCAACCTGCCTGAACCGGCCACGGCCCAAATTAACCGTTTTTATACTAAAGAATTCTTCTTTGAGGCGAAAGAAAAGCTGACAGAGAAAGGGGTGTTTTCCTTTCGCGTTCCCTCCGCCGAAAATTATATCAGCCTCGAGCTCCAAAACTTCCTCTCTTCTCTGTATTTCACCCTTAAAGAAGCGTTCCCTCTCGTAGAAGTCGTACCTGGAGATACAAACATTTTCCTGGCCTCGGCTCAGCCTCTATCCATAGGACTCGAGAAACTCAGCCAGAGAATTCAGGACTTAAACCTTCAGAATACGTATGTCAGTCCTCAGCTCCTCGTTTCCCGTCTAAGCCCGCTAAGGATAGAATTCATAAAAGAGAAAGTATCTTCGGGTAAACGAACCATAAACCAGGACTTCACTCCCATAAGCTATTTCTACAATTCTGTTCTCTGGAGCACTCAATTCAAGGGATTGGAAAGGAAAATATTTTCTTTCTTCTCCAAGGTTCATTTCTTCTGGCTTTTGGATCTCCCTCTAATTCTTTTTGTCTCCCTCCTTATCATTCTCTGGTGGAGGCGAAAAAAAACAACTTTTTCTCTCCTTCCTCTGGCTGTCATGGGTTTCACCACTATAGTCGTCGAAATCATCGTTATCATCTCCTTCCAAACTCTTTATGGATACGTTTATCGCCGGATTGCGCTGCTCCTGACCTGCTTTATGATCGGCCTTTTCTTAGGCTCTTATCGAGGAAAAAAGAGAAAAAAAATATATTTCGCTCAGCTGCTTTTCATCCAATTTGGCCTCCTAGTCCTTGTCCTCCTTCTCAATCTAGCGTTGAAGATACATCCGCCTGAGCTTTTTTTCTTCATTTATCTTCTTCTCCTTGGCTTCTTGGGGGGAGATTTGTTTGTCGTCTCCAATAATCTTTTTCTAAGAGAGAAAAAGAACTACGGTCTGGGTTATGGTCTGGATTTACTCGGTTCCTTCTTGGGAGCGCTTGCCGCCTCTTCTTTCCTTATCCCTCTCGTCGGGCTCCCCCTTCTTCTAAGGTACCTATTCTTGCTTAATTCATTCTGCATTCTATTTCTGTTTGGAGGGCTGAAAAGATCTTAAAATGGGGCCAGGCCCCATTTTTACAGGCACTATTTTTAGCTTCCATTTTTGAAAAGGTGTCAAGTTTTGATCAAATTCCTGCCGCTTCAGCCAAAAATGGGCCAAAAAGATGTGAAAAGTTGCAGGATTTATGCTGAAATAATATAATTTTCTTGACAGAATTCGCTAAATATGATGTACTGAAAAGTAACCATTTCCACACTTATCCTATATTACCTATAGGAAATTGTGCTCTATAATTTAAGTGAGTAAACTCTTATGAGAATCAATCTCTCCAAGAGAAAAATCAAAGATCCATTTGTGGCCAAAGTGGAAGAACTGAGCGGGCAAAATCTTCTTGCCTGTTATCAATGCGGCAAGTGCTCTGCAGGCTGCCCTGCGGTCTCTAATATGGACATTCTTCCCAATCAAATAATCCGCTATGCCCAACTTGGTTTCAAGGATGAGCTTTTGCAGTCGAAGTCCATCTGGATCTGCGCTTCCTGCTTTACCTGTAACGCCCGCTGTCCAAAGGGAATTAATATTGCCGAAGTAATAGAAGCCATTAGGGAAATTTTATTGCGAAAAAGAGAGGACCACATCAAGGTTAATAAACTTTCAGATGCAGAAAAGGGAGATGTTCCTCCTATTGCCATCATAAGCAGTTTGAGGAAATTTACGTCATAAATTTTTATCATGGCTAATAATTTTTTTTATAGATATTGCGTAAGGAATCATAATGAAAATAAGCTATTATCCCGGTTGTACTCTGAAAAACAATGCGAAAAATTTTGAAGATTCAACCTTATGTTCCTTAAAGCGCCTCGAGGTAGAGACTGAAGAACTTGATCGATGGAACTGCTGCGGAACTGTTTTCTCGCTGGCCACTGATGATTTGATTCATCACGTAGCTCCTATCCGAAACCTCATCCGAGTCAAGGAAACCAACAACAATGATGTGATGACTCTCTGCGCCATGTGTTTCAACACCTTGAAAAGGGCAAATGAGAGAGTAAAATCCGACCCTGAGAGCCTTGATAAGATAAATGAATTCATGTATCGCGAGGATGTCAAATATGAAGGAGACGTTAAGGTCCTCCACCTCCTGGAGCTGCTGAGAGATGAGATAAAATTCGAGAATATCGCCAAGAAAATAGTCAAACCTTTAAAGAACCTAAAAATAGCTAATTACTATGGCTGTCTTTTAGTCCGCCCCAAAGAGATTGGCCTTGACGACGTTGAGAATCCGACTGTTTTAGAAAACCTCATGACTGTTTTGGGTGCAGACGCCGTAGATTTTCCTTATAAGACTGAATGCTGTGCTTCTTACCAAACTGTCGATAAACCTGAAAACGTGGCTGATAGAACATACCACATCCTCACCTCGGCTCAATCCCAGGGCGCTGAGCTTGTGTCTGTGAGCTGTCCTCTCTGTGCTTTTAATCTAGACCACCGTCAGAAAGAAACTGTGAAAAAATATCCAGAGTTCAAGAATATACCGATCCTTTATTTCACCCAGCTTATGGCTCTTGCTTTGGGTTGTCCTGAGAAAGATTTAAGGTTAGACCTCCATTACATTAACCCAAAGCCCGTATTGAGAGAGAAAGGATTACTCTGAGGCTAGAATGGTTTATTTCGGTGATTTAAAAGCAAAAAAGGGCAAAGTCCATATTGATAAGGATAGATGCAAAGGGTGTCAATTCTGTGTGGAATACTGCCCCAAGGACGTTCTCGAGATGTCTGAAGAATTCAATGTAAAGGGCTATCATCCCCCATATGTCAAGAACGAGGATGACTGCCTTTACTGCCAGCTCTGCGAGACAATTTGTCCTGAATTTGCCATATTTGTCACTCTTAAAAAAGAGGAGGAAGAAGGTGAAAAAGACGAAAGCAGACCCTAAAGGAGTCTTAACTGGAGCTCATTATTTAGACGGAGACCATGCTCTTGCCGAAGGAGCTCTGGCGGCTGGATGCCGATTTTTTGCCGGATATCCTATCACTCCCTCCACAGAGACAGCTGAAAGGTTTGCCGAAAGAATTCCCATGGTAGGAGGAGTCTTCATCCAGATGGAAGACGAGCTCGCCTCTATCGCAGCCTTGATAGGAGCTGCCTGGGGAGGGAAGAAAGTCATGACCGTCACCTCTGGCCCTGGTTTTTCTTTGATGATGGAAAATATTGGCCTAGCCTGTATGCTGGAAACTCCCCTTGTGATTGCCAACGTCCAAAGAGGAGGCCCCTCGACAGGGCTTCCTACCCTAACCGGTCAGCAGGACATGATGCAGGTTAAGTGGGGCTCCCACGGCGATTACGCGATAATCGCCCTCTCCCCTGATTCTCCTCAGGAGTGTTTCGACCTCTGCGTCGAGGCTTTCAATCTATCCGAAATCTACAGAGTTCCCACCTTTGTCATGACAGACGAATGCGTAGGACACATGCACGAGAAAGTAGTCATTCCTCCTGCTGAAGAAATCGAACTGGTCGAGCGGAAATGGTATACAGGCCCAAAGGATAAATATCTTCCCTTTAAGCCTGATACAGATATGATCCCCTTCATGGTCAAAGTCGGGGACGGCTACCGCTTTCACATCACTGGATTAACTCACGACGAACGAGGCTACCCTGTTATCAACGCTGAATGCCAGAATGTCTGTGTCCCTCATCTGGTGGACAAAATCAACCTGAATGCCGATAAAATCATTAAAATTGAGGAAGATGAAACAGATAACGCTGAAGTCATCGTTATTTCCTACGGAATAACCTCAAGAGTTACTACCAGAGCTGTTCGCAAAGCAAGGAAAGCCGGTATAAAAGTGGGAACCATAAGGCTTATTACTGTCTGGCCGTTTCCAGAGAAGAGAATAAAAGAGCTGGCCAAGAAAATAAAGGCATTCGTCGTTCCTGAGATAAATTATGGCCAGATGGTTTATGAAGTTGAACGAAGCGCTTTCGGCCAAGCTCCGGTCATTCATGTCCCCCACTGTGGCGGCTGGGTCCATGATCCAGAAGATATTTTTAAGGCCATCAAGGAGGCCTCAAAATGAAGGAAAAAGATCGTCCAGAAGAAAAAAACCCTATTGAAGATTTACTAAGAATGGACAGGATCCCCCACATCTGGTGCCCAGGCTGCGGCATAGGTGTTGTGGTCACTTCCTTCGCCGAAGCCCTGAGGAAAAGTGAAATAGACCTGGAAAAAACTGCTATTCTATCTGGAATCGGATGCACAGGACGAGTGGCTGGTTATGTTAAGCTGGATTCTATCCATACCACCCATGGCCGAGCAGTGCCCGTTGCCACCGGATTAAAAATAGCCAACCCCGAATTAAAAGTCGTTGTCTTCAGTGGAGACGGAGATATTGCAGGGATCGGAGGTAATCATTTTATCCATGCGGCAAGAAGAAATATGGATCTCGTCATCATCTGTGTTAACAACTTCAACTATGCCATGACAGGAGGTCAGGTAGCAGCCACTACCCCTATCACGGCTAACGCCTCCACTGCTCCTTTCGGTAATTTTGAGTATCCATTTAACCTACCTTATCTAGCTGAAGCCAGCGGCGCAACCTATGTTGCTCGCTGGACTGCTCTTCATCTGAGGAGGGTGACCAAATCAATGCAGGAAGCTCTCAACAGAAGAGGCTTTTCTTTCATCGAAGTCATCACACCCTGCGTAACTCTGTATGCACGCAGGAACCGTCTCGGGGATGGGTTGAACCTTCTGAAATATTACTACGAAAAATCTGAAATTCAGCACGGAGCTGATACGAAGACACTTGATATAAGTTACCAGGGAAAGCTCATAGTTGGTAAGTTTGTTGATAAAGATAAACCGACTTTTCTCGATTGCATGAACGAGCATCTCGGTAAAGTCTTAGGCGATAAATACAAGCCTTATGGAGGAAACCATGACTGAGATCAGGTTTTCCGGTTTTGGTGGTCAAGGAATCATTCGCTGCGGCCTTATTGCTGGAAAGGCTCTCTCGCTCTTTGACAACAAGCAAGCGACAATGACCCAGAGCTTTGGTCCTGAGGCCAGAGGAAGTGCCTGCAGTTCTCAACTCGTGGTCTCAGATGATCGAGTCTTGTATCCTTATATCTCCGCTCCTGAGATTCTTGTCTCCATGTCCCAAGAAGCTTATGAGAAGTACGAGCCAGAACTGCGGGATGACGGACTTCTCCTGATAGACAAGGATTTAGTCAAGGCAAAGCCTCCTCGAGGAAAGATTAAAAGCTATTCTATTCCTTCGACTAGGTTTGCCGAAGAATTAGGGAACCGTATTATCGCTAACCTAGTCATGCTGGGATTTTTCACGGCAGTAACTCGTGTCGTTTCTCCTGAGGCGATGAAAAAAGCACTCCCCGGCTTAGTCCCGGGAAGATTTCTTGAGCTTAACATAAAAGCTTTTGATAAAGGTTATGAATACGGAAAGAAAATCCTGGCCGATGAGAAAAAGCCAAAACCAACAAAACAGAAGGTAAAAAAATAAAAAAATGAAAAAAATGGGGCCTGGCCCCAATTTAGAGGTAAAAAAATGAAAAGAACAGGAGTTTTTGTTTGCCACTGCGGCATAAATATCGCCGGAACCGTGGATGTCAAAAAGGTAACCAAAGACCTTTCCAAGCACAAAGGAGTCGTCCACGCTGAAGATTACGTCTATGCCTGTTCTGATCCTGGTCAGAACATCATCATCGATGCCATAAAGGAAAAGAACCTGGACAGCGTGGTTGTCGCCTGCTGTTCCCCGACTCTGCATGAGACAACCTTCAGGAATACATCCAAGTCAGCCGGACTCAACGAGTTCCAATGTGAGATCGCGAATATCCGCGAACAGTGCAGCTGGGTCCATAAAGATATGGAAAAAGCAACAGATAAAGCTATAAAGATTGCCAAGAGCGCCGTGCAAAGAGTCCGCAGGAATGAACCTCTGGAGCCGATAAGCGTCCCAGTAACAAGGAAAGCTCTTGTTATCGGGGGCGGAATAGCCGGCATCCAATCTGCACTGGACCTAGCCAACACTGGTTTTGAAGTCATTCTGGTAGAAAGAGCTCCTTCCATCGGGGGCCATATGATCCAGCTCTCTGAAACCTTCCCTACTCTCGACTGTTCCCAATGTATTCTAACTCCGAAAATGGTGGAGGTCTCCAAACACCCCAAGATCAAACTCATGACCTACAGCGAAGTTCAGGATATAAGCGGGTATGTGGGAAATTTTAAGGTTAAAATCCTCAAAAAGCCCACCTATGTTGATCCAGATAAATGCACTCTTTGTGATGAATGCACCAAAGTTTGTCCTGTGGTCGTGCCCAACGAATTTGACCTTGGTTTAACAGGAAGGCGAGCCATTTATATTCCTTTTCCTCAGGCTATTCCAGCTACGTTTACGCTGGACATAAAACATTGCCCTGGCCTCCTGCCGATTGCCTGCGGTAAGTGCGCAGATGTCTGCGAGCCGGAAGCGATTGACTACGATATGAAACCTGAAATCATCGAGGAAGAGGTGGGAGCCATAATTGTCGCCACTGGATACGATCTGTATGAAAAAGAACGACTGACTGAATACGGGTATGGAAAATACGCGGATGTCCTGGATGGACTTCAATTTGAAAGACTACTCTCTGCCTCTGGACCGACAATGGGAAAAGTACTCAGGCCATCAGACCGCAAGGAACCAAAAGAGGTTGTCTTTATCCAATGCGCTGGTTCCCGAGACCCTGAACTTCACTGCGCCTACTGCTCTAAAATATGTTGCATGTACACGGCCAAACATGCCATGCTCTACAAACATCATGTGCCAGATGGCCAGGCCTATGTTTTTTATATCGATATCAGGTCAGGAGGAAAAGATTACGAGGAATTTGTCCAGAGAGCTGTCGAAGAAGACGGAGTCCTCTACCTCAGAGGAAAGGTTTCGAAAGTATTTGAAGATAAAGGCAAGATCAAAGTTTGGGGTGTGGATACATTGACCGGAAAAGACATCGAGATCGATGCCGATATGGTCGTCCTGGCTACGGCCACGCGTCCCTCTAAGGGAGCAGATGAACTGGCCAAGAAACTCAAAATCGCTATGGACAGGGATGGCTTTCTCGCCGAAGCTCATCCCAAGCTCAGGCCCGTGGAGAGTGTAACATCTGGAATGTTCCTGGCGGGAGCAGCCCAGGCACCCAAAGACATTCCCGAAGCTGTGGCCCAAGCAAGCGGAGCTGCGGCTAAGGCTATCTCCATCTTGTCCCAGGAAAAGCTTTTTCATGCTCCAACAGTGGCTAAAGTTAACGTCAATCTCTGCACAGGCTGCGGCATGTGTGTTGAAGTTTGTCCTTATGACGCTCTCTCGCTAAAGGACGGCAAGGTTGAGGTGAATGAAGTTCTCTGCGAAGGATGCGGGACCTGTTCAGCAACATGCCTGAGGGCAGCGATCAACGTCAAGAACCTAACCGCGTTGCAGGTAAACGAAATGATAAAGGCGGCACTCGGAGGCTAAGAAGTGGCAGAAGAATTTGAACCAAAAATAGTCGCGTTTCTCTGCAAGTGGTGTTCCTCGGCAGGGAGCGACCTGGCTGGAGTCTCCCGCATGGAGTATCCACCCAACGTTATTCCCATCACTGTCATGTGTTCGGGGAGCGTGTCCCCTCTATATATATTCTCTGCCTTTAACAAAGGAGCAGACGGGGTGCTCGTTTCAGGGTGTCATCCAGGCGACTGCCACTACATCAAAGGTAACTACTATGCCCGGCGCAGGATTGCCTTAGTAAAGAAGCTTTTAGAGTATGTCGGCCTTGAACCCGAGCGCTTCCAGATGTCCTGGGTCTCGGCGGCAGAAGGAGTAAAATATACTCAGGTCATCAAAGATTTTGTCCAAGAACTAAAGCCACTAGGACCTCAAAAAAAGCTTAGGAGAACCCAATAATGGTTAACCTAGAGGAGCTCAAAAAAGAAGCCGCTCAGATCTTAAAAGAAGGAAAAGTCAAATATATAATTGGCTTCCAAAGAAGCTCAAACGGTCTTCTCCCAGTGCCGGCTTTTATAAAAAAACCTGAGGATGTCGAGAAGCTTGTCTGGGATCCAGCCTGTGTTCATAACTTAACGCTCTTTCTCCAGGACGATAAAAATAAAAAAACTAAGGAGAAAGAACCTGATGAGAGGCCGGTTGGAATCGTTGTCAAAGGATGTGACAGCCGGGCCATCAATGTCTTGCTTCAGGAAGAATTTATCAAAAGAGATGATGTTTATATATTAGGAATCTCCTGCGAAAATACTGGAGTTTTAGATGAAAAAAAGCTTGCTAAAAAGTTGAAAGGAAAAAAAGCTAAAAAAGCTGAGTTTGGCGAAAAGGATGATTTTGTTATCACTACAGAGGATGGGAAGATAAAAATTGAAGCCCAAGAAGTGCTTTCCGAGAGATGTCTTGAATGCAAAGCCCATTTCCCGGTCATCTATGACGTCTTGATCGGAGAAAAAACCAAGCGTAATGTGGAAGATCCTTTTAAGTCCCTGGAGAAGACAGAATCTTTACCTGCTGAGGAAAGGTGGAAATTCTGGAAGGAACAGATTGAAAAATGTATCAGGTGTTATGCCTGCAGGTCTGTTTGCCCGATGTGCTATTGTGACGAATGCGTAGCGGATACCATAAGTTTTGTGGTAACTCCAGACACTCCTGCTGAAGAAAAGGCTCAAAAAATAAAATGGCTTGAAAAATCGCCAGTCTCTTCAGAGAATTTTGTCTATCACTTTGTCAGAGCCATCCATCTTTCAGGACGCTGCATTGACTGTGGAGAATGCGAGAGAGTCTGTCCTCTGGATATCCCCGTCAGGTTCTTGAATAAGAAATTGGAAAAAGAAGCCAAAGAGCTTTTTGACTATGAAGCAGGCTTTGATCCTGACAAACCTTCTCTTGTCTCAAGCTTTAAGGATGAAGACCCAGAAGATTTTATAAAGTAAACAAATGGAAAAAGTACTGTTAAAAAAAGACTTCCCCCAGTGGGTGAAGAAGCTTGAATCTTACACGATATATTCGCCACAAAAAGAAGGCGATTTCTGGAATTATGAAGTCACCAAGAATTCTGAAATAATAGACCTGGATTATCTCAACACTGTCCTCTCTCCAAAGAAAATCGTCTTTCCCCAAAGAGAAGTGCTCCTTGAGTTCAGCACTTCAGACGAGGATGAGCTTAAAGTCAATGAGGTGCTTCCTGAGGAGACACAATCTATTATCTTTGGTGTGAGACCTTGCGATGCCAAGGCGCTTACACTTACAGACAAGGTCTTTGGCGGCGATATTAAAGATCCTTATTACTGGAAAAGAAGAAACTCAACAACCCTTGTCGGACTTACCTGTAACACTCCTCCATCATCAAACTGCTTCTGTATCTCGGTTGATGGCTCCCCTCATTCTAAAGAAGGCCTTGATATTTTAATGACTGATTTAGGAGATAAATACTACACAGAATCCTTCACTAAAAAAGGAGACGCACTTCTGAATTTAGGCAAAGCGCTCTTTAAGACTCCAACAGCCAAGGACAAGAAGGATTTGGAAAAAATCAAGGCCGATTCCAAGAAGAAAATAAAAAGGCAAATCAAAGAGACAGCGAAAATTCCACCTAAACTCAAAGATATGTTCGACTCTTCCTTCTGGGATGAAGAGTCTTTAAGCTGCATCCGCTGCGGCATCTGCACTTATCTCTGCCCTACCTGCCACTGTTTTGATATGAATGATGAAGTTACTTCATCCTCCCCCATCCAAGGAGAGAGGGTAAGGACTTGGGACAACTGTCAGTTCCCTGATTTTACCATGCATTCTTCAGGACACAACCCAAGGCCTGATAAAGCTTCACGGTTGAGGCAGAGAATCCTCCATAAGTTTCAGTATTTTGTCGAGCTTTACAAGAATTACCAATGCACAGGCTGCGGTAGGTGCATTTCGAAATGCCCTGTTGGGATAGATATCATCGAGGTTCTCGAAAAGGCAAGAGATCATGGATCATAATACCTATATTCCAAAACTTGCTAAAATTATTGAAATAAAAGAAGAAGTGGGCGGAGCAAGGCCTATCAAGACTTTCAGGACTCAATTCCTTAGCACCAATGATTTCTCCTTCCGGTCTGGACAATGCGCCATGCTTTCCGTGTTCGGCAGAGGAGAATCGATGATCTCCATCTCCTCCTCCCCTCTTCTGAAGGAGTACCTCCAGTTCAGCATTCTGAAGATGGGAAGAGTGACCTCATCTCTTCACGATATGCAAGTCGGTGACCTCATCGGAATAAGAGGGCCTTACGGCAACAGCTTCCCTATGGAAGACTGGAAAGGAAAAAACATCATCTTTATCGGTGGAGGAATCGGCTTGGCTCCCATCTGGTCTGTCCTCAACACGGCTCTTGGCAAAAAAGGAGACTATGGGGACCTTATGCTGATTTATGGAGCCAGAACATCCCAAGACATAGTGTTTAAAAAGGAGCTGGAAGAGCTAAAAAAGCAAATGCCGGTTCATCTTTCGATAGATGTCGAGGAACCAGATTGGAAGGAGTTTGTAGGATTCGTTCCCCAGAATGTTACAGACAAAAAACCTTCTTCTAAGGATGCGATTGCAGTCACCTGTGGGCCGCCGATCATGATCAAATTCGTCATCAAAGCGCTTGAGGAACTCGGGTTTAAAGACGAACAGATTTATACGACTGTTGAGAACAAAATGAAATGCGGCATCGGAAAATGCGGAAGATGCAACATCGGCTTTCACTATGTCTGTAAAGATGGCCCTGTCTACTCATGGGCCGAGCTTAAAAAATTACCACAGGAATATTAAAGGGAGATATTGACGATGGCAACAAAGAAACCAGCTAAAAAGAAGCCCGTAAAAGTAACAAAAGCCAAATCTACAAAAAAAGCTCCGAAAAAAGAGATGGTTACCGTGTTCATCATGGGCAAAGCCCATAAAGTACCCGCTGAAGCAACCATTATGGGTGCCATCGAGTACTCTGGTTATCAGATAATAAGAGGCGCAGGATGTAGGGAAGGTTTCTGCGGTGCTTGCGCCACTGTCTACCGCCTGCCTGATGATTATAAAATTTACACGGGTCTAGCCTGCACAACTCTCGTTGAAGACGGAATGTGGCTTTCCCAGCTCCCAGCTATTCCTGCCCAAAGACCTGTTTACGACATCAACAAGATAGAGGCGAATGTCGCAACTTTTCAAAAGCTCTATCCAGAAGTTTTTCGCTGTGTTGCCTGCAACACCTGTACCAAAGCTTGTCCCCAGGACCTGGAAGTCATGGATTATATCCAGGCCGCCATCCGTGGAGACATCGAAAAAGTCATGGACCTTTCCTTTGACTGTCTCTCCTGCGGCATGTGCGCTATTAGATGCCCGGCAGAAATAGTCCAGTACAACGTGGGACTGCTTGCCAGAAGACTTTACGGAAAATACCTCGCCAAGGAGAGCAAACAGCTTAAGAAAAGAATAAAAGAAGTCAAGGAACATAAATACGATAAAGAGTACCAAGAATTCATAAAGATGAAAAAAGAAGGCTTGAAAAAGAAATACTATGAAAGAGACATCGAATAAAAGGAGCATCAGATGTATCCAGAATACATGAATGAATCGCTGGAAAAGGTCGCTAAATCCAGAAATAAAAGGTTTGACCTTGAAAAATCAGGGAAACCTGTTTTTCCTCCGATGAATGCTGAAGAAAGGGAACAAGTCCTCAATAAATTCCATCCTGACTATAAGATTGAAGCAAGACGCAAGATCCATATAGGCCCGAATAAAGGAGAGAAACTCACTACTGAAGTGGCTGATATGCTGGAGTCTCATTCCAGGATAAAGCCCGAACTTTTCGACTTAATCCAGCCTGATTATGAAACAGACATCTTGATAATCGGTGGAGGCGGCGCAGGCTGTGCAGCTGCCATCATTGCCATGGAAAACGGAGCAAAGTCGATTATTTCCACCAAACTCCGCCTTGGGGACTCTAACTCCATGATGTCCCAGGGAGGTATGCAGGCAGCCGTAACCGCTCAGGACTCCCCGACCACGCATTATCTGGACGCAATCGGCGGGGGCCATTTTGATAACAAGCCTGAGCTCGTCCGGGCCCTCACTGAGGACGGACCTGACATAGTCAAGTGGCTTGAGTATTTAGGAGTTGTCTGGGATAAAAATCAAGACGGATCTCTACAGGTGCTCCATGGAGGAGGAACTTCCAGAAAAAGGATGCATTCCTGTCGCGATTATACAGGCGCAATAATAATGCGAACCTTGATGGATGTTGTAAGAAATAATCCTGATAAAATAACCCCCCTCGAATTTATGCCTGCAGTCGAGCTCATCCTGGATAATAAGGGACGATGTGCAGGCGGAATTCTGTACAACCTTGAAACAGAAGAATATTTTACTGTAAAAGCCAAAGCGACGATTATCACCACCGGAGGCTACGGCCGACTTCATATAAGAGGATATGATACGACCAATCATTATGGAGCTACCGGTGATGGCCTTGTCATCGCATATCGAGCAGGAGCCAAGCTCCTCTACATGGATTCTGTCCAGTATCATCCTACCGGTTCAGTCTTTCCTGAACAGATTGCAGGCTTTTTGATCACCGAAAAGATCAGAGGCGCTGGCGGACAGCCTCTCAATAAACACGGCGAACTCTTTGTCTTCCCGCGGGAACCCAGGGATGTAGAGAGTTCAGCTTTCATCAGAGAATGCCTTGAAAGAAATAACGGAGTCGAAACTCCGAGCGGCCGTCTTGGTGTCTGGCTTGACTCCCCCCTTATCGAGATGCTCCAGGGTGAAGGATACATAAACAAAAATTTCCCGGCCATGCACCGCCAGTTTATCCGATATGGAATTGATATCACTAAAGAACCGATGCTCGTCTACCCTTCCCTTCATTACCAGAATGGTGGAATCGAAATAGACGAAAAATGCGAAACAAACATCCCTGGCCTCTATGTGGCCGGCGAAGCTTCGGGTGGAGTGCACGGCAGGAATAGGCTTATGGGAAATTCAGTCCTGGATTATAATGTTTTTGGACGCCGTGCCGGAAAATACGCTTCTCAATATGTTAAATCTGCGAAACTTGGACCGCTGACTTTGGCGCATATCTCGGATTACGAAAATGAATTGAAGAGTGCAAAAATCAAAACAGACCGCATTGCTCCAGTTCTTCTGCCATCCTATACCCCCGAAGATGTGAGGAAGCGCCAGCTAACCGCCCACTACCAAGGAACGCTGAGATAAGAACATCCCCCGAAGTAGCACCCTTTTAGGATAGCTAAGATAAGTATGCTCCCCAAAGTAACTCCTGCAATCTATTTGCAGATAGGGAAGTCCCCCCAAAAAAATCAAGTTCCGCTGCCAGAGCCAATCCTTGGATACCGTATCCAGTTGCCATTATACATAATCAAATCTTTATCGAAATCCGACATAGATGAAACCTGAAAGATTCCAGCTCCAAATGAATTCTCATTGAAAGTAAATCCTTCTTGTGTTCTATCGCGTCCATAGGAAGCAATTAAAAAATCATCGCCTAAAGGACCAGAAATTCCATATTCTGATGCAGCAGAACCGCACCACACTCGGTAACCGTTCCCCCACTTGTCATTAAGGGGTAGGGTTCTGACATAAAAAGGTGTGATTAAAAAATAGAAAGGCGAACTGCCATCATAAGTTCCATCTTGAGCAGGAGCGCTTCCGTTATCAGTAACATAGTCTGTAAGAGCTAAACCGATGGTTCTGATGTCTCTCATGGTACCTTTCTGTTTGCTTTTATGGATAGCTGTCAGGGCATTGGGGACAAACGCGGCAACAAGAATCCCAATAATAGCAACTGAGATAAGCAACTCAATGAGGGTAAATCCTCTTATCCTTTTTTTTGTGAATACTCCCATTTCCTCACCTCACTCTATTAGTCGATAAGAGCACCTGTAAATTGAATAGAGCACCACATCACACATATAATGGCCTCAGTCCCTCGTATGCATTTCTTTTGACTTTTAGGAGGAATTTGATATATTGTGTAAAGCTTTTAAAGAAAACGCAGTCCTAACTTTAATTTAGGTTTAATAAAGATAAATTTTGAGGAGCAGGTTCGGAAAAAAGAAAAAATTAACATCAACCGCATTCCAAAGTCGCTGTTTGTGACATGGATTCTTAGCTAGAGCACGCAAGAGAAGGACATCATCCATGGAAAATCAGGAAGCCGAAAAAAGGACATGCAAGCGGTTTGAAATTCCAGGGGCTACGATCAGTTATGAGTCCAAAAAATACTCAGAGGAATTCTCCCCTCTTGGAGATATGAGCCGAGGTGGAGTTAAGTTTCTGAGTAAGAATCCTCTCGATATCAATGCTGATATAACCTTAAAAATCAGCGTTCCCGGCGAAAGAATTGCCTTAACATTCCACGGAAAGATACGATGGATTTCCTTTATAGAAAGCAAAAATCAATATCAGGTTGGTGTTACATTTAATCCGTATGGAGAAAAGGAAGGACATAATTACCCAGGAAATCTTGTAAAAATCATTTCACTCGAGCAAAAATTTGCCCCTAAAGAAGAAACTAAAGTCGAAAAATATGAAATTGACAGTTGATAAATATTTAATAAATCAGCATAATATCTAAAAAATGTTGCTCTTAGAACTTGAATATTTAGACTCTTGTTGGTTACATAGAATAGATTGACGGCCTCGGGCGACGCTATCAAGAGATCAAATGAAATGCTCCATAACAAACAAAGGAGATTGTAGTTGCAAGAAGAAGGAATAGAAAAAAGGACGTGCATCCGGTTCCAAATCCCTGGAGCTACGGTCAGATATCAGTTCAAGGAGCACGTAGAGGAATTTTCTCCTCTTGTTGATATAAGCCGAGGGGGACTTAAGTTTATAGGAAAGAAACCTCCTGAGATGAACGCTGAAGTAACCTTGAATATTTCCATCCCGGGTGAAAGAATTCCTTTTACTATGCATGGAAAAGTGCGGTGGTTATCTTACGTTGAGGACAAAGACCAATACTTTATCGGATTACAGTTTAATCCTTATGGAGAAAAAGATAAAGAAAACTATCCCGGGAATATGGTGAAAATAATCGCCCTTGAGCAAAAATATGCGGTTAAAGAAAGAGTCAAAACCGAAAAATTTGAAATCGACTAAATAGAATCCAGTCAATAAGTCAGCCTAAAATCTTACAAGAAAGGCGGACGTTCTCTTTTTTTTGTGGGCAAAGCTCGCTTAACTAAGAGAAGGGCTGATTATTTAGGTGAATCCTGTCCTTCGATGACTATTTGAGAGTAATCTGCGACTTGGATCAATAACTTGCTTATTGCTTGAAGCAGAGCAAGGCGATTTCGCCGCATTCTCACCTCATCAGTCATCACCAGAACATTGTCAAAAAAACTATTTATTGAAGATCTTATCCTGAAAATAATTCTCTGCGCCTGGGAAAAATCTCCCTTTGAGATTAATGGAATGATATTATTCTTTATTATGGAAAAAGTGGTATAAAGCTCCCTCTCCTCCTTTTCGGCCAGTAGTGCTTGATTGACCTTAAACAGGGGTTGGTCTTTAAGAATATTGTTTACCCTTTTAGCGATGATAATCAAAGGCTCAAAACTCGGGCTATCCTTAAGACTATCCAGCGCTATGAGCCTGAGATAAGAGTGATATAAGTTATCAATACCCGCAGAGACGCTAGCATTGACCAAGTCATACCTATATCCCTGCCTCTCAAAAATGTAGCGCAGCCTGTTTGAAAAGAAGTCCAGACAGTAACTCTTTATTTTCTCTTTGGGCTCTTGAAGCCTTTCTCCATAAATAGCTATTACTTTATCTAGAAGCCGCATGAAAGATAAACAAAGCTTTCTCTCGATAATAACCTTGCAAACACCTTGAGCATTTCTTCGTAAGCCAAATGGATCCTTGGACCCTGTCACTGTTATCCCCGTTCCAATCACTCCTACGATAGAGTCCAATCTATCAGCAATAGAGAGAATGGCTCCAGTCAAGGAAGCGGGAGGCTCATCATCCAGGCTTACGGGTTGATAGTGTTCATAAACCGCTTTCCAAACCAGAGCAGGATATTTCTCTTCCCTGGCGTAAAGCCCGCCCACATTTCCCTGGAGTGAGGGAAATTCTCTTACCATCTCTGTAAGAAGATCTACCTTGGAAAGCTCAGCCGCTTGAATAACTTGCTTCTTTTCTTTTGTTGCCTCGATTTTATCGGCCAGGTAAGAGACTATTTTCTTTAATCGCTGAGTTTTGTCCTCATAACTCCCAAGTTTTTCTTGAAAAACGATCTTATCTAAGGCTTTTGCTTTTTTTCTCAATGTTGCCTTTCTGTCTTGTTCCCAGAAAAACTTGGCATCATCCAAGCGGGCTTTAAGCACTCTCTCATTTCCCTTTCGAATAAGAGACTTTGAATCCTGGTAGGCATCAGCCACTCCTAAAAAGAAGGGCTGTTGTTTCTTCTCTTTGACAATGGAGAACAGCTTCTGCCCTTCTCGCATGGCAGTGCTCAAAACCTCCAGAGGCAGTTCTAAATATTCTTCAGGAAACGAACCCAGGATTACATAAGGATATTCTATATCATAGACAAGCCGTTCAAGGAGGCCTTCATCCGGATGAAGCTCTGCTTTGAGAGAGGTTAACTTGCGCCCGATCTGACTTAAAATCATCTTTCTTCTTTCTTCCTGGTCTATCACAACCTTCATCTTTTTAAGAGCTTCTCTATACTCTTTGAAGGATCTTACTTTAATTTTCTTGGGAAAATATATCTTATGACCCGTTGTTGAATTCCCGGCTCGTATCCCTTCAATGGAAAAAGAAAGCTTCTTCCCGCCGAATAGACAGAGGATATTTTTTATCGGACGGGAAAACCTAAAAGAACTTTCCCCCCATCTCATCATTTTAGGGAAGGAAAGGGAAGAGACAATTTGAGGCAAAATCTCGGAGAGAATATCTCGGGTGGGCATTCCTCTTTCAATCTTCTTTAGGCCCAGGTACTCTCCCTTTGCGGTTTTTATAACCTTAAGCTCACTGACTCTTACTCCTTGAGACTTGGCAAATCCCTTGGCTGCAGAGGAAAAAGACCCGTCCTGCTTCATTCCAACAGCTTTGGGAGGACCGATGAACTCTTCTTCCCTATCTTTTTGGGTCGGAGAAAAATAACCTGTAACAACCAAACGACGGCAGGTTCCGTATGTTTTTATTTGTCTCCTCTCAACATTCTGCGACAAGAGCTGTTCCTTAAATCTCTCCTCTAGTTGCACAAGTGCAGCTTTAACGTGCGCCGGAGGCATTTCTTCGGTGTTTAGCTCTAAGATAAATTCCATCAGGGCGTATTCTTCCTAGCAATGTATTTTTCAGCAATTTGGCTGACCAGGCCTCTTATCTGAGCGATCATTTTGACTCTCTCCGTAACGCTTATTGCCCCCCTGGAGTCCAGAAGGTTGAAAAAATGGGAACATTTAAGACACATATCGTAGGCCGGGAGGAGCAGATCTTTATCGATGAGCATCCTCGCCTCATTTTCGTTCGAAAGGAAAGAGTTCCTAAGTCTTTTTATGCTTGCCAGGCTAAAATTGTATTCTGAAAACTCTCTTTCTTCGATGAACCGCAAATCCTGGTAGCTGACATCTTCAGACCATTTCAGGTCATAGATATTATCTTTTCCTTCCAGAAACATTTCTAATCTTTCCAGACCGTAAGTGATTTCAACAGGTACCGGATAAAGGTCAATCCCACCTGCCTGCTGGAAGTAAGTAAACTGAGTGATCTCCAGACCATCCAACAAAACCTGCCATCCAACACCCCAGGCACCGATTGAGGGCGCTTCCCAATCATCTTCATCGAAACGAATATCATGATCCTGTAGATTGATTCCCAAAGCACCCAAACTCTTAATGTAGATTTGCTGTATATCTGAAGGAGACGGCTTCATGATAACCTGGTATTGAAAGTGCTTCTGAACCCGGTGAGGATTTTCTCCGTAACGTCCATCCGTAGGCCTTCGCGACGGTTGAACATAGGCAACTTTCCATGGTCTTTTATCAAGAACTCTGAAAAACGTATCAGGAGTCATGGTTCCCGCACCTACCTCAAGGTCATAAGGTTGAGCAAGATAGCATCCTCGCTCAGCCCAGAATTTCTGAAGATCCATAATAAGACTTTGAATACTCATTTTATATTCTTGTAAGGTCTTGATTCATCAATCCCATATTTTCTGTAGGGGTTTGATTTATCAAACCCACGTTTTGTAGGGGCTTGATTTATTGTAGGGGTTTGATTTATCAAACCCACCTTTATCCTATACAATAAAATAATTTCCTCCATTTTGCCCTTTTTTGCGTGTTATTTTCTTCTCCACCCACCTTAAAACTGGATTTCGCGCAGCAGTAGTCTCGTCCAGGCGCCGTACGTAGGAGATATGCGGAGCAGACTTCACTACCTCTGGATTCTTTTTCACTTCTTTTGATATCTGCTTCATGGCATCAATGAAAAGGTCAAGGTCTCTCTTGCTCTCAGTCTCAGTGGGCTCGGTCATCAAAGCACCGCGAACGATCAGAGGAAAAGACATGGTCGGAGGGTGCAGGCCAAAATCGATAAGCCTCTTGGCTATATCAATGTTTCCGACACCAAGTCCTCTCTGAAACTTATCTGAAAAAACACACTCATGAAGAGTAGGCGTCTTGTATTTCAAATAATAATCTCTCTCCAAGCTTTTTCGAACATAGTTAGAATTCAAAACAGCAACCTCTGATACCTCCTTTAATCCTTCGTGTCCTAAGGATAGAATATATGCCAGCGCTTTGACAATCACCAAATAATTTCCAAAGAAACTGTGGACTTTTCCGATGCTCTTCGGGCAATCAAAGTTAAGATAATATTTTTCTTTTTTCCTCTCTATTATGGGAAGAGGAAGATAAGGCTTCAGCGCACGCTTCACCCCTACCGGTCCCGAACCAGGACCGCCCCCGCCATGAGGTGTAGAAAATGTCTTGTGTAGATTCAGATGGATCACATCCACATCCATATCTCCAGGTCTGCATATTCCTACGAGAGCGTTCATGTTGGCCCCATCCATGTAGATAAAACCACCCTTGGCATGAACAATTTCAGTTATTTTTTTTATGTCAACCTCAAACACTCCTAAGGTATTCGGGTTAGTGATCATCAAGGCAGCCACATCTTCGTTCATGTTCTGGGCAAGGCTCTTCAGATCAATCGTTCCCTTTTCGTTGGATTTGATCTCTTGAACTCGATAACCGCAGAGATGAGCACTTGAGGGATTGGTTCCATGAGCAGAATCCGGGATGAGGACGATTTTCCTCGGGTCGCCCCTTTCTCCAAGATAGGCACGGATAAGCATCATGCCGACTAGCTCACCCTGAGCCCCAGCAGCAGGCTGAAGACTAAAGGCGTCCATTCCTGTCAACTCAGCCAGAATCTCTTCTGTTGTTTTAAGAACCTCGAGATTACCCTGGACCAAATCAAGCGGGGCATTAGGATGGGACGATTTGAATTCCAGGAGAGAGGCTATTTTCTCGTTTATTTTGGGATTGTACTTCATAGTACAGGAACCCAGAGGATAAAAACCCACGTCTATGCAATGGTTTGTCTGGGAAAGCCGGGTAAAATGCCTGATGATTTCCACTTCTGATACTTGAGGGAAACCTGCTATCTCATCTCTCACAGTAAGGTTTTGGAGCAAGTCCTTATTAGCAGGAACATCAAGCTCGGGCAGAGAAAAAGCTTTTTTACCCTTCTCGCTTATTTCAAATATTAAAGGTTCACGAATCATTTTTATTTTGCTTTTATGCTCTCTTTCAATGCTTGGACCATACGATCAATATCATCTTTTTTATGCATCTCGGTCACACACACAAGGACACACTTCTTGAGCTCAGGATAGTACTCACCAAGGTTCAAGCCTCCAATAATTCCTTTTTTCTTGAGAAAACCACTGATCTTTTTTAAACCTCCCGAGAACTCAATTACAAATTCGTTGAAAGAATTTCCGTTGAATTTTCTTTTTATCCCATTTATCTGGCTCAGCCTTTCCAGGGCATAATTGGCTTTCTGGATATTCTGCCAGGCAAGCTCTTTTAATCCCTCCTTGCCCAGAGTTTCCAGGAAGACCGTAGCCCTCAATGCACACCAGGCCTGGTTGGTGCATATATTCGAAGTGGCGTGTTCACGTCTTATAAACTGTTCCCTCGTGGATAGAGTCAGAACAAATCCCCTATTTCCATCCACATCCTTTGTCTCGCCTGCAATCCTGCCCGGGAACTGACGGATAAATTCTTTGTTACAGGCCATGAATCCCAGATAAGGACCGCCAAAACTCAGGGGAATGCCAAGGGACTGCCCTTCCCCTGCGGCGATATCAGCTCCCAGCTTTCGCGGGGCTTCAAGAATACCAAGGGAGACTGGCTCTGCAATCACGGCTATGGATAAAGCCTGGACACTGTGCGCAAGGTCTGAAATCTTTTTAAGATTTTCTATTATCCCCATAAAATTCGGTGACTGAGTGACAATAGCCGATGTCTTATCATCCAGCTTCCCTTTAAGATCTTTGAGGTTAACCTCTCCTGTCTCTGAATATCTGATCTCTTCAATCTCAACTCCCAAGTTTTTCACATACGTTTGGACGACTCTCCTGTAATGCGGATGGAGAGTTTTGGCTATTAAGACCTTATGTTTCCCCTTCAAGCGATGGGCCATAAGAACTGCCTCAGCAACAGCCGAAGCCCCGTCATAAAGGGATGCGTTCGCAATATCCATTCCCGTCAACTGGCAGATAAGTGTTTGAAACTCAAAAATAACCTGGAGTGTTCCCTGGCTGACCTCAGGCTGGTAAGGAGTATAGGGGCTAATGAATTCTCCTCTGGAACTTAAGTAATCCACGATGTAAGGAATCACATGGTGATAAGCTCCTCCTCCTAAAAACGAGAGAAAATTCTGATACCTGTTTTTCTGGGCAATTCTCTCGAAAAGTTGAATCAACTCGAGTTCTGTCATCGGAGAAGGAATATTAAGCTCCCTTTTCAGTATTATGTCTTTGGGGATAGTGCGAAAAAGCTCAGCCAGAGAAGAGATGCCGATTTTGGCCATCATTTCTTTCTTGTCTTTATCGCTCAGTGAAATGTAGCTCATAGGCTAAATATTCCCTTCTTACTCCTCGATGCCCTCTATGAATTCTTCGTATTCAGAGGCTGACATCAACTTTTCGAGTTCCGCCTCATCCTTTACCTTAAGACGAATGAACCAGCCTTTTCCATGAGGGTCTTGATTAACAAGTTCAGGGGAATCATTTAATCCCTTGTTTACCTCGAGGACCTCCCCAGAGACAGGAGAGTAAACATCAGAAACCGCCTTAACGGATTCAACAACTCCCATGGATTGATGAAATTCCAGTTTCTTCCCTACTTCAGGCAATTCGACATAGACAACATCTCCCAGCTGCTTTTGAGCAAAATCCGTGATCCCCACCGTCGCCTTATCACCTTTCACCTGAATCCACTCATGGTCCTTAGTGTAGTAAAAGTCATCAGGATACATCTTTTGCCTCCTGCTTTTTATCTTGTAGGGGCTTGATTTATCAAACCCACTATTCATTTCTTCTTGTAGGGGCTTGATTCATCAAGCCCACATTTTATGGGTTTGGTTTCTTAACTCTACTATTCATTTCTTCATGTAGGGGTTTGATTTATCAAAACCACATTATATCCGTCTTTGTAGGGGTTTGATTTATCAAACCCACCTTTTGCTTGTTTATTTGTTTTTTGCCTCAACCTTTCTCACCCCTCTTGTAAAAAGGGGTAGGAACCACTCGAGCCTTAACCTTCTTGTCTCTTATTCCAACCTCAAATTCTGTTCCTATCTCTTTATATTCAACAGGAAGGTACGTCAATCCAATACTTTTTTTCAAGTAGGGAGAAAACGTGCCTGAGTCCACTTCAGAGACTTTTTTCCCCTCTACAAAGACCGGGTAATGCTGCCGGGCTATTCCCTTCTCTATTAGCTCAAAACCAACCAGCCTTCTTTTGATTCCTTCTTCTTTCTGTTTGAGGAGGGCACCTTTCCCTAAAAATTCTCCCTTCTCAAACTTCACAAGCCACCCCAATCCAGCTTCGAGCAATGTTGTAGTTTCATCTATATCATTACCATAAAGCATGAGCCTCGCCTCCAGGCGGAGAGTATCTCGAGCACCCAACCCTACAGGAACAACACCGAACTCTTTTCCTCTTTCTAATATGGTGTCCCAGATCTTTTCTGGCCGGATGGAAAGAGTGTAAACCTCAAAACCATCCTCGCCTGTGTAACCAGTGCGGGAGACAAGAACTTCCTCTCCCTCTATTTCTCCCCAGTTTGATCCGAACGCCTTCATCTCTTCTAGATTCACATCAATCAAAGGCTTTAGAATTTCCAAAGCCCTAGGTCCCTGAAGAGCAAGCTGAGTGTAGTCGTCACTTTTGTTCTCAACCTCCACCTCAAAACCTTTTTTGTGGCTCAGAATCCATTCATAATCTTTATCAGAATTAGAACAGTTTACGACCAGCAGGTATTTCTCCGGGCCCAGACAGTAGACCAAAAGGTCATCAACAAATGTCCCCTGCGGAGTGGTCAGACAGGAGTACTGCGCTTTCTCTGGAGTCAAACGAGCAGCATCGTTGGGAGTCAAGTACTGAACAAAATCAAGAGCCTGTCGTCCTGAAATTATAATCTCACCCATATGACTCACATCAAAAAGCCCTGCTTTTTGGCGGACAGCCAAATGCTCATCAATAACTCCGCTAAACTCCACCGGCATCTCCCAGCCAAAAAATTCTATCATCTTGGCTCCAAGCTTTTTATGGGAAGAATTTAGGCGAGTTTTTTTCAAAGTCTTTCCTCTGCGAATTTAATTTACTAACACATAACTTTTCATGATGCAAGAAAAATCGTCCAAAGTCTTGTCCGAAGGTACAAATCTGATATAATTAAAAGCCAGCTATGCTTGAATTCAAAGATTATTTAAGAGAAAAAATTCACAAACTGCTGGAAAAAAAGTACCCTATTGATATTATGGAGCTTGAAATAAGCTATACTCCCCAGCAAAAAATGGGTGATCTGGCTCTGACCTTTCCTTTCCAGCTGGCTAAGAAGCTGAAAAAAGAGCCAAGAAAGCTCGCCCTTGAAATCATTCCTCTTATTTCTCCCCTCGAGGGAGTGGAAAGGATAGAAGCAGCAGGGCCAGGTTATATAAACCTTTTCCTGGAGCGAGAAAAATTCTTTTCAAGCCAGCTTCGCTCTACTGGAAAAACATCTCTCTCACCAGAAGAAGAAAAAATCATAATCGAGCATACCAATATCAACCCCAACAAAGCAGCCCACATAGGACATCTAAGGAACGCCTGTCTTGGCGATACCCTTGGGCGCTGCCTTAAATACAAGGGAGAAAACGTCGAAATCCAGAATTACATAGACGACACTGGAGTCCAGGTAGCAGATGTAGCCTTCGGCTTCATGGAGCTCGAGAAAAAGACACTATCGCAGATCAAAGAAATAAAGGAAAAATTTGACTATTACTGCTGGGACCTTTATGCACGCGTCTCGTCTTATCTTGAGAGCAATCCCCAGGCAGAGACAAGAAAATCTGAAATCCTGAAAAAAATAGAGCAAGGGGAAAATCCTGAGCATGAGACAGCCAATCACATCTCCCGCCGGATAATCAAGGCTCACCTCAAGACCATGGGGAGAATAGGTGTCGATTATGACTTTCTCCCCTGCGAAAGCAGCGTCCTCCACCTTAAATTCTGGGAAAAAGCTTTTTCTCTCTTGAAGGAAAAAAAGGCTATCTCCCTCGCCAAAGATGGAGTGAACAAAGGCTGTTGGGTGATGTACCTTGAGGATGAGCCAGAAAAGGAAAAGATCATAGTCCGCTCTGACGGAATAGTGACCTATGTCGGGAAGGATATTGCCTATCAACTCTGGAAATTCGGCCTTCTGGAAGAAGATTTTTATTATGAGCCCTTCATCAAAGAAGACGGCAAGATTGTCTGGATAAGTACTGCCACGCCCCAGAAGGAATCGCCATCATTTGGAAAAGGAAGTAAGGTCTATAATGTTATAGATAGAAGACAGGCTTATCTCCAGAAAATTGTCGTCCAGGGCCTAAAATCTCTGAAGTATTTATCTCAAGCCGAAAAATCCATCCATTTCTCCTATGAGATGGTTGCCCTTTCTCCAAAAAGCCTTAAAGAGCTTGGGTTTAGCATAACAGAAGAGGAAGAGAAAAAGGACTTCCTCGAAGTCTCGGGCAGAAAAGGACTCGGTGTTAAAGCCGATGACCTGCTCGACATGCTGGAAAAAAAAGCTTTGGCTGAGGTAGAGAAAAGAAATCCAGAGCTATCAGAAAACTTGAAAAAAGAGACAGCTCATAAGATAGCAACCGGTGCGCTCCGCTACTTCATGCTCAAGTTCGCTCTGAATTCTCTCATTGTTTTTGACTTTGAAGAAGCACTTAGTTTTGAGGGAGAAACAGGACCTTATCTTCAGTACACTGTCGTAAGGATAAACAGCATCTTCCGCAAGCTTGCAGAAAGGGAAGGTTTTGAGGAAAAAGACATTAAGCCCCTCCTTTCCTCAAAGGAGATTCCCTTGCAGAAGCTTTCTGAGTCAGAACAGGTTGATTTCTGGGATCTAGTACTTTATGCCTCCAAGTTTGAAGAAGAGGTTCTCCATTCCATCCGTTCTCTTGAATTCTCACACTTAGCAAAGTTCTCATTTAACCTCAGTCAGAAGTTCAATGCTTATTACCATCTCTATTCTATCTTGGCTGAAGAAAATAAAGAAATAAAAAGCATCCGTATCCTAACCATCCATTACATCAGAGAAGTGCTTAAGCGGGCACTGTCTCTCATGGGCATCCCGCAACCAGAACTGATGTAAATGAGTTAATATTGTAGGGGCTTGATTTTGTAGGGGTTTGATTTATCAAACCCCCATTGATTGTAGGGGCTTGATTCATCAAGCCCACCCTGAATAATTAACAAAAAAACATTAAAAAGGAGAAGGAAATAAGGTTCATTTGTAGGGGTTTGATTCATCAAACCCACCTTTAATTAAAAAAAATGAATTAATTATTATTAATTATTTATTATTCGCAAACTGGAGGAAGTAAAAAATGATTGAAGTTGAAAACCTGACCAAAAAATACGGGGACCTGGTAGCTGTTAAAAACTTAAGCTTTAAAGTTGAAAAAGGAAAAATCTGGGGTCTTCTCGGACCAAATGCAGCTGGTAAAACAACGACCATGAGAATCCTCACCGGTTATTTACCTGCAACAGACGGAAAAGCATCTGTTGCTGATTATGATGTCTTCGAGAAACCCAACGACGTCAAAAAGATAACCGGCTACCTCCCCGAAAATGTCCCCCTTTATCCTGAAATGACGGTTCATTCCTACCTGAATTTTGTCGCTGAAATCAAACAGATCCCCGCACCTCAAAGAAAAGAAGCTGTGGAGAAATCTGTAGAAATAAGCGGATTAGAAACGGTGCGAAGGAGGCTTATCAAGAATATCTCTCGGGGATTTAAGCAGAGGGTGGGTATCGCTCAAGCCCTTATCCATAATCCTCAAGTGCTTGTCTTGGACGAGCCAACTATCGGACTTGACCCTGCCCAGATTATAGAAATAAGACAGCTCATAAAGTCGCTGAAAGGAAAACGGACTATCCTCCTCTCGACTCATATCCTGGCTGAAGTAACTCAGACCTGCGATGGAGTTGTCATCATCAATGAAGGTAATCTCATGGCTTCAGGCTCTCTGGAAGAGCTAACCGCTTCCTTCAAGGAAAAGGAAGGAATCGTCATTAGACTCAAAAAGGGAGGAAAAAGCATTATTTCACTCCTGCAGAAAATTCTTGGCGTCGATAAAGTCAGCGCTGTCGGTGACGAGTTTAAGATAGAATGGACCAAGGGAAAAGACGTGCGGGATGATATAACAAAGCTTATCGTTGATAAAGAATTGGGCCTTATAGAGATGAGGCCGCTCGCCATGAATATCGAAGACCTCTATCTCAAGGTTATCTCAGGAGGTGTCGAGCAATGAAAAACATATGGGCTATCTGCAAGAAAGAAATAAAAACCTACTTCACCTCGCCTATCGCTTATGTGGTTATAACTGTGTTTCTGGTTCTTATAGGATTTTTCTTTTACAGTCTTATCTGGTGGTTTAATTCCCAATCTCTTCAAATGGCACAAAATCAATATTATTATCAGCAACTTAATATAAACCAGATGGTTTATTCTCCGCTATTTCATAATATGAGTATTATCCTCCTCCTGATGATACCTCTTCTCACCATGCGCCTCTTTTCTGAAGAAAAGAAAAGACAGACTGATGAGTTGCTCTTCACTTCCCCTATTTCTGTAAACCAGATAATCCTTGGGAAATATTTTGCTTCCCTCTTCGTCCTGCTGGTGATGCTCTTCTTGACCGGAATCCTTTCCATTTTCGTCTTTTCCTACGGGAACCCCGAGCTTGCCCCTATCCTGAGCGGCTATCTCGGCCTTTTCCTCGTTGGGGCAGCTTTTTTGGCAGTAGGGATTTTCTTCTCATCTCTTACTGAAAACCAGATTGTCTCAGCCATTTTAACTTTCGGCGTCCTTCTTCTCTTCTGGATTCTGAACTGGGCATCCTACTCAGCGGGAGGAATGTGGAAAAGTGTCCTCAATTATCTTTCCTTTTTTCAACACTTTGATGACATGACTCGTGGCATTCTGGACACAACAGATGTCGTTTATTACCTCAGCTTCATCTTCCTCGGTCTTTTTCTAACATATTCAGTGATTCAATCCAGAAGGTGGAGGTAAAAAATGGAAAAAATCAAACAAAACTTGAATTACATAGCCTTAGCCTTAATATTCCTGTCCCTAATCTCTCTTAGAATCTGGCCTTATAGAAAAAC
>JABAOH010060364.1_pt1 | contig 29490 bp, 26 predicted proteins | sample 7062181 | NCBI WGS metagenome assembly JABAOH01 (sample SAMN14538630, study PRJNA623070) | marine sediment metagenome | biome: marine biome [ENVO:00000428]; feature: marine pelagic biome [ENVO:01000023]; material: deep marine sediment [ENVO:00002113]; isolation source: pool of 5 deep marine...
GATAGTACTGCACGGCCCGGACGGCGGCGTGACTGAAAGCGAGCTTGAGGTAGCGGTTGCCTAACCAGCGTTTGCAAGCGTTTGCACCTGACGCGGGCGCCCTTCGATGTATGGCCTTAGATTTTTCTTCAAGGAAGTTCGGTGGCTGGGCCGCGCCCGTGGCCGGGCGCGGTCGCTGCCGCGCAGGTGAAACGCAGATCCGTTAGGCAGCTTCACGAATGAACCAGAGCCGGCCCCTTCTTGTCTTGCTTCTCCTTCCTCCGATCGGAGTCGGGAGCTTGCAGCAGGCCGAACGAGAGTTTGTGAATGCTCCTTGCCATGTCGCTTTCCGATACCCTGTTTCTTGGACCGTCCAGCCAGAGACGACTCAGCCAGACCGGGTCTGCCTTTTCCGGCTTCGGGCCGCTGCGTGGGACAGCCTTCTCATCGAAGCGGACAGCATCCAGGACGTGCATACCATCCGCCTGGAGGTCCTCAAGCATCCGTTTGAAGAGGTGCTACCGATGAGCGCCTTCGAGCGTCGGGATGGGGGCTGGGTTGTTGGGGGGCGCGCGGGGCTGGAGAGTCCCGCGACGCGGATCGAGGGCCGGGGGTGGCGGGGCGTGCAGGGAGATGCTCCGGTTGGCTGCTATCGGCTCGCGGGAGGCTACGTGGGCGCGTGTGACATACCGATGGCCCTCGTTGGGGCCGACAGGTACACCATTGTGGTGGAGGGTGGTCCAGGGACCCGGGAGGTCTTCGACCACGTCTTGGCAACATTAGAGGTACGGCAGTGAAGCTGCCATCCGCTGGCCGCCGCCGTGTACATCCGAGAGACGTTCGCGCGCATGGCGATGAACGACGAAGAGACCGTCGCGCTCATCGCCGGCGGACACACGTTCGGCAAGTGCCACGGCGCCGGCGACCCGGCGCTCGTCGGTCTTGAGCCCGAGGGTGCCAGCATCGCCGAGCAAGGCCTCGGCTGGATGAGCAGCTTCGGTAGCGGCAAAGGCGCCGACGCGATCACCAGCGGCCTGGAAGGCGCGTGGACGCCGAACCCGGTGCGGTGGGACAACGGCTACTTCGACACGCTCTTCGGCTATGAGTGGGAACTGACGAAGAGTCCTGCTGGCGCGTGGCAGTGGACTCCGACGGATCCATCGGCAGCAGATACCGTCCCGGATGCGCACGACCCTGCGAAGCGGCAGGCGCCTATGATGGCCACGACCGACGTCGCTCTGAGGGAGGACCCGATCTACCTGCCGATTTCGAAACGTTTCCACCAGAACCCGGATCAGTTGGCCGACGCGTTCGCCCGGGCGTGGAACAAGCTGTCCGGCGCCGAGGTCCGGCTGCGGCCGGGCCTGATCGAGGTGGTCTGCGAGTCCAGCGCCGAGCAGCGGGCTCGCGTGCGCGAGTTCTACCAGGCGCTCAGAGAGGAGGGCGAGGAGGATCGTCCAGCCTGGGACGATTAGCTGACCGGGAGGGAACCGGGCCACGGCCAGTGTGCTGTGGCCCGGCCCCACTGGCGCTACACAGCGAGAGTGTTAGCTTTGGTACTTTTTCGTACTCCAGCGACTCGACGGAGCGGGTATGGCGGCGAAACCCAAGCGCTACCAATTGATACTAGCCGAACTCAAGCGGAGGGGTGTCCTTAGGGTGGTCGGGCTGTATGGCGCGGTCGCATTCGTCGTCATGCAGGTAGCCGAGTTCCTCGTACCGGCCCTCCATCTCCCCGATTGGCTCTCTACCACCATCGCCGTCATCGCCATCCTCGGCTTTCCCGTCTCCATGGTGCTGGCTTGGGTATACGATATGACGCGAGAGGGCGTGGTACGGACGTCCCCAGCCGTCATAGCCGAGCTCCAGGCCATCGTGGCGCAGCCGGTGCGACGTCGGTGGCCAGCGGGTCTGTTCGCGCTGGCCGGTTTGCTCCTGCTGGTGGGCAGCGTCTGGTGGAGCGTGCGAATCAACCTGGACTCGACGCCGAAGGTGATCAGCGGCGCCGACTCGAGCACGGCCTCGATCGCTCTGCTCCCGTTCGTGGACATGAGCGGCGACAGGCAGAACGAGTACTTCAGCCACGGGATCACGAAGCAGCTGCTGAGCGCCCTGACGCGGGTCCCCGGCCTCAAGGTAGCGGCCTCAACCTCCGCTTTCGCCTTCCAGGGGATGGAAGTCGACGTTCGTACGATCGGCGAGCAGCTGGACGTGGCCACGGTGCTGGAGGGGAGCTGCGACCGGTCGGGAGACGGGTTGCGGATCGCGGTACAGCTCGTCAGCGCTCCGGATGGCACGCGCCTCTGGTCCGCCACATACGAACGGCAGATCGACGACATCTTCGCCGTGCAGAACGAGATCGCCCTTGCCATCGTCGGCAAGCTGGGGATCACGCTAAAGGACGGAGCGCAGGCGCAGCTGGTCCTGCCAACGACGGCTAGTGTCGCGGCCTACGACGATTTCCTCCACGGCCAGCATTTCGCTGAGCAGCGCACCCTGGCGGCACTCGAGTCCGCGGTCGTGTACTACAACCGCGCGCTGCTGCTCGACCCCGACTACGCCGCCGTCTACGCCGCACTGGCCGAGGCCTACATGCTGATGCCGGACTTCGGCGGCCCGCCGATGGTGGAGCTGCTGCCTTACGCGAATGCGGCGGCGCAGCGTGCCATGGCTCTCGGGCCCGACCTCGCCGAGGCGCACGCGGCGTCGGCCTACCTCAAGTGGGTGCACGAGTGGGACCGCCAGGGCGCCGAACGCGACTACTTGACGGCAATCAAGCTCAAGCCCAGCTACGCGAACGCCCACTACTGGTACGCGCAATTCCTGGGTACGCTGCGCCGCTGGGAGGAGGGGCTGGCCGAGGCGGACCGGGCGCTGGCGCTCGACCCGCTATCCCCCGGCACACACTTGGTCCGCGGCCTGCTGCTGATGGGAAACGGACGATCGGCCAACGCCAAAGCCGAGTTCCAGCGCTCGCTGGAGCTGGAGCCCAACTTCTACACAGCCTTCTATCTCCTCGCCCTCCTCCACGCGATGGAGGGCGACTACGAGGCCGCCGCCGCGATGTTCGAGCGCTTCGCGCAACTCACCGGCAGCGACCCCGCGGCCTTTCACACCTACCTGGCCGCGCTGCGCGACCCGGACGAGCGGCCGGCCGCGGTCGAGGCACTCCAGACACTGGATTTCTACGGCGCGATGCACGGCAGCGAGCTGCTGGCGCATCTGGGCGAGGCCGACGCGGCGCTGGCAGCTTTGGAGGAGGCTGTCCAGGAGCGCTCGCCCTACCTACCCTGGGTCAACGCGCTGCCCCAGTTCGACCCGCTGCGATCAGACCCGCGCTTCCAGGCCATTCTCGCCTGGATGAACCTATAGCCCCGGCGCAGCAGACCACGGGGATCCCGTTGATGAACCGTACTGCACCTGCGTCTGGATCTCGAGCGGATCGCCGTCGGTGACGATCAGGCTACCCAGCTTGCCCGGCTCGATCGTGCCCCAGCTGATCACCGACCCCCAGCATGTCAGCCGCGTTGATGGTGACCGCCTTCAGCGCCTCCTCGTACGGCAGCCCGAACGTCGTCCTCCTCCTTAGATTGTCTTCCAGTCGTGTTCCGCGGTCGGGCCGCGCCCGTGGTCGGGCGCGGTCGCTGCCGGCACCGCGCGAGCTGACTGGGAACAGCTGGTCGGTACGCGCTTGTCACCTCGTGTGCTCGACCGCCGCAGGCGACGATCCTGGAGCTACGCGGAAGACCAACGCGCGGGCGCAGCACCTTGATCGCGACCTGGCGATCGTGTCTCAGGTCCTGCGCGAGGTACACGGTCGCCATGCCACCTTCGCCGAGCCGGCGCTCGATGCGGTAGCGATCGGCGAGGGCGGCGGCGAGGCGAACCGTTGCGTCCGCGAGCGTCACCGCCCCTCCCGCAGTTCATCGACCCAGTTGAACACCATCACAAGAGCGCCGCTTTCAGGCATCTGATTGATCATCAAGAACCGGCCATCGCGCGACACCGAGTAGGTATGATGAAACGGGTCGGCCACCATGCCTGACGCCGAGAAGAGCCGGCGGGGTGGCCGCGCGGTGAACGTGCTACCGACGGTCACCTCCGCTGCCATCATGTCTCCCGAGCGGCTGCGGTAGTACACCTCTCGGCCAGACGGGGCCCAGCGTGGTTCGTCGCCTCCGTCGGTTGATATCTGGGTCCGCCCCGCCCCAGGGTCGGCCACCGACCGCACGAACACCTGGGAACGTCCGGACTCGGTGGAGACGTACGCGAACCAGCGCCCGTCCGGCGACACGGCGGGTGCGTACTCGTCGGCAGGGGTCGCGAGCAGCGGCCGCAGCACCGAGTCTCGCCGACTTCCGATCATAATGTCACGTCCGCCCTGCGAAGCGCCGAGGCGCACGAGGAACCGCTGGCCGTCGGGCAAGAACTCGACTTCCTCCACCGACCGATCGCTGGCGAGGAAGGTGTCTGCGGGCAGGCTGCCATCGGCGCGGCGGATCATCGCGCTCCGGACGGCCCCGTCGGCGATGGATGTGAGGAACGCCAGCCACTGGCCATCAGGGGACCACGCGGGACGGTCCGCCGTGAGGGTGCCGGCGGACAGGCTGGAGAGAGGCCCCTCGGGGAGATCTTTGATCGCAACCTGCAGGCCCCCTCCGCGGAACAGCGCGAGAGCAATGCGCCTGTTGTCGGGCGAAAGTTCCGCGGCGGCGAACTGGCCGCGCCACCCCGAATGCACCGGCGTCTGTCGCCCGGCGCGATCGACCCACACCACACGGTGCGCACCCTCCCCACCGCCCGACATATACCCCAGAATGCCGTTGTCACTCACGTCGAACTGAGCGGAACCGCTGGTGATATCGATCTGGACGCCTTCCGCAACGAGGACGGGCTCCCCGGTCACCCGTCGCTTCCCGAGGTCTACCGGCACGCTGTACAGCGTGCCGGCCGCTGTCGCATAGAGCAGGTGCCCCGACGGCACGTACCGGCCGTAAACTCCCTGGACCAAGGGTGTCACGACTCCGCGCTCGATGTCGATGAGCGCGAGCTCGGCGTTGGCGAAATGGCTGCGCCACAGCTGTGCGAGGAGCAGCCTGCGTTCGGGCAGGCATTGCAGCCAGTCGTGTTCGCTCACCCCCGTCGCGCTGTCGGGACGCGAGATCATCTCGTAGCCGCCACCCCGCTCGCTGACGCGGGCGCCGCCGGCGGTGCCGCCGGCTGTAGGCACTTCGCAATTGAATACTAGTTAGGCGGCGCTCTGCGGGAAGCGGGTACTAACGCTTGACGTTAATAACGTCAGGCGTTATTATTTGGGGCGTGATCAAGAGCTTCCGGGACAAAGACACGGAGCTCGTCTTCAACCGGCTCCCGGCTCGACGCTTGCCCAATGATATCCTCCGGGCAGCACGCAGGAAGCTCTTGATACTGGACGCCGCTGAGAGCCTCGGCGACCTCCGGGTTCCTCCCGGGAACCGGCTCGAGAAGTTGTCTGGCGATCGGCGCGGTCAGCACAGCATTCGGATCAACGATCGATGGCGGATCTGTTTTCGCTGGCGCGAGGGGGACGCGTATGACGTGGAGATCGTTGACTACCACTAGGAGGCTACGTGGCCAGGAAGAAGGCAGCGCCAATCCACCCGGGCGAGATTCTGCTCGAGGAGTTCTTGGTGCCGCTCGAAATCAGTCAGTATCGGTTGGCCAAGAACATTAGCGTTCCACCGCGGCGGATCAATGAGATTGTTCATGGCAAGCGATCGATCACCGCCGATACGGCTCTGCGGCTTTCCCGTTACTTCGGAACCTCGGAGCGCTTCTGGCTCAACTTGCAGGCACGTTACGATCTCGAAGTGGAAAAAGATCGACTTGCGGGCCGGCTTGAAAGAGAAGTTGCCGTACTCTCATGATCGCGCCGCCTAACCAGCGTTTGCAAGCGTTTGCATCTTGGGCTGGGGTGTGCTCACGCATGCTTGGGGAGACGAGTGGAACTGGAACGTCTATCACAGCGTGGAAAGTCACCGGGCGTTCCTAGATTTCTTGAGTTAACCCGACGGTTGAACGAGCGGCACCTCGGCTGGTATCAGCGGATTGTGGGTCTATGCACCGATCACAAGGACAATATCTATTCAGTACAGGTTGCACGCTCACGCCCGTAGGTACGTAGCCATAGTGCCCGATTCCGCGCGGCCACGAGCAGACATCCTTGCGCGCCCTAACACCATTAAGAAGTGCCCTGTCCAGAGTAGAGACTGATTCGATGGCGACGAACGCTGTTCGTCGCACTTCTTACTATCTTCTGTGGTCAGCTGTGTTGCCTAACGTGAGGGTTAGAAGCGAGCAACGGTAATCCCGCCCAGGGCTCCGCTGACCGAGAGCGATAGACGCCGACTCGCGGTCTCCCAGTTACGGCTGAGCCAGACACCCCCGTCTTGCTTGACCAGATCGGGGGCGTCGAAGGACATGAGAAACGTGCTGCGGTCGATGCGCACGCCGAGCTCGGCCGGCACGCGGATCTCGATCGATCCCAGGCCGACGTTGATGTCTCCCGTCGCGTCGTGCTTCCAGTCGCCGGAGAAGTCGAGCGTCAGCGATCCCACGCCGCCCGAGACCGAGAGGTTGCGGCAGTTCGAGTTGCCCAGCTTCTCCACGTTGAGAGAGGCCGCCCCGGCCTTGAAGGAGCAGTGCCCGGCCTCGACCAGGTTCGGCTGGCTGAACCTGATCTGCGCGTCGCTGGCGCCCGTCTCGAGGCTCAGCTCCTGAAGACGCAGGCCACCGAGGTCCAACCGTGCTTCGACCGCCCCCATCTCCAGGCGGAGGTTGAGCGGCGTCCGGTTCGACAGGTCGACCTTCAGGCTCCCGGCCTCGACGTCGTAGTCCTTGAGGTCGCGAAGATCGAGCCGCTCGTGTCCTTCCAGCTCGATGCGCAGGCTGCCCCGCTTCCCGGATTCCAGGTAGTTGGTTCGGAGGTTGAAGGCGTTCTCGTCGAAGCGGGAATCGAGCCGGTACAGCAGCCCGTCGGGCCCCCGCCCCAGCTCGAAACGGCCGACGGCGTATTTGATCCGGACATCGAGCGCGTCCTGATCCTGGTGCTGGCGGGCTTTGGCGACGGTCTTCCAGCTCTGGCCGGACGCGGGAGCCGAAACGGCCAGCAGCGCGGTCAACGCGAGTAAGGCGCTAGATCTCATCGCTCCGCTTTCCTGCGGGCCGCCGCGACTCGGCCCGGCGCTCGATCGGGGCCATCTCCTCGGCGAGGGTATCGAAAGCACGTGGTGGCAGTTGCTGCGGCCGCGCGTAGCTGCGGCGCGTTCCGCCGCGCGAGAGCAGCGCGGCCCCCAGTCCGGCGGTGGAGGCGACCCAGGTGAGTATCCAGGCTGACGCGATCAACAAATCATGGGCCCAGCCGAGAAGCGGGTAGGCCATGTCGGTCACCGCTGCCCCGACGAAGAGGGCAAGCAGGACCCCAAGACCGTTCAGTACGTAGTAGTACGAGTTCGAGCGGCGCGCTCGTGAGGCCCAGGACGGAAACCGGTGGCGCGTGAGATTCTCGCCGGCCGCGTGCGCTACGGCCAGATAGCCCAGCAGGGCGGCCACTAAGAACCCGATCGCATAGAACGGGATCGCGATCGCGGTGATCACCAGCACGAGCAACACCAGCGCGATCGGCAGGAACAGGACCTCGGCGGAGAGGCCGGCGAGGAACGAGCGGCCGAAGCTGTAAGAGACCGTATCGCTCACGGCTTCCAGGTGGCCGCGGAAGAAGTAAACCGTGAGGGCTCCGAGGAAGGCGAAGAACAGGTACATGGCGATCGTTTGCGTCAGCGACCCGAGCCCGCGCCAGACGTTGCTCAGCACCGAGGCGCTCGGGGACTCGATGCGGATCCGCTGAACCGCCGGGGCCACGACGACCGGCCCCAAGTGCGCGGCCTCTCGCAGGCCACCGCTGATCGTGCCCTGATTCTGAACGCTGGCGTTCAGGGCGACCACGTCACCGTCGATTCGGCCGTTGGGCCGGATGAGCAACGCACCCTCGGCCACGATCACGTTGCCGTTGACGGTGCCGGCGATGATCCCATCGGTTTCAACCAGGATGAGGGTCTTTTCTAAGGTCGTGCCCTCCAAGAGCTGATACTGATCGGCTTCGAGCACGATGCGGACGGGCGCGGTGAGATCGCCGTTGAGCGCGCGGGCCAGCTCGGGCGCCAAACCGATGCGGCCGAGAGAACGCATCAGCCCATCGGTGTCGGCCAACTCGATCACCAGACCACCGCTGACAACTTCGCCGGCCTGAACAGAAATCGAGCCCTCCGCCGTTGCCAACGCTGTGGCCGTCGCCAGCTCTTTGGCCCCGGCCGCCGCCATCGCCTCGGCCACGGAAACTTGTTGCGGCGCTGCGGGCGCCGCCGCGTTGGACACCAGCGGAGCCAGCGCGTCGCGTATCACCGCCGCCACGCTCGCCTCGGCGCCGTAGTCCGCGTTAGAGAAGTCCACCCAGTCGCGGGCCAGCTCACCGCCGACCGCGCCACGCAGTAAAGCGCGCCAGGACGATTCCAGAGCGCCGCCGGGCTGGTAACTGCCCACCTCCTTGCCCCCGACCAGGACACGCCCATCGATCAGCCGGACTCTCAATGACCGCCCGTCGTCCAGCTCGAGCTCGAGCGTCGCTTCATCGCCGCTCAGCACCACCCCCGTCTGGACGGGCTCGCTCTGCGCCGTCTGGCCGGAGAGCGCGGCGGTCGACGACAGGAACGCGATCAGCAGATAGCCAGCGGTTCGCAGCTGTCTAGCCATGTCCATTCACCCTCGATGGTTGATACCCGGTTACCCGATACAGCGTCCAGACGGCCACCCCCGACAGCGCCGTCATCCCGGCGAGGGCAGCCACCAGACCGGCTCCCGGCACCGCCTGGATCGCGCCCGCGGCGGTCTCCGGTATGCCGCTCAGCTCGATCAGAGTGCCCAGCTTGATTGCCCCGGCCAGCGCGACGTCTTGGACGCTCGCGAGCAGCCGAGCCAGAAGCGCCCCCGGCCCGACCTCGTGCCGGAAGTGGAGCCACGCCGCGCCGCCGGCCAGACCTGCGGTCCAGACCGTCGTGGCGGCCACAGCCAGGCGCCGCAGCCGGCGAACGGTCCGGGGCATCAGGCCCGGCGCGGCCGTCGGCGCCTCGACTGGAACGCGCACCAACTCCATCACCCGGTCGTCGAAACCCGGCGACGGCTCGGCGCCNNCAACCCTGCAGGTGGCTGGTGACGGCCTGGAGATCCGCCGCGGCCAGCTCGCCGGCTGCGTGTTGCCCCAGGGCCAACTCGGTGAGGTGTCCCTCAGTCGTCCAATTTTCCATGTCTTCCTGCCCGCTGTACCCCCTTACGCACCGCCCCTGCCCGGGGTTTCAGCCCCGGCGGCCCGCTCAAGGCTCCTCCCGCAGGTGGGCCAGCGCCTCCCGTAACTCGGCCCGGGCGCGGTGCAAGAAGGTCTTCACCGTGCCGATCGGCACATCCATGATCTCGGCGATTTCCTCATAGGGGCGGTTTTCTATGTGGCGGAGGATGATGGCGGTGCGATACTCGAGCCTGAGCTGGGCGATCGCCTGCTCGATCTCACCACCGAGTTCCAGAGCCAGCACCTCCTGCTCGGGCGATTCGTCCTGCGACTGGAGCACGATCCGGGTCTCCTCCTCCCGCTCGGCGCTGGCGGCGTGAGGCGAGCCGTGAATCGACACGGTGGAAAGGCGGGCCCGGCGCAGATGATCGATGGCGTGGTTGTTGGCGATCTTGAACAGCCAGGAAGAGAAGCGGTAGCTTGGGTTGTACGTGTCGAGGTTGTTGAAGGCTTTGACGAAAGACTCCTGGGCCAGATCCTCCGCCAGCTCGCGGTCGCCGATCATCCGGTAGATGAGCGAGAAGATGGGCCGCCGGAAACGCTCGAGCAGCTCGCGGTACGCCAACTCGTCGCCCTGAAGGGCGCGGGCGACTAGCTCCTTGTCCTCGGCCTTTTCGGGGCCGCCTTCCCGCTGGCTCGAACTCTCAGCGTGGGCGGCCTCGAGATCGGATGGGCGCTCCCGCTTCACTCGGTTGCCGGTGGGTTCGTGGGCCGGTAAGTTCGCCGCCGGTCATGGCGGCAACTCCGAAGCGTTCCTTCCCACGAGCGGAGGGCGACGTAGCGGGCGGGCGAGCCCGAGCTGTCCGAGAGATGTTCTCGGCGATCGCGCCCCGCTACGATGTTCTCAACCATCTGCTCAGCCTCAACATCGATCGCTCGTGGCGCCGCCGCGCCGTGGCTCGTCTGGGCTGGGAGGCGCGACCCAGCGGCATCTATCTGGACGCCTGCGCCGGAACCTACGATCTGGCGCTGGAGCTCGCCCGTCGCCCCGCTTTCGCTGGCCGTGTCATCGCCGTCGATTTCGCCCGGCCGATGCTGAGCCAGGGCAGATCCAAGCTCAGCGGGTTTCCGGTCGCGCCCGCCTGCGGCGATGTTCTGCACCTGCCGCTCTCCGCGCAGAGCCTCGACGGAGCGATGGTCGCCTTCGGCCTTCGGAATCTGGTGGACATCGACGCGGGCCTGGTGGAACTGAAGCGAGTGCTCCGAGGCGGCGCTCGGTTGGTGATCCTCGATTTCGCCATGCCGAAGGGTCAGCTCATCAAGCGGCTCTACCGGTTCTACTTTACCCGGTTGCTCCCCTGGATCGGGCGGCGCATCTCGAAACATAGCTACGCTTACACGTACCTTCCAGAGTCGGTGCTCGCCTTCGCCCGGCCGCAGCAGCTTGCCGATCGTATCACCGCCGCGGGCTTCGCCGACGTGGAGTGGCTGCCGATGACCGGGGGGATCGCTTGCGTCTGGTGGGGGACGCGAATCGAGGCCACGCCTTGACGGGAGGCCCCGGTCGCTACAAACTGTTGTCTGAGAAGTTCTTACCAACTCCCCCCCTTCCTGCCGGCCCACAGTCTCGTGATATCTGGAGGTTGCGGTGGCCGAATCTTCCAGGTGGAAGGCCGTCGATCTGCGTCGTCTGCTCTTCGGCGTGGTCGGCGGTGTCCTACTCGTCATCATTCTCGCCTTTGCCATCCTCGCCTGGGGGTCGGCGGAGACGCTGGTGGAGCCGGTCGTCGCGCGACAGCTCGGCGAGCGGAGCAGCTCGGCGGTGTCCATCGTCGAGAGCGTGATCCAGAGCGCCGTGACCGAAGCGGAGATCCTCGCCCTCTCACCCACCGTACGAGAGGCGGCGGTGTCCGGGGCGGCCGCGGCGCGACGCCGAGGACTCGATCGCCTGTCGCCCGAGGAGGCCGAGCGGCGGCTGGCGGGCGTCCGGTCACTGGATGTGAGTGAGGAGGCCAACCGCTACCTGCGTGAAGCGATGGAGCGGTCCCGTTTTTCCGAGGTCATCGTCACCGATCGCAACGGCGTGGTGGTCGCGGCCGCCGGGCAGCCGGCTCGGCTCGTACACAGAGATGAGGCATGGTGGACCGACGCCTTCGCCGGCACGGGAGGGCTTTCCGAGGTCACGACGGATGAGGCGAGCGGTTCGATCGGGCTCACCATCGCGCGGCCACTGCGCCAGCCAGACGAGACGGTGGTGGGCGTGCTCCGCGCGTTTTTCGGGCTCGGACGGTTGCAGCGCGAGCTGGCCGAGATGGCCCAGGGTTGGGGTTACGTCCAGCTAGTGGACGAGCGTGGCCTGCTGATTAGCGATCCCCATGAAGACCACCTGATGGAGGCTCACCCGGACCGCGCCTCGTTGGTCGAGGGGTCGCTGGTGCGCGCGGACGGCGCCGACGGAGAGGCCGTCGTCGGGAGGGTTCGGCCCGCGCTGGGCAGCCGCTGGACGGTGGTTTACTGGATCCCGGAGCGACAGGCGTATGATCTGCTGGGAACGGCGCGCCGGGCGATCGGCTACGGTCTGGTGATCGCTCTTCTCACCGCGCTGGTCGGAGTCGTCTTGGCGGGGAGCTGGGTCTCGCGGGAGATCAGCCGGCCCGTCAGCATGGTGGCGGCGGCCGCCGACCAGGTCGGCTCGGGCGACCTGCGGGTCGGGGTGCGGCAGGTGGGTCGGGGTGAGGTGGCCAAGCTCTGCGTGGCGGTTCAGCAGATGATCGACCGGCTGCGCGAGCTGGTCGGGTCGATCCGCGAGGCGAGCTATCACACCCAGTCACGCAGCCAGGAGATCGCCAGCGCGGTGGAGCAGCTGTCCACGGGCGCGGAGGAGATGACGGGCACGCTCTCGCGGCTCACCGTCGAGGCCGCCCGGCACTCCGATACGATCCAGGAGATCAACGTCCGTATGGAAGCGCTGGGCGCCGCGGCGCGCGACTTGGCCAACGGGGCGGAGACGGCGACCGAGCGCAGCCGGCTGTTGCGCGGGGTCGCCGAGGAAAGCCGCAAGCGGCTGCGCGAGGGTCGGGGTCAGGTCGCCCAGATGGCGGAGCGCTCGGAGCTGGCCACGTCGCGGCTGCTCGGGTTCATGGACGCGTCGCGCCAGTTCGGCGACTTCGTCGATCTGATCCAGCAATTCGCCCGGCGCACCAACCTGCTGGCCTTGAACGCGGCCATCGAGGCGGCTCGGGCCGGAGGTGATGCCCGGGGATTCGCCGTGCTCGCCGACGAGATCCGCAAACTGGCGAACCAGGCGGGAGAGGCGGCGGACCGGGCCCAGGAGAAGACGGACGACGTGTTGGGCCAGCTGGAGGGTGCGCGCCAGGCGATCGAGGAGACCCGCGAGGTGACGCTGGCGATCGACACGGTCGTGGAGTCGCTGGATGAGAGCTTCGAGCAGGTGACCGAGGCCACGGGCGAGGCGGAAAGCTGGGCGGATCGGGTCGCCGAAGTCAGCGCCGATGTGGACAGCAGCGTTCGCAGCACCGCCGAGCGTCTGCGCGCCGTCGCCCTGGGCTTCACCGATTTCGCCGCGGCGATGGAGGAGCTGGCCGCGGGCATGGAGGAGCAGAACGCGTCCACCGAAGAGATCGCCAAGGCCGTGAACGCCCTCAACACTTCGGCCTGGGAGTTGGCCGGCTTGGCCGACGTCTTCTTCCTCGACGAGCTGCACCAGGTACGTGTCGAAAAAGTCCCCAGCGAAACCGCAGAAGCCGAGCCCGAAGCCGTCCCCGTCGCCGTCGGCTGATTCGCCGGGCTCGACCGATCGTGCCTGGCGCGAGCTGGCGCTTCGCCGGCGCCTGTCCGCCCCGGCGCCCATCTCGCGCGCCCTCGCCTGGGGCACGGTGCTGGCCCTGGTGGTGGGAGTGCTGGCCGGCTTTCTGCGCGTCTGGATCTGGATTCTGGCTCTGGAAGCGGCGGCGATTGGCGTGGTGATCGGCGAAGGGGCGGCGGTGCCGTCTTCCGTTCGGCATCGACGGCCACCCACCTGGAGCTACCTCTACGTCTTCTGCCTCGCCCTCGTTGCCTACGCCCTGGTTCACATCGTCTTCTGGCTCGCCAGCGAGGGCTTCCCGCCTTCGCTTTCTCTCTTGGCCTTCCTGCGTGCTGCGCCCTCGGCCACGGCTACTCCGTTCTTTCAAAGTGTTGACTTGGCCCGGGGCCTCTCGCTGGCCACTGGCGGCGCCACGGCGCTCAAATACTGGCTGTGGGTGATGGAGGGTCTGCTCATGGGCGGCGTCGCCGTTTTGGCCTACCGCGGCGGATCCGTTCGCAAGCTGAAAAGTTGAACGCCCTCCGGCGGAGATGGCGATGCGGATCGGTCTGATCTCGGATACGCACAGCCTTCTTCGCAACGAAGTCTACGCGGTGTTCGAGGGCGTGGATGAGATCCTCCACGCCGGCGACGTCGGTGACTCGTCCCTCCTCGGCGAGCTGGAGCTCATCGCGCCCGTACAGGCCGTGTTCGGAAACGTGGACGGTTGGGACGTGCGTGAGGCGCTGGGGGAGACTCTGGAGCTCGAGCGCCTGGGGCATCGGATCGCCGTGATCCACGGGCACCAGTGGGGCACGCCGCGACCCGAGCAGCTGCTGGAGCGCTACGGCGGCTACTCGGTCATCGTCTACGGACACACGCACCAACCGCTCGTGACCAAGATCGCGGGGGCGCTGATCGTTAACCCGGGAAGCGCCGGCCGGCGCCGGTTCGGTCTGCCCGTCTCCGCCGCGCTCCTGGACCTCCAACCGGGTCGAGCGCCGAGAGCTCGGTTGGTCGACTTGCTGCGCTGACTACTCTTGGCGCACGAGCTGGAAATCGCGCTCCGCCGAGGCGACGACCCCGGCGTTGCGATCCGAGACGCGGATGCGCAGGCGATAGCGCCCCGGCTCGGCGTCGAACAGATCGAGACTCAAGTATTCCGGCACCCGCTCGCCGTCGAACGGCACGACTCGATCATAGCTGAGCTCAATCTTCTCATCATCACCGAAGCCAAAGGCCCATGCGACCCGCGCTAGGACGCCTTTCCCCTCCGCGTCGGTGACGCTGAGCTCGACCCGGTAATCGGCTAAGCGGTCGTCATCCGTGGCCAGGCCGTAGACCTCCCAGTAGACCGCGACCGTCAAGTCGGCATCGAAGACAGCTCGGCGGTTGACCTGAATGGCGAAGTCGCGTCGGTCGGCTGGCGCCTCCGACTTGGGCGTCACGGAGGTGGCAAGCACCAGATCGCTCAGCGCGAGCCGGTCCTCTCGGTAGTCCACGACCTCGATGTCGCCGCGCTGAACAGCCGCGGGCCCGTGTCGGGCCCGGGCCTCAAGACTCACCGTGTAGCGGCCGTTGGCGAGGGGGAGGGAATAGGTGAGCGCCTTGGGGGCGGGGGTCATCGGGGCGTTGAGGGTGCGGCGATACAGCTCGCTGTGCTCCGGGCCACCGAAAACGAATAGGCCGAGCTCCAGCGTATCGGCTCGCTCGAGCGCCGCCGCCGTGTCGCCAGCGGCCAGCTCGGCTCGCGCCGACCGATAGGCTTCCGGCCCCTGCGCGGCCACGAGCCCGAAGGGCGGCAGCGCGAGCACGAGCAAACCGAATGTGAGGCCGCAGCAAAGGCGACGCACGACAGGTTCGAGGGTCGGCAAAAGCAGCCTGCTCCTTATCGTCCGAATTTCTCCTCAACAACAATATGCTGGAGGCTCTAGAATCTAACTCGCCGCGTGGACGGCAGGTTGCCTCTTGTCAGGGAGGATCAGCGCTGACACCTCGGGCAGTAAAACGCCGAGCGTCCGGCCAGCACGACGCGCTCGATCTCGGTGGCGCAGCGCCGGCACGGCTCGCCGTCACGTCCGTAAACATCGAGACGGTTCTGGAAATTTCCAGTTCCACCCAGAACATCGCGGTAGTCGCTAAACGAAGTCCCACGCCGGTCCACCGCTTCGCCCAGCACCTCGCGGATGGCCCGATGCAGCCGACGCAGCTCGCGGCGGTTCAGGTCGGCGCCGGGCCGGCGCGGGTCGATGCGCGCCTGATGACAAGCTTCGTTCGCGTAGATGTTGCCGATCCCCGCGACACGGCGCTGGTCGAGGAGGGCGTTTCGGATCGGCGCTTTCGAGCCGGCGAGGGTCGCCGCCAGAACGTCGGGCGTGAAGCGATCGGACAGAGGTTCCGCGCCGAGCCGCTGGTCGAGCAGACGCCAGGCGTCGGGATCGAGCACCCACAGCCGACCGAAGCGGCGGGTGTCGAAGAAGCGGAGCACGCCACCGTCCGCGCCGGCGATCTGGAAACTCGCCGACAGGTGGGGCGCGGCACGCAGCCGCGAATTCGGGGTCCAGGTGTAGCGTCCCGTCATGCGTAGCTGCGTCACCCAGCGGTGGCCATCGTCGAGGAGCGCCACGATCCACTTCGCTCGGCGGCCCACCTTTCTCACACGACGGTTCTGCAGCGCGCGCCGAAAGGCGGCCGGCGTCATCGGCTCGACGACTTCGGCCCGATGGATGCGGACTCTCTCGATGCGGCGGCCTGCCAGCCGAGCGTGCAGGCCGCGCGCGATCGTCTCCGCCTCTGGAAGCTCGGGCATCGCTCTAGCGCGAGCGTTCCCGCGCGATGTCCCGGTATCCGATGTCCCGACGGAAGTACTTGCCGTCGAACTGGATGGCGTCGGCGGCGGCGACCGACTTCTCTGCCGCGCTGGTTACGTCGCCGCCCAGTCCGACGACGCCGAGCACGCGGCCGCCGCCGGTCACCAGCTTGCCCTCCGGATCGCGGCGTGTGCCGGCGTGCAGGATGATAAGGTCGGGATCGGCTTGCAGCGGCTCCGGGATCTGAATCACCTTGCCCTTGGGGTAGTCGCCCGGGTAGCCGCCGGAGGCGAGCACGGTGCAGACGGCGGCCCGGTCGCTCCAGGAGAATTCGTCGATCGTAAGCCGGCCCCCTCGTGCGACCTCCTTGAAGGCGTCGAGCAGCGAGCTTTCGAGCAGCGGCAGGATGGCCTGCGTCTCGGGATCGCCGAAGCGGCAGTTGTACTCGATGACGTAGGGATCGCCCTCGCTGATCATCAGGCCGCAGTAGAGCACGCCGCGGAAGGTGCGGCCCTGCGCCCGCATCTCGGCCAACGTCGGCTCGACCACCCGTTCAGTGACGCGATCGATCAGCGCGGCGTCGGCGATGGAGACGGGCGCGTAGGCGCCCATCCCACCGGTGTTCGGCCCGCTGTCGCCCTCGCCGATCGGCTTGTGGTCCTGGGATGGGATGAGTGGGAGCGCCCGCTCGCCGTCCGTGAGGTAGAGGATCGAGAGCTCTTCACCGATCAGCAAGTCTTCGAGGACGACGGTGGCGCCGGCGCCGCCGAAGCGCTCGTCCACCATCATCGCGTGAGCCGCCTCAACCGCGTCATCCACAGAGCGACAGACGATGGAGCCCTTGCCGGCGGCGAGGCCGGACGCCTTCACGACGACGGGAGGCCCGTGCTGGCGGATGTATTTCTCGGCTTGCTCGAAGCTGCTGAAGCTCCGGTGCGCGGCCGTGGGTACGCCCGCCTTCTTCATGAGCGTTTTGGCGAACGCCTTGGAGCCCTCGATCTCGGCGGCGCGCTGCGCCGGTCCGAAGATCGCAAGGCCCCGCTCCTGGAAGACATCGACGATGCCGGCGACCAGCGGCGCCTCGGGACCGACGAGGGTCAGATCCACCTCTCGTGAGTCGGCGAAGTCGGCGAGACCTTTCACTTCGTCCGGCTTGAGCGGAACTGACTCGGCCAACCTCTTGGTGCCCCCATTGCCCGGAGCGGCGTACAGCTGGGCATCGGGTCGCTCGCGCTTCAACTGCCAGAGGAGCGCGTGCTCCCGGCCCCCCGAACCGACGACCAGGATTCTCATATCGCTAAACCGAGTTCTCTCCGCACGATGGGATGAGCCGGGCGGCTGCGGCCGCTCAAGCTGCGGACAGCGCCCGCTCCAGATCTTCGAGCAGGTCTTCCAGCGCTTCGATGCCCACCGAGAGTCGAACTAGACCGTCGGTGATGCCCATGGCCTCGCGGTCCTTGGCAGGCACCGCCCCATGGGTCATCGCCGCGGGGTGGCTAACCAGGCTCTCCACGCCGCCCAGGCTCTCGGCCAGGGTGAAGATCCGCGTCGCGCGGCAGAATTTCTCGGCGCGGGCCCGACTCCCCAGCTCGATCGAGATCATGCCACCGAAGCCGGACATCTGACGGCGGGCAAGGTTGTGCTGAGGGTGAGAGGCGAGCCCGGCGTAGAACACGCTCTCGACCCGAGGTTCCTGCTCGAGCCACTCGGCGATGCGGCGGCCATTGCGATCGTGGGCCTGCATGCGCACGTGAAGCGTCTTCGTTCCGCGGAGCACGAGCCAGCAGTCCATCGGCCCCGGGACCGCGCCCGCCGCCTTTTGCATGAACCGCAGCCCCTCGATGATCTCGTCGTTCGACGTTGCCAGCACGCCGCCCACCACGTCGCTGTGGCCGTTGAGGTATTTGGTGCTGGAGTGCACGACCGCATCGGCGCCGAGTTCGAGCGGGCGCTGGAAAAACGGCGTCGCGAAAGTATTATCGACCACCAGCCAGACGCCGCGGCCGTGGGCGATCTCGGCGGCGGCCGCGATGTCGGTGATGTGCATCAGCGGGTTGGTCGGCGTCTCGATTAAGATGAGCCGCGTGCTGTCGCGCGTTGCCGCCTGGATCAGCTCGGGGTCGCGGCTGTCCACGAAGGAGAACTGCAACCCCAGGCGCGCCAGAACCTGACGGAACAGGCGGTCGGTTCCGCCGTACACGTTGGCTCCACAGATGACGTGGTCGCCCGCGGAGAGGAGCTTTACCACGGCCTCGATGGCGGCCAGCCCGGACGCGAACGCCGCTCCGTGTTGGGCGCCCTCCAGCGCCGCCACGTTTTGCTCCAGTGCGGTCCGTGTCGGGTTGGATACACGAGCGTACTCGTAACCCTTGTGAACGCCGATACCTTCTTGGGCGTAGGTGGACGTCTGATAGATCGGTATCATGATGGCGCCCGTCGCCGGGTCGGGCTGCTGTCCGGCATGGACGGCGCGAGTCTCGAAGCGAAAGTCGTTTTCGGACGTCGTCATAAGAGGTCACACTGGGGTTGGGCCGCCATCTGGCGGCTAGAATCCGCGGGCTTCTGCCTGAACGAAGCCTAGAAAGTCTAGCTGGCGGCGACGGTGGCGTCCAGCGAGTGGAAAGAGAGTAGAATTACGGAGTCGGCCGGGTGCTGAGAGACCTTGTCTTCCTACACGGCTCGCCCAACTTGGAGACCGCTGAGGCGTCGCAGCGACGGTCTACCGACCGTAGGGTGCCGTCGCCGCAGCGCTCACACTCTTGCAGGGAATGGGTATGGAGTTTCCGGAGAGCTTAATCGTCAGCGTTTCGGGTATCCGAGGTCGCGTCGGCGTCGACCTGACGCCGGAGGTCGTGGCGGGCTTCGCCGCCGCCTTCGGCACTTTCGTGCGCGCGCGCGGTTGGGGCCAGCACCTGGCCATCGGCCGCGACTCACGTCCCAGCGGGCCCGCCCTCGTCAGGGCGGCCACCGCCGGATTGCAGGCCGTGGGCTGCCGGGTAAGCGACCTGGGGCTGGTGCCCACGCCCACGGCGCTCCTGGAGATCGAGGACGCCGGTTTGAGCGGCGGAATCGTGGTCACCGCCAGCCATAACCCCAAGGAGTGGAACGCTTTGAAGCTGGCCAGTCCCCAGGGCGCGTTTCTCACGCCGACGGAGGGGGCGGCCTTCCTGGAGGGGTTGCGAGCGAGCAGGCCGGCTTACGTCACGGACGAGCTAGGTTCCGCCGGCGAAAGGCCCGGCGCCGTGGACCGCCACATCGAGCGCATTTTGCAGCTGGACATCATCGACGCGGAGCGGATCGCCGCGCGCCACGTCAAGGTAGTGCTCGACTGCGCTCGGGGAGCGGGCGGCGTGATCGTTCCCCAGCTGCTCGAGCAGCTGGGCTGCGAGGTCGTGGGGATCGAGCTCGAGCCTGATGGCCGCTTTACCCGAGAGCCCGAGCCGATCCCGCGCAACATGAGGACGCTTTGCGAGCGAGTGCCCCGTGAAGACGCGGATCTCGGCATGGCCGTCGACCCCGACGTCGACCGGCTTGCCCTGGTGGACGAGCGAGGAGCCGCCATCGGCGAGGACTTCACTCTGGCCCTGGCATCGCGGTTGGTGCTCAGCCGACACCCCGGGCCGGTCGTGGCCAACCTGTCGACCAGCCAGGTCGTGGCCGAGGTCTGCGATCGCGCCGGCGTGCGCTACACCCAGGCTCCGGTCGGTGAGGCCAACGTGGCGGCTGCCATGCGCGAGGTGGCGGCGGTGGTGGGTGGAGAAGGGAACGGAGGGGTGATCTTGCCGGCGCTGCACCTCACGCGGGACGCCCCACTGGCCGTGGCTCTGGTCCTACAGCTGTTGGCCGAGGGCGAGGTGCGACTCGGCGAGCTAGTGGCCGAGTATCCGGAGTTCTGTATAGTAAAAGACCGAATTGAGGGGCGTAAGCTACAGCTGGAAAAGCTGACGGAACGCCTCGACCGGGAATTCCCGGGGGCGGAAATCGACCGACGCGATGGGGTACATATGAGCTGGCGGGCGCGGCGGACCTGGCTGCATTGCCGGCCCTCGGGCACGGAACCAATCTTGCGGGTGATCGCCGAGGGGCCGCGGGAGGACGAGCCCGAGGTTCGGGCCCTCGTCAGGCAGGCCGCCGAGATCATGGGACGGACGGGTTAGCCAGGGGGGAGCAGACACGCAATAATGTGCGGCATCGTAGGATACATAGGGGGAGCCGAGGCGGCGCCGCTGCTGTTGGAGGGTTTACGCCGGCTGGAGTATCGGGGGTACGATTCGGCGGGCATCAGCACGTGCGCCGGCGGGAGCCTGGACACCCGTAAGATCGCCGGAAAGATCGCCGACCTGGTCGGCTCTCTGAACGGCGATATGCCGGCCGGCACGGTCGGCATCGCCCACACCCGCTGGGCGACTCATGGGGCGCCCACCACGATCAACGCCCATCCGCACTTCGACGACTCCGGGCAGATCGCAGTCGTGCACAACGGCATCATCGAGAACGCCACCATTCTGCGGCAGAAACTCGAGGAGCTGGGCCACAAGTTCAGGAGCGAGACCGACTCGGAGGTCCTGGCCCACCTGATCGAGCAGGCGTACGAGGACGACCTGGAGGACGCGGTCGCCGCCGCGCTTCTGCAGGTGGAAGGGACCTATGGGATCGCCGTGATCTCCAGCCGCGATCCCAACAAGGTGGTGGCGGCGCGGAACGGATCGCCGTTACTGCTGGGACTTGGCGCGGACAACAGCTTCTTCGTCGCCTCGGACGCCGCCGCCGTGATCGAGCACACCCGACAGGTCGTCTATCTGGACGATGGCGAACTGGCGGTGCTGGATCGCGACGGCTACCGGACGTTCGATCTGAAGGGTCGGCCGCTGACCAAGGAAGTCAGTCACGTTTCCTGGGACCTGGAGAAGATCGAGAAGGGCGGCTTGGCGCACTACATGCTCAAGGAGATCTTTGAGCAGCCGAACTCGGTGCGCGATACGATGCGCGGCCGGTTGCTGGACGAGGAGGGCGCGGCTCGGCTGGGCGGCCTCTCCGGGTGCGTGCCCTGGCAGGATATCGAGAAGTACAATCGCATCGTGCTGACGGCCTGTGGGACGTCGTGGCATGCGGCGTTGATCGGCGAGTACATGCTGGAGGAGTTCGCCCGGGTCCCGGTCGAGACCGAGTACGCCTCGGAGCTGCGCTACCGCAACCCGGTGCTGGACGAGCGCTCGCTGGTGATCGCGATCTCGCAGTCGGGTGAGACGGCGGATACACTGGCCGCTTTGCGGGAGGCGAAGGAGAAGGGCGCGCGCGGCGTTGCCATCGTCAACGTCGTGGGCTCGACGATCGCGCGCGAGTCGGACTGCGGGGTTTACATCCACGCGGGCCCCGAGATCGGGGTGGCTTCGACCAAAGCGTTCACCTCGCAGGTCGTAGCCCTCGCCCTATTCAGCCTCTACTTCGGCCGCAGCACCGGGGTGACCCAGGAGCGCGGTCGCGATCTGGTGGCCGCGATGCGAAAGCTGCCCGACCAGATCGCCAGCATCCTGGCGCGCGACGATCAGGTCCGCGAACTGGCGGAACTGTACCACCACCACCGCAACTTCCTCTACCTCGGGCGCGGCTACAACTTCCCGGTCGCCCTGGAGGGGGCCCTCAAGCTGAAAGAGATCAGCTATATCCACGCCGAGGGGTACCCGGCGGCGGAGATGAAGCACGGTCCGATCGCGCTGATCGACGAGAACATGCCGGTCGTGTTCATCGCGCCGCGCGACAGCGTCTACCAGAAGGTGCTCTCGAACATCGAAGAGGTGAAGGCGCGCGGCGGCCGCGTGATCGCCATCACCACGGAGGGCAACGGCGAGCTGCACCGGCTGGCCGACCACATCATCTCGGTCCCTTCGACCATCGAGATGCTCCAGCCGATCCTCACCGTGATCCCGCTGCAGCTGCTCGCCTACCACATCGCCGTGCTCAGAGGCTGCGACGTGGACCAGCCACGTAACCTGGCGAAGAGCGTCACCGTCGAGTAGCGCCGGCGGTTGCGCGCCGGCTGGCCCCACAGCCAAGTTCTCTCCCCATGCGCGTCGTCCTCCAGCGGGTGGCGCGGGCCCAGGTCCGCGTTGACGGGGTGCCGGTGGGCTCGATCGGCAAGGGTTACCTGCTGCTGATCGGCTTCAAGTCGGGCGATGGCGAGGAGGCTCTGCGCTGGATGGTGGAGAAGATTCGCGGCTTACGACTCTTCCCCGACAGCGAAGGCAAGATGAACCTGCCGATCGATTCGGTCGGTGGCGAGCTGCTGGTCGTCTCCCAATTCACCCTGTACGCCGACGTCCGCAAGGGACGCCGACCTTCCTTCGTCGGCGCGGCCGAGCCGGACGAGGCGGAGCGTCTGTACGAGCGCTTCGTCGACCTGTTGCGCCAGGGCACCATCCCCGTGGCCACCGGCGAGTTCGGAGCGATGATGGAAGTCGATCTGGTCAACGACGGCCCGGTGACGCTCGTAATCGAGAGGGACTGAATTCGTGGGGTCAAGAAACCTGAAACTCATCCTGAGCGGATCTGTGGTCGGCCGCCGCGGGGCGCCGACGCTAAGAACCATCCTCGTCCTGGCTCTCATCCTGCACGCCGCCTCGGAGTCGATCTGGTCGCAGAGCGCTTGGGATCCCAACACCCTACGCTACGGGACACCGCCCAGCTGGCAGCTGGCCGCGGTCGCGGCCATGAACCGGCATCTGCCCACCGATTCCGGGTATTGGGTGCTGGGTCCGCTCGATCTCTCGGCCAACCTCCCCGACACGATGGATCTGGTGCGCACGACGCTTCGGGTCCTGGCGCCCACGCCCGCCGCCTCACGCGCGCTGTCGCGGCGGCTCTGGCTCCCCACCGGTGGCGTCGCACTCGAGGAGCTGCAGCCGGCCGACACGCTGCCGCACGAGCTTCCGCCCGGCTATCCCGGGCGGTTCCTGAAGGGTACGGTGGTTGGCGAGAGCGTCTACCTGCAGGTGCTCACGATTCAGGAGCATCGGTGGCTGCTCTGGGCGCAACGGGCGCAGCTGACCGGGGTTCGCCAGCGAGTGGCGGGGCCGCTGGCTCGCTACAGCGAGTCGCTGACGCGACACCTGGCGGCGGTGGACAGCGGAACGCGCACCGCGGGACCGCCGCGGGCCATCGAGTTCGGACTCGACCCGTTGTTCGACATCTACGCTCAGCCACCGGAGCCGGTGATCCGCGACAGGGCCGGCTACCTCGACCTGCTGCGGCGCAATCGAGCCTACACATTGGACGATCAGGTGCGGAACGTCGTCGGCGTGGTGCCCGGAGCGGAGCTGGCCAGCTGGCTGGAAGAGCGGGCCGATTCGCTGCTCTACCCAAACCGGGAGGGCGAGGTCGCACTCCAACACCGCTACCGCGATCACCGGGCGGCGGGCGCCAGCTGGTCCGACCGGCCGGTGCTCAACACGGCCACGCTCGCCCGGCTGCGGCCAGGGAGCTACGCGTTCATAGTGGATCGCTTCGGCTTCATGCGGATCGGACCCAAAGCGCCCGGGGGTGCAAGCGGCGGCCCGGAGGTGACGTGCGCGATGCTGGCACAAGGCGATCCGGTGCGTGTGGCCGGCGAGCTGGTGCTGGCCACCGACGAAGGAGGGACGCCGTCGGTGCGCGAGCTGAGCGTCTTCTCCGAGGATTATTTCTTCAGCAATCGCTCGCTCACACTCTACCCCGATGTGGAGGAGCGATCGGACCGCTATGTGCTGGCGCTGGGCCACGCGCTGCGGGCGCTGGATCAGGCCCGCGTGCCGCGCGACGACGTCATCATCCGCAAGTTCTGAGGTCGTGACGCCGACGATGCGTCCCGCCCGTCCACAGGCTCACGCTCCCCGCGACCCGTGGTAGCGGCGCCCGCACCGCGTTTGATCCTCGCCTCGCGTTCGCCGCGACGGGCGGAGCTGCTCTCGCGGCTGGGGCTGAGCTTCACCGTACAGGTGCCCGAGGTCGATGAGTCGCTGCTCGATGACGAGTCGCCGAACGCCGCCGCCGACCGCCTCGCCCGACTGAAAGCCGGGGCCGCCCTGCAAGGAGACGCACTGGTCATCGGTTGTGACACGCTGGTGGTCCATCGCGGAGACATCCTGGGCAAGCCCGCCGATTCGGCCGAGGCGGTGGAGATGCTGCGGCGCCTGCAGGGCGAGGAGCACGAGGTTTTCACCGGCGTCGCACTCGGGATGGTGGAGCGCCTCGAGAGCGCGGTGGAGAAGACGCGCGTCTGGTTCCGTTCGCTTGACCCGCAAGAATGCCAAGAATACGTTGCGACGCACGAGCCTCTCGACAAAGCGGGCGCCTATGGCATCCAGGGTTACGGTGCGGCGATCGTCGAGCGCATCGCCGGCGATTACTTCAACGTCATGGGCTTGCCGATTCAGCGGCTGCTCGAGCTGTTTCGCCGCTTCGGCTGGCGCTACGCCTTCGGCCGCCTCGAGCGGGCCGACGATCCGACGCGAACATAATCGCACCTCTCGTGCGCGAGATCGTCGCTGATCGTGGCGATTGATTTTCCCCGTGCCGTCGGCTGGCACGACGACGCCCTCCGAATCATCGATCAGACGTTGCTGCCTGGCGAGTACCAGGAGATCGACCTCGTCGAGGTAGACGACATCGTCGAGGCGATTCGCGGCCTGCGGGTGCGGGGCGCCCCGGCCATCGGGGTGGCGGGTGCCATCGGGCTCGTCGCTTCGCTCAAGGCGCACCTGAGCCTGCCAGCCGCCGAGTTTCGCGCCCGGCTGGCAGAAGCCGCGCGACACATCCGGTCGGCGCGGCCCACCGGCGCCGACCTGGGCTGGGCCGTCGATCGTCTGCTGCGGGTGGCGAGCGGGATGCCGGACGCGACGAATCGCGACCTGTGGACGCGACTGCGCGCCGAGTCGAGCGCGATCCTGGAAGAGAACCGGGAGATGTGCCGCCGCATCGGCGAGCACGGAGCCACGCTGCTCGTTTCGGGTGCCACGGTGCTCACCCACTGCAACGCCGGCGCACTGGCGACGGCCGGTATGGGCACGGCGCTGGCGCCGATCTACACGGCCGCCGACCGGGGCGTGGGCGTGCGGGTGCTGGCCAGCGAGACGCGGCCGCTCTTGCAAGGGAGCCGGCTGACGGCGTGGGAGCTGAGCCGAGCCGGAGTGGAGGTGACGGTGCTGACCGACAGCATGGCGGCGTCGGCGATGGCGCGTCTGGGAATCGACCTGGTGATCGTGGGGGCCGATCGCATCGTCGCCAACGGGGACGTGGCCAACAAGATCGGCACATACGGGTTGGCGATCGCGGCGCGCCACCACAACATCCCGTTCTACGTGGCGGCGCCCTTCTCGACCTTCGACTTCGAGCTTTCCTCCGGCGATCAGATCCCCATCGAGGAGCGAGGCGCGGAAGAGGTGCGGAGCGGCTTCGGCCGCGCGACGGCCCCGGCCGAGGTCGCGATCTACAGCCCGGCCTTCGACGTCACGCCTGCGGAGCTGGTGCGCGGGATCATAACTGAGCACGGCATCTTCGAGCCGAAGAACCTGGCGGCACTGAAGACGGCAGTCGCAAGGCAATCGACCGAGTGAGGAGGGTAGCCCGTTCGCCTACTCTCCGCTCGTGAAGACCGTTGGCGTGGTTGCAGGTAACCTTTGAGCGAGACGCGTGGATCGGGGCCGGGGAGGCGGCGGGGGTCCTCCAGAGCGTAACTCGAGAGCGGCCCGGCACCGTCGGGCCATGCACCCGGTACCGCGCGCCGCGAACGGTGAAGCGGGAGGACCCCCGCCGCCGACCCAAACCACCGGCGTCCGCAGACGAGGACGATGAAGGAGTACAGGGCAAAGAAGTCGACGCTGGTCTTCACGCTCGGTTTTCTCTCCGTGTTGACGGCGGTGACCATCTTCGGCGTCTTCTTCGCGCCGCCGCGCTGGTTCTTCATCGTGCTGCTGGTCGCACTGGCCTGGGAGTGGTACCGGCACCTGAAGGCGCCGGTCACGATCCGCATGCAGGACGACGGGTCGCTCGAGTTCCGAAGCCTGGTCGGGCGGCGCGTGCTCCAACCGCAACAGATTCGACGCGTTCGACGCGTCGGGCGGTACTGGTCGCTCGAGCACGAGGGGGGTTCGATCAACCTCTACGCGAACATGGAGGACCTGCAGGGGTTCATTGCTGGCTTGCAGGCGATCAACCCGTCGCTCGAGATCAAGACGTTCACCTGGGGTGCAAAGCGTTGAGGCCGACATGCGCGTGATCCTCGCCATCGATCAAGGCACGACCGGAACGACGGTTCTGGCTCTGGATCAAGCCGGCGCCGTCGTAGGCCGCGCCTACCGGGAGTTCAAGCAGCATTACCCGCGGCCGGGCTGGGTGGAGCACGACCCGGAGGAGATCTGGCGTACGGTCCAGGCCGTGGTGAAAGAGGCTCTGGCCGCCGGCGGCCTCGCGGGCGATGACGTGGCCGGCATCGGCATCACCAACCAGCGCGAGACGGTGGTGGTTTGGGATCGGGAGACGGGCGCGCCGATCCACCGCGCCATCGTCTGGCAGTGCCGTCGCACGGCGCCGGAGTGCCAGGCGCTGAAGAAGGCGGGTCACGAGGCGTTCATTCGCGAACGCTCGGGGCTGGTGATCGATCCCTACTTCTCGGGGACCAAGATCGCCTGGCTGCTCGACAACGTGCAGAACGCCCGGGCCCGCGCCGAAGCCGGCGGGCTGGCGGCGGGCACGATCGATAGCTGGCTGATCTGGAAGCTGACCGGCGGTCGGGTGCACGCCACCGAGCCGACCAACGCGTCGCGCACGCAGCTGTTTCGGATCGATGAGCGCCGCTGGGATCCCGAGCTTTGCGAGGTACTGAGAGTCCCGGAGACGGTGTTGCCTGAGGTACGGCCGTCCGGCGGAGTCTTCGGCTCGACCGATGCCGCTATCGGTCTGGAAGCGCCTGTCGCCTCGGCGATCGGCGACCAGCAAGCGGCGCTCTACGGGCAAGGGTGCTGGGAGCCCGGCATGGCGAAGTGCACGTATGGGACCGGCGCCTTTCTTCTGGTTCACACCGGCGACGACGTGGTGCCCTCGGCTCACGGGCTCATCACCACGGTGGCGTGCGGGCCCCAGGGCGAAGCCGCCTACGCGCTCGAGGGCTCGATCTTCATCGCCGGGGCCGCGATCCAGTGGCTGCGTGATGAGCTGGGTCTGGTCCGCGACGCGGCCGAGACGGAGGCGCTGGCTCGTTCGCTCGAGTCGAACGACGGCGTCTACTTCGTACCGGCCTTCGTCGGGCTCGGTGCGCCCCACTGGCTGGCGGGTGCTCGGGGCACCCTGGTGGGGCTGACGCGCGGCTCGGGACGCAGCCACCTGGCGCGGGCCGCGCTGGAGTCGATGGCCTACTCGGCGCACGACCTGATGGAGGCGATGGCCGCCGACTGGGGCCACCCGGTCGTCGAGCTGCGGGCCGACGGCGGCGCCGCGGCCAACGACTGGCTCATGCAGTTCCAGGCCGACGTCGCAAGCGTTCCGGTGGGACGACCGGCGCTGGTCGAGACCACCGCCCTGGGCGCGGCGGGCCTGGCTGGCCTCGTGGTTGGTTTCTGGAAGAGCACGGAGGAGCTTCGGGCTCTTCAGACGCTGGATCGACGCTTCGAGCCGGCGCTCCCAGACGGTGAGCGGACGCGTTTGATCCGTGGCTGGCGCCGGGCCGTGAGCGCCGCGGCGTCGTGGGCGCAGGCGGCGGAGGGCGACGGATAGATGTGGGGGCGAGCCGCGTGAGCCAGCCGCTACGCATCGGCGTGATCGGCAGCCACCAGTGCGGCGCGGAAGTCGCCGCCGACGCTCGACGGGTGGGTTCGCTGGTCGCCGAGAGCGGGGCGGTGCTCGTTTGCGGCGGGTTGGGCGGTGTGATGGCGGCGGCGGCGGAAGGCGCGCGCGCCGCTGGCGGGACCACCGTGGGCATCCTCCCCGGCACCGATCCGCGGGCGGCAAATCCAGGCATCGAGATCGCCATACCGACGGGGTTGGGGGAGGCACGGAACGCTCTGGTGGTCGGCGCGTCGGACGCGGTGATCGCCATCGCCGGAGGTTGGGGCACCCTGTCCGAAGCGGCCTTCTGTCTAAAGAGCCAGGTTCCGCTCGTTCTATTGCGCTCCGAGCTGCCGCCGCTGCCGGTGCCGCACGTCGCTATCCCGGAGGAGGCCGTGGAGTGGGCGTTGGAGCAGGCGCGGCAACGGCGGGGCTAGCACGCCCACGCGGAGGCGGAGCGCCGCGTGGCTGAGCTGGGCGAACTCAGCCTCTGGGCCGCCTTGCCTCTGGCGGTTCTCGCCGTCGTCGCCTCCGTCGCTGGCGGCTGGACGGGGCGCGCCGACCTAGCGACGGTGGGGCGGCGCGCGGCGGAAGCCGCGGCCGTTCTCCAGCTCATCGCCCTGGCCGGCCTGGCCTACGCCTTGCTCAAGGTTCAGCTGCGCTACGTCTACGTGGCGGCCGTCACCGGTTTCGATGAGCCGCCATTCTGGCGGTTGGCCGCCAGCTGGAGCGCGCCCGAGGGCGGCACCCTCGTCCTCGCCCTGCTGATCACGATCGTTGCCGCGCTCAGCGGTCGTCTCGGTCGCACCCGGCAGGCGGCGGCGCGGACCGGAGCGGTGGCGGCGCTCGCCGTCATCGGCCTGGTGATGGTGCTGGCCCGGGTTCAGCCCTTCGCACAGACTGAGGCGCCAGCGCTAGTAAGCGGGGCGTTCCCCTTCGCGTTGAAAGATCTCGCCTGGCAAATCGAGATGTGGGCGGCCTACCTGGCCATCGCTTGTGGTAGCCTGACCCTCGGCGGAGTCGTGGGCAGCCAACTAGTCGACTCCGGCGGAAACGATCCACTGGGCCGTGGTGCGATGCGCCTGGCCGCGGCTACGCTCAGCCTGGCTATCCTGGCGGCGGCCTGGCGCCTCTACGCGGGGAGCGGCCGCCTGTTCGACGTAGCCGGCCTCTCCTCGCTGGCGGTCTACCTTCCCGCCTGGATGTTGGCGCTCTCATACCTACACGCTCCGGGCGGTCCGGCGACCCCGGTCTGGGCGACGCGCTGGGCACGAATCTTCGGGGTCGCGTTCTTCCCCGCGGCGGTCGCCGCGGGCGCCGCGGTGGTCGGCGCGGCCGGACAGGTGCCATCACCCTTTCTCTGGGCTGGCGGTCTGGCGATCGGCGTGCTGGCCGGCACCATGGCCGGGATGGCCCGCGGGCCCGAGGCGCCGACTCGCGGGTTAGAGCGGCTTCCGGGGTTTGGCGGCTGGGCGTTCGCTGCCAGCGTTGTGGCCCTGGCGTCCGCGGGGGTTGTCGTGGCTTGGTCGTTGGTCAAAGGGCCCAGGTGGTCCAGCATAACCTGGCCGGTCGCGCTGGTCGGGATGGCCGGCGCCGTGGCGTGGTCGGTGACACGACCCGGGTTCAGGAGAGGGATCTGGCTGGCCGTGTGTTTGGCGGTTGGAGCAGCCGCAGCCGCCGGCGGTTACGCGCTGAGCGGAAGCGACTGGGTCTTCGTCATGGCCAGCGCCATCGCCGGAGCGGCGCTGGTGGGAACGGCCGCCGAGCTGGCCAGGCTGCGCGCGTCG
>JABAOH010000599.1_pt1 | contig 29470 bp, 19 predicted proteins | sample 7062181 | NCBI WGS metagenome assembly JABAOH01 (sample SAMN14538630, study PRJNA623070) | marine sediment metagenome | biome: marine biome [ENVO:00000428]; feature: marine pelagic biome [ENVO:01000023]; material: deep marine sediment [ENVO:00002113]; isolation source: pool of 5 deep marine...
GCTTCTGGCTTAATGTGGCAGCAGGGCGGTTCTGCTGATTACATGACTTATGAAGCAGCAAAAAAGTGGATCGATGATCTCAATGACAGGGGTTATGCTGGATATCACGACTGGCGTCTGCCCACATTGGAGGAAGCGATGAGTTTGATGGAGCCAAAACAGTTGAATGGTGATTTGTATATTGATCCGAAATTCGATCCGAAACAACGGTGGATCTGGACGTCCGATCTTTATAGTTCCGCTGTGGCGTGGGCGGTCCTTTTCCACCACGGTGGTTGCAACCCCCACTACGGCTTCGTCAACGGCTACCTCCGCTATGTTCGAGCGGTGCGTTGAGGACAATCATCTGAAGGATTATTTGATAATTTGATTATTTGGATAATTTGATTATTTTGGGGAGGGGGGCGAAAAATTTTTTAACTTTTATAACGTACGAAATGTGATCTTCACCTACGAGGTGAAGATTACGCTGCTATCTTAAAAATAGAAATGTTGTATATTTTAAGGGAGTGAGATTAAATAACTTTCCCGGTTGTATTTTGCTGATGCCTAAACAATAAAGACTTATAAGGCTCTACTGCGTTATTTATCGTATCTCACTCCCTGAACACAATAAATCGTGTTTGAATTGAATCTCGGGAATTCAATGGATTAAGGAATTAAATGGAAATGGTCAATCTTAACCTTTTAAGGACCATCGCCGAGGTCGAATTCTCCGATATTGTGACCTTCACTTCTATTATTGATGATAAACTAAGAGTTATGATCATCGATAATTCATTTATCGATTTCTGGTGGTCTCATAAATTTCCTAAACGATTTGCTTATCACCGGGAACGTCGCCATATAGATGGGACAATTTATCGTCATGATAATGCACCACACGAAAAATGGCGTCCCGTTTCATCCTTCCTTCAACATTTTCATTTTAAGTTTGACTCCAAAGGGGTCGTAAGTAACCTTAATCCTTTGCCTGAAACAGCAATACGTGAATTTCTTAATATTTTTTTAGTGGATCAACAAAACACTTCATATCATTTTATAAAATCATCGAAAAAATTCGGAGGGAAGAAATGCCGACACAAAATTCTACGGTAAACGCTCAATCTGGAAATGCTGTAAAAATCATCGCTTTCTCAAATCAAACCAAAGAAGATAAAAAACTCCTCAAAAAATTCGTTGACTTTCATTGGAAACATTATCAGCAAGATCCTCAATTTATCCCGCTCCTGGATTATGAATATCTCGGCTTTAAGCTTCTTGGCATTCACGGTTTTTTTGAGCCAGACAATCTCTTTTTCAAACACGCCGAAATGAAATTCTTTCTAGCCATGAAAGGCGATGCGGTTGTGGGACGGTGCAACGCGTTTGTGAACCATAACCACAATAAACATTGGAACGATAAAGTCGGCTTTTTCGGTCAATTTGAAACCATCGAAGATCAAAACGTTGCCGACCAACTCCTTAAAGCAGCCGCTGACTGGTTAAAATCCAAAGGCATGGACACCATTCGGGGTCCCCAGAATTTGCCAGTGAATGAAGCCACGCCTGGAATCATGACAGAGGGATTTGACTCCCATTCAGTAATCTATTATCAGTATAATAAACCCTATTATGCGGACATTTTAAAAAATGCTGGCTTGGAACCAGTAAAGCGGGTTCTTTCCTGGGAAGTTCCTGTGATGGATCCAAGATATGAAATACTCGAAAAAATGGCAAAAGAAGCCATTGAAAAATCTGGCGTGACTATCGAAACCTGGGGTGAGCGTCCCCTTGCCGAACGTAAAAAGGAGATGCTGGAAATTTATAACGATGCCTGGACTAATAATTTCGGGTTTGTACCCTTTACTGAGAAAGAGTTTAATGTCATCATTGACGATATGCAGTTAGTCATGGATAAAAGCTTGTTTGTGTTCGTTTACGTCCAGGGCGAGCCCGCAGGATTTTTTGGCGGTGTTCCCAATATTAATGAAAAAATGGCACCGCTTTCTTTTTGTCGACGTTGCGAATTGTTACGAGCAGGGAAAATGCTACTCACCAAGGGCGGTGTGAAAGGATTTCGTCTTGGCTATTTAGGTGCCAGGAGAAAATTCCAGCGTCTGGGACTAGCCATGATTATGCTCTGGCAGCAAAAAATTTACGCACAGAAAAAAGGTTACGAGTATTGTGATGTTGGCTGGGTTTTAGAGGATAATTTACCTGTGATTAAATTAGTGGAAATGATGCAGGCAGCGCACTCAAAAACTTATACGATATTTCAGAAGGGAATAGGTTAGTAACAGGGGATTGGTGAATGGTTATTGGTCAGTGGTGATTTGTGAGTGCCAGTTGGTCCAGGATAAATTGTCATTATTGAGTAACGGGTATTGAATCAATAATGAAATTTTGGAAGGAAAGAATGGCTACCAAGTTTCAAATTTTTAGTGATTTTGATGGGACGATTGCATTGAATGATGTTGGGGATCAGTTATTTGAAAGATTCGCTGATCCCCAATGGATCGAACCTGTTCTGCAGTGGAAAGAAGGAAAAATTACTTCGAAAGAGTGTTTAAAACGTGAGTGTACGCTGATAAAAGTTACCCAGAAAGAACTGGAAGTTTTTAGCGATGAACAAACGCTAGATCCTTATTTTAAAGAATTTGTTGAATATTGTAAAATAAAAAAATATCCAGTGACGGTATTGAGTGATGGCTTGACCTTTTATATCCGCAGGATTCTGAATAAATATGGCTTCCACGATCTTCACGTATTTGCCAATGAAGTTGTTTTTTTGAATCATCATACAATAAAACCTGTTTTTCCTTATTATGAGAAAGGATGTTTGAACTGTGGTAATTGCAAAGGTTTTCATATCAGAAATATGCGGCAGAATGGGCAAACCATCGTCTATATCGGCGATGGATTCTCTGATCGCTGCGGTGCCGATGAATCCAATATCGTCTTCGCCAAAGGCGATTTGAAACGTTATTGCCAGCAAAAGAAAATCGATTTTTATGAGTTTAATCATTTCGGAGATGTACTCAAAAAATTCAAAGAAATCACATCCAACCGGGATAAATTGAGAAAGTTCAGTGGAAAGCGAAGGTGAGAATTTCAATGGAATTATTTGAAGCACAGGAGGAACTTTTAAAAGACAAATTAAATGACCTGCCATTAGCTGAAAGAATGCGTCCCTATACAATGGATGAATTTATCGGGCAGCAGCATCTGGTCGGTCCAGGGAAACTACTCCGTCAAGCTATTGAACAGGATAAACTGATCTCGATGATTTTCTGGGGACCACCTGGCGTTGGGAAGACCACTTTGGCAAGAATCATCGCTAAAGAAACAAAATCCGAGTTTCATTCGATCAGCGCTGTCACTTCTGGTGTGGCAGACGTTCGGAAGATCATTGAACGAGCAGAGTTTAATCGGAACAAATTGGGAAAACGAACGATTTTATTCATCGACGAAATTCATCGGTTCAACAAAGCCCAGCAGGATGCGTTGTTGCACAGCGTTGAAGATGGAACCATTTTACTTATCGGTGCGACCACTGAAAACCCTTCATTCGAAGTAATTTCACCATTGCTATCCAGATGTCGGGTTTACACATTAAAACCATTTAGTGAAGAAGAAATTGGAGCAATTATCGATCGGGCTGTGAATACGGATACGATTCTGGGGGATTTTAAAATAAAACTCGACCAACAAACCCGTAAGGTCTTAATACATTATGCTGCAGGAGATGCTCGTATTGCACTAAATGCAATTGAATTGGCATCCCGATTAGCTTCTCCAGATAATTTTGGCAACAGAATGTTGAACAAAGACCTCATTGAAGAAGTGCTCCAGAAGAGAACTTTGATTTACGATAAAAAAGGCGATTATCATTATGACACCATCTCCGCCTTCATTAAAAGCATTCGAGGCAGCGATCCCGACGCCGCAGTTTACTGGATGGCTCGTATGCTGGAAGGGGGCGAGGACCCAAAATTTATAGCACGACGGATGATAATTTTAGCGTCAGAAGATATTGGCAATGCCGATCCCCAGGCGCTGGTCATTGCGACGGCAGCTTTTACCGCTGTCGATTACGTCGGCATGCCCGAAGCACAGATCATTCTCGCCCAGGCCGCAACGTATCTGGCTTCCGCTCCCAAAAGCAATGCCGCTTATCTAGCGATTAATGAAGCGATGCAGGATGTTAAAACATCTCCACCAGAGCCTGTTCCCCTTCATTTGAGAAATGCACCGACAGCGTTGATGAAGAAAGAAGGATATGCCAAGGACTATAAATATCCCCATGACCTTCCAGACCATTTTGTGGAAGAACAATATCTTCCACCGGGCAAAAAGGATAATATCTATTATCATCCCACTGATCAGGGATTTGAAAAGACGTTGAAAGAACGGTTGATTCGATTGTGGAACAAGCGAAAAGTGAAAAGGGAAAAGTGAAGGGTGAAAAGGGAAAAGAGAAAAGGAACTTTGTGGATAAGTGATGGTGAAAATCAGTGTTGGATTCATTATAATATATTAGGTTTTAAAATTTTCTTCCACGAAATTGTGAGTCCCACTGAATTTTTTTGAATTCGTTACTGTGGAAGGATGACGCAGAACATAGAGTAAATTACGATGCGTGATCGATTTTGCATGAATTTTTTGATGGTAATTTTCAGTTTTATTATTGCATTTTACAATCATGGTGTATGCATTCCATTAAATTTGCATGATGCGACAACTTTACCCCAAAACCAAAATTCAGTATCAGATTCAACTAAAGTTGATTCCATAACCACCAAAATTGATTCTGTTAGAACTCCTAAAACCTCTTCTGTTGGCTTGGATACTATTCTCAAATATGAAGCTTCGATAGTTGATACCCGTGTGGAAGAGAAAAAAATCTATTTGATCGGTAGTGCCGATGTGAAATATAAAACAATGCATCTGACAGCGGAAAAAATCACGCTGGACTGGGATACCAATTTAATCACAGCAGAAGGCGTGCCTGATACAGTTTATGTCTCTTCAATTAATCCTGGCGATTCGGTGATGACAATAAAATGGCGAGGATTACCAACATTGTCTGATGCTGGCGATGAGATGCGTGGTTTAAAAATGATTTATAATTATAAAACTGAAAAAGGACAGGTCATTCAGGGACGAACTGAATTTGAGGGTGGGTACTATCTTGGCGAAAAAATGAAGAGAGTCTCAAAAGAAGTCATTAATATTTCCAACGGTAACTTTACAAGTTGTGACCTTCAAGAAGATCCGCATTATCATTTTCGAAGTCGGCGAATTAAAGTGATTGTCGGAGATAAAGTCATTGCCAAGCCTGTGATTATGTATTTCGGTCATGTCCCCCTCGCTGCCATTCCCTTTGCAGTTTTCCCGAATAAGAAAGGGCGTCATTCGGGTGTCATCGTTCCAACTTATGGACAAAGCCCTTCAGAAGGTCGGTTTATCCGTGGCTTGGGATATTACTGGGCAGCCAGTGATTATTGGGATACAGCGCTGAAAGTCGATTATTTTGACCGGGTGGGCTGGGTCCTTCGAGGCGATTTGAAATATAATGTGAGATATATTTTGAACGGAGGTATTTCAGGATCATTTACCAGAAAAAACTTCGTCAGTGGCAAGAAAGAGCGTCGCTGGGATTTAATTATAAATCATAGTCATACAATTGACCCGAATTCCAGTTTCTCCATCAGAGGAAAGTTTATCAGTGATAAAGATTTTTATAAGGACTTTAGTTCTAATTTTGATACAAGATTAAGCCGCATTATCCGTTCAGATGCTACATTTTCTAAAAACTGGCCCGAAAAAAGATTATCATTCAGTGCCAATATTTCTGAACAGCGGGACATGGAAACAGGTCAAATTTCTCGGACCTTGCCACAAATTCGCTTTTCCATGAGCCAGCGTCCGTTGTTTGGAAGGTCACAAACCAGCTCAAGCGCCCGAACCTTTAGTTCATCAAGAAGAAATAAGGAAGAGACCACCTGGTATCAATCGATTTATTTTTCGTATAATTCAAACCTTCAAAATAGCACGACGAGAGGGGGAAGTTATAGCACTGAAAAAACAACTCGTTATGTTAATCATAATATTAATTTGAGTATGAATACCCCGCAAAAAATTTTTGGCTGGCTGACGTTAGGGCAATCGTTTCGTTACGAAGAAAAATGGTACGATCAATACATCAAGAACCGGTTTAATCCTGAATTAAACGCAGTTGAGCGAGATACAGTTCAGGGCTTTGCGGCACGAAGAATATTTTCCTATAGCTTAAATTCATCAACAAAAATATACGGCATGTTCACGCCGAATATCGGAAAAATTCAAGCCATTCGCCATGTGGTTTCTCCCAGCATCTCTTTCAGTTATCAACCTGATTTTTCTGATCCGAAGTGGGGCTATGTTGATACATTTGTCGATACGGCCGGAAAAAAGATCACTAAAGAGCGGCTGCTCGATTATGTGCCCAGTTCCGCACAAAGAAATATCTCGTTTAATATTGGCAACCTATTTCAGATGAAAACCCTGGATGGTGAGGAAGAAAAGAAGTTTGATCTATTTACGCTTAATTTCAGTTCTTCCTACAACTTTGAAGCAGAAATGTTTAGATTTTCATCGCTGTCATCATCTTTTAGAGCATCTCCAACTCGAAATTTCAATATAAGTATACGTTCAACTCACGACTTTTATCAATATGATCTTGAAAAACAACGAAGAGTTAATCATCTACTCTTCCTTGACAAAGATGCCTGGAAGAGTGGTAAGATATTGAGACTTGTTAATTTTAATATTGGCGCCACATTAAGGCTGCAAGGGAGCAAAAAAGCAGAAACAAAAGAAAAAAAAGAACAAGCGAAACAGCAGGTTTTGATCGATGAAACCACTGGGGAACCCGTCGCTGAACAAGAATATTATGATCGACTTTATGAGCCAGGCGGAAATCGATTCGAAGTAAACGATAGATTTTCAGGGCTGGATATTCCCTGGCGAATGTCATTATCGTTCAATTTCTCTTTGAATAAATTTAATCCCTCCAATCCTACAAAAAATTATTATCTTAATATCAGCAGTATGGAAGTCCAATTGACAAAAAATTGGAAGATTAACTACAACGCCCATCTGGACTTAGAAAAGAAAAAGATCGTGAATCATTCGATAACCATTTATCGAGACTTACACTGCTGGGAGGCGCGTTTGGTGTGGCGACCTTCAGGAATAGGCGGCAACTCTTATTATCTGCGCATCAATGTTAAAGCACCACAGCTTCGAGATTTGAAGTATGAACAGCGGGGAGGAAGGAGTAGTGTGTTGCGGTTTTAACAATTGTCTAGAGAAAATAAAATTATGAGATTGCTTCGTCACTTCTTTCCTCGCAATGACAGATGACATACTGAAAAATTAACCCATAACGAGTATAAACGCTATATTTGGTTCTGTTACGCCTGAGAAACTGAATCGCCCCTATCGCTCTCCCATTTTTTATAAAAATTTTGACATTAACTAAAACTTTTCTACAACAAATAAAGTCTAATTGTTAGATTGTCTAAAAATTAACCAACGACGGGGACTTATGACCGATACGCAATTGATCAATCACATTCTGAATGGCGATCGATCCCGATTTAATGCACTGGTCTGGCGCTGGGAAAAACCGATCTATAATTTTGCTTTGCGTTTTCTTGGCAATAAGGAATTAGCCCGAGATGTTACGCAACAGACCTTTATTCGAGTTTATCGAAATTTGAATAAATTGAAGGATCCGACCAAATTTTCATCGTGGATCTATCAGATTGCATCAAATCTTTGTAGAGATGAAATAAAGAAAATGAGCCATCGTGATTTTATGTCGTTGGATCTGATTCAGGAAAACAATGAAAATAATGGACATCGGTTGCCTGAACAACTTCAGGAATCCGAAAATTCATTACCCGACGCCAAATTGAATCAGAAACAGATCAGCAATATCGTGCAAAAAGCTTTGCAACAGCTACCAGAGGAACAAAGAATTGTGATTATTATGAGAGAATATCAGGGATTAAAATTTAAAGAAATCGCTGAGGCGCTCAATCAACCGCTGAATACGATTAAGTCTCGAATGTATTATGGATTAAATGGTCTCAGAAAAATCTTTGAGCAATGGCAGATGACCGAGGAGGTGTTAAACTATGAAATGTAACGATGTAAAACCTTTGCTTATGGATTATCTTTACGATGAGATTTCCGATGAGAATAGGAGTCTCTTCTTAGCGCACGTTTCTCATTGTGGCTCCTGCCACAAGGAATTGGAATCATTAAAGAAAACATCGCATGTTTTGCAGCAATGGGCGGATATTGATCCTGATTTCAATGTGGTTCTGGTAACCGAAAAAGTCTCCTGGATTGGTCAATTGAAGGAAGGGCTGGCTGGTATTCTGCCAAAGCCGAAAAAGTTTGCCTATGGTTTAACCTTTGCTGTTGTCGGTGTATTTCTATTATTAGCGATTGCCAATACTGAAATTTCATATCGCCAGGGAGAGTTTAAAATGAGCATGGGGCTTTTTTCAAAGCCGTCCTCCAAAACCATAGTTGATGATGTTCTAACCCAGCAGTTACTCGAAAAACTGCAAACAGAAAATTATTATTTAACAAACACTTTAATCCAGCAAAGTGAAACCAGGCAGAAAAAAGAATTAGCTTCTGCCATTTTGCGGCTCAAACAAGACTTTGAACTTCAACGAATTGAGGATTTAAATTTAGTTGGATATGGGTTAGATAATATTGAACGAAACACATTTCGTGAGATCAAACGAACAGATAAATCTTTAAATGAAATTATTCAATTGATCAGTGCACAACAAAAATAACAATTAAATCATTTAGATATCAATTTTAATCACAAAAAAAGTGTAGTGCTTAATTCGAGAGGGAGAGACCTATTGTAAGGTGCCACTGTTTTACAAGATAACAATAGGAGAAGTAATATGTTAAAAATTTATAAAATAAAGTTACTATTGCTCTTTTCAATTTATAGCTTATGGTTTTTAAATAATAATATTCAGGCGCAACAAAAATTACCTGATCAAGAGCTTTTAAATAGCATTGAAATTATGGAAACCGTGCTTGATAAATTGATAACACCTGAAAGAGGATATATACATTATTTTGGCGCCAACAACACAAAAGGATTCTACCTGATGAATTATGGAGTCATTTTTAATGTCAGTCATTCACTATTTAATCGAGCAATAATTTCTTTTGATATCTCAAAACGGTTGAAAATTAAGGAAAATAATTTCTATTTTGCTGATGAAGAAGATAAAGGGAAAAATGAGGATATAGATAAGGAAATTGAAAAATTAAAAAAATCTATTATCAAATTCTTGAGTTCATGGACTTCGCCTTTGACTGAATTAAAACCGGATGAGAAAGTGACGGTTATCGTTAATTTCAATGGTTTTTTTCCGAGGTTTTCAGACGCCTATAAATTTTCTATCCATCAACTCATCGCAACTATCCCCATCCGGGAGATACTAAATTATCGAAAAAACACGATTAGTCGACAAGATTTCATCGAACGAATAAACTTTGATGAAGTCAAATCAATTGATGAGGATATTTCCATCTTATCCAATGTAATTGAAACTTCGCTTCAACACGCCGATAAAAAAGTAACACTTGGTCTTTCAGGAGATGTGAAAGGGATTTATTTTAAGGGTTATGGCGTGATCTTTTTTACTGATTTAACATTAGGATCGAATGCGATTACGATATACACAGATGCACTGAGAAAGGCGAAGGGACGTTCAATCACACTTGAGAGTTTTTCAGATAAATCAGCACAACACGAAAAAAGTGTCGAAAAAATAGAACAAAAGCTCATCCAATTAATTTCCAATTACGGGAACAATTTAGGAGCTTTGCAACCAGATGAATGGGTGGAAATCGCAATCAATTTTAAAGGAATGCCTGTTAAAGATAATTATTCAAAAAGTATTCTCAAAGTCCAGAAGAAGATTATCGATGATTATAATAAAGATAAGATAAAATTTTATCAGTTTAAGAAGATGGTAAAAATAGTCTATTATTAATCATAATTTTTGTTTCATCTGGTCTATTTTTCCTTGCAGCTTGGAGGTGGTTAAACGGAGCTTGCGATAATTGTTTATGTAATCATAAATTAAGTTTTTCAATTCAAAATCGTTTCTTAATTCTGCTACGATTTCGTCAATTTGACTGTCAGGTTCGACATCTCTTATAATGGGAACAGTTTTCTCTCCCTGAATTGAATAATTAACAGGGGAGAGGAACATGCTGCCTTTTCCTGCAAGCAGCCAATTGATGTTCACATCATATAAATCAATCAATTTAATTAAGTTTTCCCAGGTTGGGACCGTCTCCCCACGTTCGTATTTACTTACATGCTGGAATTGAATACCCAGTTTTTCTCCCAATTCAGCTTGAGTCATTCCGATTCTCTCACGGATCAAACGAAGCCTTTTTCCTATTTCTTGTCTCATTTATAATAAAATAATATTAATTCATAAAAAATAGCTTGACATTTTAATAATAAATTATTATATTATACTGTTCAATATAATCGACCCTAAATAATAACAAATTTAACACAATTAGTCAATAATTATTTTATATAGGTGGATAAAATGGAAAATTATATTGTTGAACGGTTATCTGAACTCGCTAAGCTGTTAAATATTATCCATGAAAAGTTAGAACTCATTCAAAAATCAATCCTACTTGCCATAAAAATAAATGGAAAATTGCATGGATTGGATTTCAATATTTCATCAGGTGAAATTGACGACTCTATTCTTGATCAGAAATAAAATTTACACACTATTCATTATTCAAAAAGGTATTTTATATCTTTTTTTAACTTTTCTGATTTTCTGATTCAGGTAAAATATGTCTCTTTTGTCCGACATTTTTAATCACTAAATAAGTACCGCAGGAGATAATTGAAATCGGAAATAAAATATCACTTATTTGACTTTCCCAGATAATTGAGAGAATGAAAAATGAAAAAATTGTAAGTAAGAAAGCTGGATAGATTGACCAGTATAATTTATTTTTTTCATCTTTAATAAGAAATAAAAACCAAAAGATTAGACTGATTCCAAAGAGAAAAATAAACCACAAAATATCTCCCATTAATAATCGAAATGCATTCAATGCCACGATGATACCAAGAATCACAAAAATCCCACCAGGTATGATCGTCCACCAACGATCGTTATTATGAACGTAAATAGAAATAAAAATTGCGCCGCCTATCCATAAGAAAAATGCTCCAATTAAACCTTCCGGAACAAAGACAAAAGCATCAAGCGAAGTAAATAATCCTATTATTATGAAGATAATTCCAAGAATCAAAATACTTTTTCTAGGTGACTTGCGATTATGAACTCTAAGAAAAACCCCACCTAAGATGATTAATGCAATCCCCCAAAAAAGTTGTTCATCCAAGTAAAAAACTCGAAAATTATGCAACAAAAGAAGTACACCCAGTAATACTATCACAATTCCCACCATAACATGCTGATGTTTCGGTCTCATTTTACCTCCTTCAGTTTCTCAAAAGAGTATGATACTTAAATACTGAACATTATACCGATTCAGCTTATTATCATGTTAAAATAATGTAGGACAAAATAATCAATAAGTTGTCTAATTGATAAAACGAGCAAAGAGTAGGATCAGTTTCATAATATTTTGATGGTTGGATCGAAATTTGATTATAGTAAAGGTAAGATATTTTAAATAATCTAAAATCTACAATCTAAAATCTGAACGAAGCGTATTGATATGTAGTAATTTAGAATCAAAATCCCTTATAGTAATGCCTTTAACTTCGAAAAGAGCCTCAAAATAATTTGAAGCTAGCTGATTCCTTAAATTTTCAAGAAAATCCAGATTTGTAAATTTCTTGACGGTTGAAAGATTTCCAAAATCATGGTTAGACATAAAAAGAATGAATTCATTGTTATGTTTTCCGGAAACCTTTACCACCATGGCATAGTCAACACGTAATTGTGTTCTAAGATCACTTTCTTCAAATAAATATGTGATAACCTTATTTGAATCTTCTCGGAAGAATTTCAATATACGTGGTTGTTGAATATATGTAAAATGGAGATTCCGGGTGATGGTTTTCAGAATATTCAGACACTTGTAGGGTCCAATATAAATAATATTATAATTTTTAAGATCTTCCAATTGAATATCAGAAGACAATTTTAATTCGATCCTTTTATTATGCATCACAAATGAAGGAAGAATATAAGACAGGCAGTAGGGTATATGCTCATCGAGATAAGTATTATACGTTCTACTAATTTTACCTTTATAGGAGGGATAATTTTCGATAAATGCATTAAGATCATCATGTGAATTAATAAGTAGATCTCGGATATAATGATACCTTCCTTTTTCAAAGGGCATTTTAAAAAAATAATAATTTCCCAGTACGATCAGAACCTTTTGATTCTGGGCAAACCATTCGTGCCAGATGAGATTATTTTTATCAAGATATGGATTTTTATGTTTAACGAGCACCTTATCTGCGCCAAGATAAATAATGATGAGAAGGAGAAAAATGATGAAAGGAATAAATATGAGGTAAGGTAATTTCGCTGATGATTTAGACGGAACTGCTTCAATATTATTGCTTTGAACAAATTCTACATAGTAATGCCCTTTGGGAAGTTTAAGTCGTATACAATCTCCTCGCCCTTTGGTGAGATAATAATGCTCTAATTTTTTTCTTAAATTACTGATATAAGCCCGTACAGTCGAATCTATTGAAGGATCGAATGCAGCGTCTTTTCCAAAAATTTCGATAGCAATAGTTGACTCTTTTACCACCTCACCTCGATCCGAAGCATTGACCAGATAACGTAAAAGCTCTTGATATTTTTTGGTCTGGCGAAAATCGTCGCTTTCTAAAATATCTTCAAGTATTTTTTGTCTTGTGTGTTTATCAATTTCTCGTCTTTCCATTGCAGCCATGAATACCCTATCAGGGAATTCCCTCCAAGAAATTATTCAAGATAATATTGAATAGTGTTCGATTGTTATCTTAATGTGGCTACACTTTTTGTTAAGTAAATGTAAAAAGTTATTTTCAAAAATGCAAGTTTTTTTTATAAAATTAATTATTCACTTAGAGATGTTAATAACATGTTAATTGCGGTTAATTACATGCAATTGCTGGTAAATTGTTACTCAATTCTTATATTGCTATTTAAATCAGCGCAGGAAAATGATTGTTATAATTATTTTCCTTGTTAAGCTTAACTCTTTGGGTAATTATTGGGGATTATTTAATTGATTGCTTTTAATGAATTTAATAACACCACCATAAAAATCCATAAGGCATTTTTTTATCGAAAATTACTCAGTTTAAATCCTTCATTTATTAGATTAACATTTATGAGCTTATCGTTAAAAGAAAGCCTTGTTAAATCAGTTTTTGTATAAACCAATAACAAGTTAAGGAGGTAAAAAATGGTCAAGAGAATGTTTCTTACTATTTTTTGTATTTCGCTTTTTGTAAGTGGTGTAATAGTGAGGGCACAACAAAAAACGATCGTATTTGTCAGAAGGGCTGAGAATGTTGATCCAGCAACAGGCGAATGTCGTGACCAACCGTATATTGATAAACTAATTGCAGTTGGTTACAACGTCATTGAATTTTACAACGCAAAACTGGGTGAAGCCTCTGATGCTACCATCGATACCTTGAATAGCGCCGATCTAGTGATTATCGGTCGATCAGGATCGAGCGGGCATTTTGGAGGAGTGAACAAAGAAGCATGGAATGGACTCACTGCTCCTGTGATGCTGATGCACCAGTGGGCTGGTCGAAACCAGGCTAAGGGTCGTTTGAACTGGTTTGATACGAATAAATGTGAGCATTTCCAGGATTCATCCGCTGTAAATGATACTCTCGATGCACTAATCGAAGATCCTGATGATCCTGCATTTGCCGGTGTGACAATTGGGGCTGATAATTTAGTACCCTGGCATATCGGTCAGTATGATCTTCTTATGACATCTGATCCTGGTAATGGCACATTATTAGCCAGTTCAGCGGACACGAACGGTACTGTTTTATTCGTCAGATTCAAAGAAGGTGTTGAGTTTTATCCTGGCGCAATTGATTTTCCATCTGCTCCCCGCACCTACATGGGTATTGGCAATGACGATCTTGATGATCCAACTTCTGGTGAAAAAATTGTGAATTATTACCAGTTTACCCCGGAATCTGAACAAGTCTGGTTGAACGAGATCGCGCTGATGACGGAATTGGTCTATACACCTGTTCCACAAAAAACGATCGTATTTGTCAGAAGAGCTGAAAACATCAATGCAGCAACAGGTGAATGTCGTGACCAGCCGTTTATTAATAAGTTAAGAGAAGAAGGTTACAACGTCATTGAATTTTACTGCGCTAAACTGGGTGAAGCTTCTCAAATCAGTCTGGATACCTTGAATAACGTCGATCTGGTAATCATTGGTCGATCAGGATCAAGCAGTCATTTTGGAAAAACAAACAAACAAGCGTGGAATGGTATCCATACACCTGTAATGCTGATGCATCAGTGGGCTGGACGAAACGAGGCGAATGGTCGTTTAAACTGGTTTGATACGAATAAATGTGAGCATTTCCAGGATTCTTCCGTTGTGAATGCTACTCTCAGCGCATTAATCGGAGATCCTGATGATCCAGCATTTGCCGGTGTGACAATCGGTGCCGATAATTTGGTGCCCTGGCATAGCGGTCAATATGACCTTCTTATGACAACTGATCCAGGCAATGGAACGTTATTAGCCAGTTCGGCTGATACGAACGCTGCCGTTTTATTCGTTCGATTCACCGAAGGCTTAGAGTTTTATCCTGGCGCAATTGATTTTCCATCCGCTCCATGTACCTACATGGGCATCGGCAATGATGAAGTCGTTGATCCAAAAACTGGAGACAAGATTGTGAATTATTACCAGTTTACACCGGAATCTGAAAAAGTCTGGCTTAACGAAATTAAACGCATGACACGATTGGTAGAAGGTGTAGATTGGGTATATGTTAGCCAACCGACCGATGTCGATGCAAATGATTGTCTTGTAGCGATGGAGTATGCCTTATTCCAGAACTATCCGAATCCGTTCAATCCGTCTACAAAGATTAGGTTTAATTTGAAAAAATCGACTCATACCACGCTGACGATCTATAACGTGATGGGACAAAAGGTTATAACGGTTGTCGATCGTAAGTTGAACAGCGGCACTCACGAATTCACTTTCGATGCATCACAACTTACTTCAGGTGTCTATTTCTACAAAATTTCATCAGGTGAATTTACAAAAGTCAAAAAGATGATGTTGGTGAAATAAGTGATTCAATATAATATTATGAGATCCGCAAAGAAATGATTCTCCCTTATTAATGTATTCATAAGGGAGAATCATTTTTTACTATTCTATTTTTATTACGTAACGATTTTAATGAAAAGGGAGTAATAGAACACTAGTTGATATTTTTTATTATTAATGATCCTGTTGATTTAGTCCATTTTTTAGAGTTTAAACACAATATATTGACAGAAAGATATGCCGATAATTCTATGTGCTGATATTTTAATTTAAATGGATATTAAATAAACAGAGTCATCAAAGTTAACTTTAGATATTGCAAATTCTGAACTAGAAAAGGAGTAGTGAGAAAATGTTATCTTTCAAAAGGTATTCATATTATATTGTACTTGTTTTCATCACAATGATGGTATTCCAAGTCAGTGTTGTTGCACAAGAATCATGTTTGTTTTTTTCAGCAGACATTCCTGATTCTCGAGATTCAATATTAATCGCCGAGGTAGGGAAGAACTATGATCTGACTGTCCATAAAGCTAAGGATCTGAAAGACGAAATAATAAATCTTGATTATGTAAGAGGATTTGATTTTGTATTTATCAGCGAATCAATCGGTTCTACAGATGCTAAGAAGCTTAAAGGTGCTCCTGTTCCTATGTTCACAACCGAGTTATGGTCTAGTAAATGGGATGTAATGGGGTGGGTGCCAATAAATGAAGAGAATACCTATTATGGCAGCACCAGTCAGGGTGAGAATACAGTGACCATTCTAGACGGGGAACATTTTCTTGCGGCCGGTTTTGAAGCCGGTACAGAGATTGAGATAGTTTCAGGCAGTACTTCAGAAGATTATTTGACTTTTTCTGTGCCTGAAATCGATTGTATTCAAATTGCAGTATTATCGGCTGATCCATTCAAGACAATAGTGATGGGGATTGAAAAAGGAACCGTGCTGTTTAACGATGAAAATGTAATGGACGGATCAGTAGTATCTGAAAACAGAGTGGCCGCCGTTGGTATTCATGCTGATGCTAATATTTATTTAACAGAAGATGCCATCAAATTGATAAATGCCGGTATTAAGTGGATTCTGGGTGATACCACTACGGCAATTGAAAATCAAAATAATTGTCTAACACCGAACGAATTTAGTTTAGAGCAGAATTATCCGAATCCTTTTAATTCAACGACTTACATTTGGTTTTCTTTGCAGAAATCGAACCACACAACTTTAAAAGTATATAATGTTATTGGTCACCATGTTGCAACCCTTATTGAAAAAAATGTGACGAAAGGTAACCATCGTGTCACCTTTAACGCCAAAGATTTGCCGACTGGCATCTATTATTATAAGATTCAGTCAGGTGAATTCAGCCAGGTAAGAAAAATGGTGTTGATACGATAGTTATAATTGAATTTTCGCTATTTTTTTACCATTTTGTCACAACGAATTCGTTTCTGAATTGCACGAGCGTAATAAAGAGAATTGCCTAAAACGAGATCAACAGGATATTTAAGAAGATGATATTACTTCCTGCCTGGTTACCATTTTCTTTGACTGCTAAAGTTGTTAAAAAATACAGCAATCATTTATAATTGTAATCCAAATAAGGAAAGGAGTCTAAAAATGAAAAAGAAGATCGCATTGTATCTGATTTTGGGCTGTTCATTTTTTCTTTTAACAAGTACTGCGTTTGGGCAAAAATTACTCTCCATTCCAGAAGCATCGGAGCCACCGATTATTGATGGAGTAAAAGACACGATGTGGTATTTTATTCCTGAAAATGATCTTAGACAAGCAAGTTTTCTCGGTGGTACTACAGATGGGTGGCTTGATCTTTTCGCAACTTTTCGTGTCATGTACGACAGTGAAAATCTTTATATTCTGGGTTCTGTTTATGACGATTCAATAAATGCGTCAAATCCAACATCCATTGAGAACGATGGTTTTGAGGTCTTTCTGGACGGCAACAACAGTAAAGAACAGAGTTACGACGGTATTGATGATATACAACTCCGATTCAACTACGGGATACAGTCGACGAGCGAAATTGTCTACAATACAGGAGGGCTGTATGAACCCAATTTGTCGTTGATTACGTTTGCACAGGACACAATTAAATTCGGATGGATGATTGAAATCGTAATACCGTTTTCAATATTGAATAATTTAGTCCCCGAGGTGAATAAACAGATAGGATTTGATCTACAGTACAATGATAACGACACAGGTGTTCGCGATAATGCAGCAAAGTGGAATGCAATTGATAATGATGGTTCTTCCAATAATTCCAGTTTACATGGTACGCTGGCTATCACCGATCGAGAAATTTATACTCACCATCTGGATGTTTCCTATACTTCTACTCCTCCAGTTATCGATGGCATTGAAGACGATCTTTGGAAAGGCGTTCCCCGTATTTCAAATAATTATTATATTGAATTTGACGAGACATTTGCAGATCTGACCGATGAAAACGATTGCCGTTTCTTCGTGCGTACCTTGTGGGACGATGATTTCATCTATGTATTCGCTGATATAATGGACGACATTATCAGAGCCGATCATGAACAGATTTGGCAGAATGATGGACTTGAGGTTTATTTTGACGGTGACAACAGTAAAAGTAGTGAAGGATACGATAGTATTAATGATGCACAGATCCGATGGAATTATGGTATAACGTCCACAGATGAAATCACGGGTTGGAATGAATTAGATCCGCCACCTGATTATTCACCGGTTGAATTTGCCCAACAGACGATTGAGAATGGTTGGACCCTTGAGATTGCTTTTCCTGTCTATGTCATTAATCTTATAGGTCTTTATTTGGGTCAGGAAATTGGATTTGAGGTTCAAGTGAATGAAAATGATATTGGCTCGCGCGGATTTGCAACAAAAATTTGGCATGATACTGATGGTCATCGGCCCAATGTGTTTGGAACAGCATTATTAGTTGAAGAAAGGATTACAAATGTCCAAAAATCAGATCTGTCTTCTGTACCAATGACAATGTATCTTTCTCAGAACTATCCGAATCCTTTCAATACAAGGACAAATATCTGTTACTCAATTACTGAACCATGTAAAGTAACATTAACTGTGTTTAACCTTTTGGGCAATCACGTGGCGACACTTGTTGATGAAAATAAATCTCCAGGTATTTATACTGCTGATTTTGATGCATCACAATTACCGAGTGGAATTTATGTGTATAAACTGCAAGCAGGTAATATGGATCAAACTAGGAAAATGCTCTATGTGAGATAATGTTTTCTGTTAAACTTTTTAAAACTTGTGCTGAAAGCTTTTTTAACTAAATTTTTCATACAATAGAATGAATTTATTTTTCACATATTTTATTAAAGAGGAGCAAATATGAAATTAAAATCATTGCTTATTTATTTTATGATTTTCCTTTGTTTAGGATTCAAGAATAATAAAACTGTCGTTTTTGCTGGTATAACAGGAAAAATTTCAGGTGTTGTCAAGGATGCAGAGACGTTGCAACCATTGATCGGAGCCAATATCATCCTTCAGGACACATATTTAGGTGCAGCAACCGATTCAGACGGTCGATATACGATACTCAATGTTCCACCCGGAGTGTATAAACTTCAAGCAATGATGATGGGTTATAAGAGGTCTGTTGTAGAAGATGTGGATGTGAAGATCGATTTGACAACAACAATCAACGTGAATCTAGAACTGACTGTTCTGGATCTAGCTGAGGTTGTGACCGTTGTTGCAGAACGTCCTCTGGTACAGCCAGACATGACATCATCCATGGCAAGCGTGGGAGCGGACGAGATTGACAAGCTTCCCGTACAGACTGTTAGTGATGTTCTGGAAATACAGGCCGGCATTGTACGCGATGAGGATGATTTTCATATCCGGGGCGGTCGTGCGAATGAAGTGGCATTTTGGGTAGATGGCGTTGAGATTACCGATGTTTACAAAGGTAAAAGTATGGGAACAACGGTTGAGAAGAATGCCATACAGGAACTTCAGGTCGTAAGCGGGACTTTTAATGCAGAATATGGAAAGGCCCTGTCAGGCATCGTGAACATCATTACCAAGGAAGGCAAAAAGAATTATCACGGTAAATTGAGTACATACGCAGGTGATTATGTTAGTAACAGCGATATCTATTCGGTTCTGACGCGGGTTGATACCACCATCGATTCAAATACCGGAGAAGTTATTGAAATTGACCGCGAAGAGAATCCGCTTTCCAAGCTTAATCTAACCTTGAATACAGATTTGACTTTAAGCGGCCCGGTTCCGTTTCTTGAAGACAAGTTTTCCTTTTTTATCAATGGTCGCTATGTGAGCAGGGATGGTTATCTGTACGGTCGTGAATGGTTTTTACCCCAGAATTTACCCGGTGACAGCTCTTTGGTACCTTTGAAATCCGGGTATGACTACTCCGGCCTTGGAAAAATCACCTGGCGAATATCTCCGAACTTGAAACTAAATTATCAGTTGATGTACACTAAATCGCATGACGACCGCGACTATAATCAAGAAAACGACTTTGATAACAATTTTCGATACATTCCTGGCGGTATTCCTCAGAAAAACAGCAACAGTATGACCCACCTACTTTCCTGGACACACACACTTTCAACAAATACATTCTATGAGGTCCGGTTATTAACATTGTTCCGAAAGAGAACAAAATACGTGTATGAAAATCCCAACACGAGACCTCACTGGCTGGTACGTGCGACCATCGATTCGGTGGAGACAATCATCGATCCTTCGACGATAGAAGGGCGCGCGACTTTGGATTCGATCCAACGTGCGGGAACCGGTGGTTATGATTGGCTTGTTGATCCCGACAATCCTGAAGGCTATATGCATCGTGATTATTCTGCAGCGCCAACCCAATTTAGTTTTTTCCCATCCGGGACACAAAACAAACACGAGAACCGGGATTACGGCTTCTGGACAGCCAAAGTCGATCTGACCAGTCAAATTAATAAAACGCACCAATTAAAGACCGGTTTTGAATTTAAATTCCATGAGCTGAAGATGGATGATTTCGAGCTCATTCCGAAAAAGATAGCGGGCGGAGATGAAGAAATTTATCCTTTCTGGCCAGAAGTACCGCCTGAATCGAGTCTCAGCCGGGACATTTACACCCGCAAGCCTCGGGAATTGTCTGCTTACATTCAGGATAAAATCGAGTTGAAAGAGATGATCGTCAACATCGGTCTGCGCTTTGATTATTTTGATGCCAATGCCGTCAAACCCACCGATCCGACAGATCCAAATATCTTTAATCCGTTCAGGAAGGAACACATCTATAAGAATTGGATCGAACCTGAACAGGAGCTTTCTCAGGTTGAGTATGAGGCGTATCAAAGAGGATTTACTAAATATACACCTGATGAACGTCGGGCATTTATGCACACCAAGGTGGATCCTAAGGTGAATATCAGCCCGAGGTTGGGTATTGCCTATCCCATTACCGACCGCGGTATTATTCATTTCTCATACGGCCATTTCCTGTCCATGCCCGGATTCAAGTATCTTTATGACAAGGCCGATTTCAAGCTGAGTAGCAGCGGCAACAGACTTATCGGCAATGCGAATCTCAAACCCGAGAGCACCGTGCACTATGAGCTGGGTCTGCAGCAGCAGTTTGGTGAGGATATTGGTATGAATATCACCATGTTTTACAAGGATACCCGCGGTTGGGTAGGCGCCAGTGCTTTAAAACGGACAGCGAGTGCAGCGGTAAACTACTCTCAGTACGAGAACAAAGATTACTCCAATGTTATGGGTTTTATTCTTGATCTTGAAAAACGGTTCTCTAGATTCATGTCGGCAAATGTCTATTACGCCTATCAAATGGCAGAAGGCACCTATTCTAATCCGGATGACGAATATAACGCTGTGTATACCGATAAGAAAGAACCGCGCGTCGCCCTCGTTCCAATGAAATGGGATCAACGTCATACATTGAATGCTCTTGTAACGTTCAGGCATACGGGTTGGACTTTGACATTAATCGGTAAATATGAAACCGGCCAACCGTATACGCCCAACATTGTCAAAAGTGAGGTCTTTGGCGGCAGTTCCTATATCGGCTGGCGGGAGAACAGTGAGCGGCTGCCGACAACGAGCAGTGTGGATTTACGAATTTTCAAATCCATACCTATTGAAGGCATGAATTTCAATCTGTTTATGGTCGTTTATAATCTGTTCGACCAACGGGGAGAGAGGAATGTTTATCAAGACACTGGAACAGCCAAATACAGCGCCAATATCTTCACGGATTATGCCGGTTATCAACCGAATCGTATCGGTTCGTACAATGGTTTTACGAAGCGGCCAGGCTGGTATCAGCCACCGCGTGAAATTCAGTTGGGAATCGAGCTGGAATTTTAACCATTTATGAGTTGAAAAGGAGATATCGATGAGGAAGTTATCGACAACTATCGTACTGATGTCTGCATTTTGCTATTTGTTGCCCTCTATTATATTTGCACAGATGGATCAGCTTCACGGTGATCAGAACTACAGTGCCGAGGGACTGCATTCAGGCAACCAAATCAAAACGCACTTTTGGAATTGGGGGCAGATAGGCATTAATCGAGATTTTGAAGCGACAGAAATCGGCGGGGAATGGCCCATCAATTCCGGACATTTTTATTTGGCTAAAGTAGCTACATTTTTTGGATCCGAAGTGCGGGACAAAGAAGCGATGATCAAGCATATCGTGTCAGAATCTCACGGAACCAAGCCGGCATGGATACAGGAAAATTTTCCACACAGTTCTGGTGATTACGATCCTGACACCGGCGAATGGTGGACTATGTGTCCCCTGCCGGGATTTTATAATCCGAGCCCACCGCCCGGAGAAAGTGATAAACCCTGGATCGCCATGAGCCACAAGAGGTGGTCGTGGCCTTCAACCTGGCCGGATAAATTCGAAGATGTGGGTGATCCTGGCTGGCCTGATTCCTGGAACGGTTACTTTGGTAAGGACATCCTCAACGCGGATCAGGAAAGTTATTACGTGATAGATGATTACAACAACAAAGAATTTTTATTCTGGCCGGACAGCACCGATTCTCTGAGACGCGGATTGGGGCTTCGTGTCACGGTCAGGGGGTTTCAGTGGTCAACTGTCGAGGTGGAAGATATACTTTTCTGGCTTTTTGATGCTCACAATATTGGTACACATCTACACGATAAGATGAATTTTGGCATGATGGTAAGTCCCAATATGGGGGGAGACATCACAGGTGAAGATTCGAATGATGACGGCGGTAGGTATGATCTTTTACAGGATCTTGGGTACCAGTTCGATGATCCTACAAATGATCGGGGCGCAGGTGGATGGAGTCCTGTCGGTTTTTTGGGTATCGCCTTTCTGGAGAGCCCGGGAAACCCGGTTGACGGAATCGATAATGACGGTGACGGTATGTTAGGTTCGGGACCAGTGATCACAGAGGCCATGTTCTCCAGAACGGTGAATGCGGGAGATCACATCGTTCTGATCGATTATCAGACATTTGAGCGCACAATTACGGCCATGCCGGCAGAGGGCGTGACCTTTACTTATCTGGGCAGAGACACAACGATTTACCCCGGGGAAGTAGTTGAAATATCCCATAACCTTAAAGATGATAACCTGAACGGCATTATCGATGAAAACAACGGTACTATTGTAGGTGAAGGAGCAGAGGCGTTTCACAGATATCTGTACGAGGGACTGAAATATATTGATTATTTTACTGGTGAAGGCCTGGATAATCCACTCATTGAAGAGAAGCGTGATGACGGCATCGACAATGATGGTGACTGGAATGTCCTGTTTGATGACGTGGGTTTGGACGGTAAGGCTGGAACCAATGATCCTGGAGAAGGAGACGGCAGACCCACTTCCGGTGCGGGAACACTTCTGCCTGGAGAACCCCATATTGATAAGGTCGATATTGATGAATCCGATATGATTGGTCTGACTTCTTTTTTTATCTATTCAGATCTTAGAAGTTATGGTTTGTACATGGACGAAGCACTTTGGGAAGCAATAAAGCCGGGTAATCTGAATGCGATCGGCCAGATCGGAAATACCGATATTATACTTGGTTCCGGCTATTTTCCGACGAAACCGGATGAAATTAGGCGCTTTTCTTTTGCCTACATCATGGGAAGCCCGGAAGAAGATCTTTTCAGGAACAAGGAAGTGGCGCAAAAAGCCTACGCCGCAAACTATCAATTTTCCAAGGCACCACTTATTCCGACTTTGACCGCGATTCCTGGAAACGGTGAAGTTACGCTTTACTGGGACAATCTTGCTGAATCCTCTTTCGATCCAATCACAGGATACGATTTTGAAGGTTACAAAATATACCGCTCCACAGACAGGGGCTGGAATGACATGGAAAAGATTACGGATGGTTATGCATCGAAAGTCAGAGAGAAACCCCTTGGACAGTTTGATCTGGTCGACGATATCAAAGGATTTTCTGCTACGGCCTATAACGGCGTTCAATTCTACCGCGGTGATGATACAGGGCTGAAGCACAGTTTTGTAGATACCACTGCCGTCAATGGTTATACTTATTACTATGCCGTGACCGCTTATGACCAGGGGGCCGATTCAATTGGCATCTATCCTGCAGAATGTTCCAAATATATTTCTGTCTCTAAAGATGGCAGGATCGATAAAGGTTCAAATGTGGCTGTTGTCCGACCCGAAGCTCCGTCAGCCGGTTTTGTGGATGCAAGTATCGAAAAACAATGGCTCGAGGGGAGTACGACAAACGGCGATGTCATTATTAATATCATTGATAAGACATTGTTTCAAAATAATGTTTATCGAGTGACGTTTGAAGATACGCTGATTAAAAGAGGCTTGTACTTTTTTCCTACAAGCAAGTATTTTAATGTGATCGATGTTACCAATTCATTGGCCCCTGATACATTGCTGAAGAAGAGTACTGATTTTAGTACAGAAGATGATTTTAAGGTAGTAACAATACCGACCTTGTCTACATTTAGTATTATGCTGGTAAATACTGAGCAACTGGGTCCAGATTTAGAAAAATCTGGATGGAATCGTCCCAATATATATAATTTTAATATGAGACCAGTTTTTGCTTTTATTCCGGGAGGAAAAGTTATCGGCATACCAAAATCAAATGACTATCGAATTGAGATTGGCGAAACCGGAAGCAATACATCTACTGAATTCTATGGATTTGCGGCAGTTCCTGTCAACTTTAAATTGTTTAATTCCATAACGAACGAAGAAATCGAATTTGCTTTTGAAGAGAAAGACGGTGATGATGGTAATTTCACAGGATATAGCGTAACTACGAACAAAAAGGATAAAATTATCTTCCTGGAGAAAGATGAAAATGATTCATTGATTGCAACATGGCAAGTTGAGCTGAACAAACTTGGAGCCGATTCTCTTACAACGAATCCAAGTACTGGAGATACGTTGGAATTGATACTTCATAAGCCATTATTGTCCCACGACGTATTTGAATTTCAAACCAAATCGGCGACAGTAAATAATGAGCGAGCAAAGACCGAGCTAGACAACATTAAAGTCGTTCCGAATCCTTATGTGGTATCCAATTCATGGGAACCTCACAATCCATATTCCACGGGCCGGGGCCCCAGGGAACTGCATTTTATCCATCTACCCAATCAGTGCACAATCAGGATATTTAATGTTCGAGGGCAGTTGGTACAGACTCTTGAGCATGACACATTAATATGGGATGGAACCGAGATCTGGGATATGTTGAGCAAAGACAATCTGGATATTTCGTTTGGTGTTTATATCTATCATGTTGACGCCCCAGGGATCGGTCAATATATTGGAAAATTTGCGGTGATCAAGTAAGTTTGAATTGAAACACAACATAGCGTAGAAAAAGGAGTGGGCGTATGAAGAAATTAGCGATGATACTTGGTGGAGTTCTGCTGCTGAACTCTCAAATTTTTTCGAAAGAAGTATCCAAAGTGGGTACTACTGCAATGGGCTTCTTAAATATTGATGTCGGGGCAAGAGCTGTCGCCATGGGTGGAGCCTATGTTGCAGTAGCTCAGGATGCGTCAGCAATCTATTGGAATCCTTCAGGGATTGCCCGCCTTAATCAATTTCAGGCAGTGTTCAACCATACCAAATGGATTGCAGATATTAATTTTAATTATATGGCAGTTGTGGCACCACTAACAGGTATTGGAACGATCGGAGTGAATGCTACATTTTTAACCATGGATGAAATGGAAAGGACCACAATATCCAATCCCGAAGGGACCGGCGAAACGTTTAGCGCCGGCAACTATGCATTTGGTTTGAGTTTTGCCAGGAGTCTAACTGATCGTTTTTCAGTCGGTTTCAATTTTAAGTATGTCAATGAAAAGATACGTTATGCCAGCGCAGACGGCTTTGCTTTCGATGTTGGGACTCTTTTTACTACACAGTTTAATGGATTGAAAATAGGTATGTCTATATCGAATTATGGCACAAAAGTGAAAATGTCTGGCAAAGATTTATTGACTCAGATCGATATCGATAAGCAGATTGAAGGCAACAATCCGAATATCAACACCACTCTCAAAACAGATGAATTCAATCTTCCGTTGATGTTTCGCGTGGGTATTTCCATGGACGTTCTGAAAGGATTGGGAAATAATAACCTTATCTTAGCCGTTGATGCTTTACATCCTAATGATGATGTTGAAAGCCTGAATGTAGGCGCAGAATATATTTTTAACAAGATGTTTGCATTACGAGCAGGTTATACCTCTTTATTTATGAAAGACGCAGAGTCTGGCTTATCGCTCGGGGGCGGTATGCACTATAAAATGAGAAATGCTGCATTAATGATTGATTATGCATACAGAGATTTTGGATTGTTGAATGCAGTGCACATGTTCAGTCTGGGTTTAGGATTTTAATGATCATTTCACATTATGTTTTCAATGATAAAAATGTGTTTGCAACATCATAGCGTCAATACCTTTTTTATGAACTTATAGGTTTATGAAGCCTTGAAATATTCAATTTACACCTGTATTAAAATAGGTTATGCCATTTTAATAGCCCAATTTTTCACTTGTTTTTCCTGTTCAATGAAAGAAGATAAGCTATTAGAAGAAAAAATCATGGCAAGAATTGGGAATAAAGAGATTACTGTAGAAGAATATATCTATAGAATTGAACTGACCATCCATCCCCAGTATCCTGCTTTGAATGATGAAGATATGAAAAATGTTTTACTTAACAATCTCATTGCTGAAAAATTGATGGCCATTGAAATTGGAGAAGAGAATCTATTAGCTCAAAATGAAATGTTTCAGTCATTTATTCGGGGCATCAAAGAACAGGCCATGCGGGAACGATTGTACTATAAACAGGTCTTTAATAAGGTTACATTGGATTCACAGGAAATAAAAAAGATTTATCCTCTCGCAGGTCGTGAATACAAGGTTGCTTATTATTCCATTCACAATGATAGAATGGCGATGAAGATTAAGAAGCAACTTCAAACGAATGAACAGTTGTTCGAAAAGATATATTGCGAATTATCCGAGAAGAATAAGGTTCCCGAAAAAACCGTCTCTTTTAAAGATTCTGATTCAGATATAGTTCATGATGCACTTTTTTCTGAATTGCTGGAACCTGATCGGATTGTCGGTCCTCTAAAAATAGAAAAAAATAATTATCTGGTGATGAAAGTGTTGGATTGGAAATTTTCTCCGACCATAGGCGGTGAAGATATTCAAAAACGATGGTGCGAGGTTTCAGAAAAACTGAAGCAGAAAAAGGCCGCTAAAATGTGGAAGGCCTATGTCGGCAAAATCATGCATGGGAAAGGTGTTGAGTTCATGAATGAGACGTTTTTCAAGCTTGCAGATCTATTTTTTGATCTTTACATAACATCAGAGAGTGAAAAAAGACAGAAGCTACTTAAGAATTTTCTAAATAATGAAGAAATGATATTTGATCAAAAGACTGCGCAACAAAACCTGTTGGAACAGCCCCTTTTTAGTATCGATAATCAGGTTTGGACTGTGCGGGATTTCAGAAAAGTATGGATCTCACATCCACTGGTCTATCGGGAAAAACCTGCAGATAAGCCGAGTTTTTATAAACAATTCCGATTAGCAATTATCGATATGATTACCGATTATTATATTACAAAAGAGGCGTACAGGAAGTCCTTAGATAAGGAACTGGAAGTTAAGAGAAAAATAACTATGTGGCGCGATGCATACCTGGCGTTATTTCACAGAGATCAATATCTAAAATCTGTTGTAAAAAAGGATGATTTCGATCAGAAATATATGAGAGGGAAAGACAACTATTTGAGTTTTTATGTTGACAGTCTGCAGAAAAAATACAGTGACAAAATCGAGATTAATTTTGATGCATTGAAAAACATTCAGTTGACGCGAATCCAACTATATGCCTTCAGACCTGGTGTCCCATATCCTGCTGCGGTTCCAGCTTTCTCAGAATATATCATGGACGGTGAACTTGATTATGGTCAGAAAATGGAAATGAAAAGATAACATTGTATTGATAATAATAGTTATTGGAGGAAGCACGTTTTTAAGACACAAATATGTCGCTTTAATCTTGGCACTAAATATTCCTTGTGGTATTGTATTGAGGCTTTTAGCGCAAATACCGGCCTTTCCTGGTGCAGAAGGGTATGGTTCCACTACTGTGGGAGGAAGAGGTGGGAGGGTTATCAAGGTCACCAATACGAATAATTCTGGAACAGGTTCGTTAAGAGCTGCCTGCACTGCTTCGGGGCCAAGGATTGTCGTTTTTGAAACCGGTGGTCATATTATTTTGAATTCTGATATTAATATTAACAATCCTTATATAACAATAGCAGGGCAGACAGCTCCAGGAGGTGGGATATGTATTCGGAATGCTGCTCTCCGTGTTAAGACACATGATGCTATCATCAGAGGATTACGGATGAGAGTTGGTGATGATCCGAGCGGAAAGAGTCCGGGTAATAGAGACAGCTTTGCTGTCGAAAATTCCGATGACGAACCTTACAATGTTATTGTGGATCACTGTTCAATGAGCTGGTCTGTCGATGAAATTATTTCTCTTTGGTATCCAATGCACGATGTCACGGTACAATGGAGCATTATCAGCGAAGCTCTGTGGTATAGCATATATCCGGATGGAGCTCACAGCCGTGGCTTCTTGATCGGCGATCATAGTCAGAATATTTCCGTGCATCATAACCTATTTGCTCACAACAACAAACGTAGTCCATGTATTAAAGGAAACGTATCAACGGAAATCGTCAACAATCTTATTTACAATTGGGGCGAAATGGGCATTCATTTGCACGATTATTACAACGTCGGCCCTATATATTCGAACATCATTGGCAATTATGGCATTCCGGGACCCAGCACCTCCAGTTGGTTTAGTGAAAGCCATCTGGTTTATTTTAGAGATCCCATCGCTCCGGGAACGCTTGTCTATGTGGAAGGAAACAAGGATGCTTATCGGGTAAATGATGAGGAAAACGAATGGTTGTGTGTTGCCGGGCCTGCTTTTCTTCCGGAATATAAGTCAAACAGCTTTGTTTTGCCGCCTTCCGGGATCACCGCTGTTTCAGCCGAAAAAGCGAGAGATTTGGTCTTGCAAAATGCAGGGGCAACACGACCCATAAGAGATATTGTAGACGAGAGACTCGTGAACGATGTTTTGTGTGGTACCGGAAATCTCGTCGACTGTGTTGTTAATTGTGACGAACGAGACCTTCAGGTTCCTGAGGGAGATTGGCCGTTGTATGCTGCTGGTACAGCTCCAACAGATACTGATGATGACGGCATGCCCGATGATTGGGAAACTTCCAAAGGTCTTAATCCTGGTGTTTATGATGCCAACGAACGCGATCTTGATCCTGACTATGACAATGTAGAGGTATATGTTAATAGTCTAATTCCTGATCCGTTCAGCAAATTTATGTTGAAAGTGAACAAAGCAGGTTCAGGCAGTGTATCGCTTAATCCTTCTGAAGGTATTTATGATGAAGGTACTGTGGTTATGCTGACAGCCAATCCTGATCCTGGATGGTCGTT
>JABAOH010070956.1_pt1 | contig 29443 bp, 29 predicted proteins | sample 7062181 | NCBI WGS metagenome assembly JABAOH01 (sample SAMN14538630, study PRJNA623070) | marine sediment metagenome | biome: marine biome [ENVO:00000428]; feature: marine pelagic biome [ENVO:01000023]; material: deep marine sediment [ENVO:00002113]; isolation source: pool of 5 deep marine...
CGCGTTGGAGCCCGACATGAGCGGCGTGTGCAGCAAAGGCGGCACCTTGGTGATCACCTCGAAGCCCGTGAACATCGCGAGCACGAATATGTACAGGTTGTTGAGCAGTGCCTGAGGCATCTCGAACCCTCACAGCAGCGCTTTGACGCGCTCGTTTAAGATCTCGCCGTTATGCGTCAGGCAGCTTTCCTTGATGACTTCGTCTTCGAAGTCGAGGTTGAGCTGCCCATCTTTGACGAATTCGTTGAACAGACTGGTCACGTTCCGAGCGTAAAGCTGGCTGGCGTTGACCGACATGGTGCTGACCAGATTCAGCGGCCCGTTGATCACCACGCCGTGTGCCGTCACTTCCTTTCCCGGCTGTGTCAACGCGCAGTTGCCGCCACCGTCGGCCGCCAGGTCCACGATCACCGAGCCGGGCTTCATACCCCGGACCGCGTCCTCCTCGATCAGCCGCGGCGCCGGCTTGCCCGGGATCGCCGCCGTGGTGATGACGATATCGGCAGCCTTGATGTGCTCGGCGAGAATCTCCTTCTCGCGCTGCTTCGACGACTCCGACAGCTCCTTCCCGTAGCCGCCGGCGTCTTCCAGCTCTTTCTCCTCGAGCTCGATGTCGATGAACTTTGCCCCCAGGCTCTGCACCTCTTCCTTCACCGCCGGCCGAATGTCGAACGCCTCGACCCGTGCACCCAGCCGGTGCAGCGTGGCGATCGCCTGCAGGCCGGCCACGCCGGCGCCCAGCACGAGGGCCTTGGCCGGTGGAATCGTTCCGGCCGCCGTCATCGACATCGGGAGGAACTTTGACAGAGTATTGGCCGCGATCAGCGCCGCGCGATAGCCGGCGATGTTGGCCTGAGACGAGAGGGCGTCCATCTTCTGAGCGCGGCTGATGCGTGGCACCAGCTCCATGGCGAACGCGCTGATCTTGCGCTCCGCCAGCTTCGTGACGATCTGCGCACTGGTGAGCGGCTCCAGAAAGCCGATCAGGACCGCGCCCTCTCGCATCATCTCTACTTCTTTGGGCTCGGGCTTGCGGACCTTGAAAACGACATCGGCGCCGAAAACCGGCTGGGGGCCGTCGACGATGGTGGCTCCCGCTTCCCGGTATTCATCATCGCTGTAGTAAGAGCCCACGCCGGCACCACTCTGCACATGCACTTCGTGGCCGGCCTCGACCAGCTTGGCAATGACCGGCGGCACCAGCGCGACCCGGCGCTCGCCCTCTACGGTCTCCTTCGGAACACCCAATTTCATCGTGGTAACTCGTTTCGCTTGGACGTCAGATGCCCGGCCTCCTTGCTGGCGCGCGTCTTGATCTCGACTCCGCCCATGCAAGCCAGCGCCGTCACCTTCAGCTGTGGAGAGTTTGGGCTACGCTCGCCGCCGCTCTGCTCGACCTGATCCACCGCGCCCAAGATCCCAAGACCCCGCACCGTCACCGGCAGCCCCGGCGGAACGATGATCTCCACTCCCCCCATCAACGCGATCGCCGTGACGTGCGTCACGCCCACCGGCAGGCGCGCCTCGCGGAAATCCAGCTCCACTCCACCCATCAGAGCGATGGCGCTCAGGTGGCGGGGCGGTGACCACTGCCCTTTCCTGGAGTTCCCCCCCATCACGGCCAGCGCCCAGCCGCGCCGCGCCGGCTCGCCGACCGTCGCGGGCGCCGGCGTAGGAAGCGCCGGCAGGTCGGTGACCAGCTGTTGCAGCTCGGCTGTGCTCGTGGCCTCGTCTACTCCCGCCAGTCGTCGCTCCAGCGCGTCCAGCTCGATGTGGCCGGCCGCGAAATGCTCGTACAGCTCGGCCTCGACCCGGTCGCGTTGGTCCGGTGTGGGCACGCCGACGGGCAGCGATCGATCGCTCATGCTCCCTAATCCCGGTAATGCGCGTGACTTCGATCGCGGCTCATTTTTCGCTTGACTGGCCGGGAATCAACATGCACGTTCTGTGCCCGTCAAGGTGGCAGTCCCCGGCCGCCAAACTACGCTCTCACGGCCCCTTAGGACGATAGGGCGCCCAATCAGGCGCGACGGGTTGGGACATCTTGCCCCGGCTTGAACCCGGTCGGCGGCTGGACCGGGCCGCCACCAGGCTGCCGGTCCCGCGGCGCCCGACGGCCCATCCGCTCGGCTCAGCCGCCGGCTGCCGTTCCGGCCATCAGCGAAGCGGCGACCTGCTCGACCTCGCGCCACACGCGCAGCAGGTTCCCGCCCCACAGCTTGCGGATCTCATCCTCACTGTACCCTCTGCGGACCAGCTCGAGGGTGACGTTGAAGGTCTCGCTGGCGTCGCTCCAGCCGTCGACGCCGCCGCCGCCGTCGAAGTCCGAGCTGATGCCCACGTGGTCGATGCCGATGAGGTCGACGGCGTAGTCGATGTGGTCGACGAAGTCGGCCACCCCGGGTCGCGGCCACTTATCGTCCAGTTCGGCCCGGCGCCGACGGTACTCGGCTCTCTGCTCCGCCGACAGGTTTTGAAAGGCTCGATATCCGGTTACCCCAAGCTCTTCCCGCAGCGCTCTCAGCGCCTGGACCTTCTCTGGCGGATCCTCGCGGACGAAGCTACCGAGCGCCACTACCTGGATGACGCCGCCGTTCGCCCGCAAGGCACGCAGCTGCTCGTCGTCCATGTTGCGGGGAACATCGGCCAGCGCCCGCACCGAGGAATGGGATGCGATCATGGGGGCCTGAGAGAGCCGCGCCGCATCCAGCATCGCAGCCTTCGAGATGTGGGACACGTCGATCATCATGCCCAGACGGTTCATCTCTTCGATTACACGCGCACCGAATTCGCTGATTCCGTCGTGCTCGGCCTCGACATCACCCAGCTCCGTGCGCGGCTGGGCGGAATCGGCGATGTCGTTGTGGCCGTTATGAGCCAGCGTCATGTAGCGGGCTCCCAGGGTGTGGTAGCGCTCGAGCAGGCCGAGATCCTTTCCGATCACGAAACCGTTCTCGATTCCAATGCAGGCGACGAGCTTGCCGCTCTCGTGAACCCGTTCGACATCGTCGGCGGTATAGGCCAGCTCGATCTTGTCGGGATAAAGTGAGTCGGTCATCCGATGGATGGCGGCGAACTTGGTCAGCGCCTGCTCCCGGGCCCGTTCGTAGTTCTCGGGCGTCCGTCGCGCCTGCGGCACGTAGACGATGAAGAAGCCGGCATCCAGGCCGCCCTCGATCATCTTCGGGATGTCGACCTGTCGATCGCCACGCACACCAGGATCGGCGTTCGGGGTGGCGAAATCGAACGGGATGTCATCGTGGGTGTCGATAGTGATCGTCCGCTCGTGAATCGCTCGGGCCCGGGCGTCCAGCTCCGCCTCTCCTCCGTCCCGACCCTCGTCGCCGCGAGCCGAGCAGCCGAGTTGAAGCACGGCAAGACCGCAAAGGCACCAACCGACACGCAGCTCCCGAATCATCTCTCCCTCCTTCGACTAAGCCATCGTGACCCCGAAACGTCGCCAACCCAAACGGGCCCCGTGCCCCAAGACCCGGACGGGCTGTGGCCGGGTCCACCACGGAGCCGCGGCGCTCGAAGTCGAGCTAGCTGCCGGCTTCCAGCAGGTCCTGGAAGCGAGCCTCGGCCCGCAGCGGGTCCCAGGTAGGATCGACTCTGAGCCAGGCGGACGAAAGGGGGCCGTGCGCCGACAGCAGTTCAGCGAGCTGAGCGATGGCGGCTTCGCCCTTGCCCGTGAGCACGTAGATGTGGGCCAGGTTGTCGGCAAGCGCGGCACCCGTGTAGGCGTCCTCGGCGAGCGGCGCCAGCTCGACGGCGCGTCCGCCTTCGCGCTCCGCCTCGTCGCGGCGGCCGAGTCCGGCGTAGGCGAGTCCGAGCTGAGCGTGGCGGCGGGCGTCGGTCGGGCGCGCTACGACCTCGGGTTCGAGGAAAGCGCGGGCCGAGTCGAAATAAGCTTGACCGTCAACGCGGCGGTCCGCACGACGAAGCAGCGTCGCCTTTGCCAGGAAATAGGCCGCGCTGTCGTCGCCGAACGTCTCCGGCGAGATGCGATCCAGCACGCGATCGACATCGTCTTGGGGGAAGCCGATCAGCGTTCTGAAGTTGCCCCAGTACACGTTGGCGTGTGCTTCCGCGATCTTCTTGCGAGCGAGCTCGAAGCCCGGGTCCAGCTCGATGGCGCGCTCGAACATCTCCAGTGCCTGCTGGGAACCGGCCTGGGAGGTGCTCGACCGCAGGATGTCATTGCCCAGCAGATAGTAGCTGTACGCCTCGAGGTTTCGGGTGGGCTCGCTCTGGAGCGCCAGGCGATCCGGCTCGACCAGTGTGAGACCGAGAGCGCCGACGACCTTCTCGGCGATCTCCGATTGCACCTGGAAAACGCTGGCGATCGGCTCCTCATAGATCTCGGCCCACACATGGGTGGCGTCCGCCGCCTTGATGAGCTGCGGCGTCACACGCACCCGGCTTGGACCGTTCGGTACGTTTTCCCAGCGCACCGTGCCCTCGAGGACGTAGTCGACGCCCAGATCCGCCCCGATCTCGGCGACGGTCTTGTCGGTATCCTTGTACTGGATCGCCGTGGTGCGGGCGATCACACCGAGACCCTTCACCCCCGCAAGGCGCGCCGTGATCTCCTCGGTAATGCCGTCGGCGAAGTACTCATCGGCCGGCGCACCGAGGTTCACGAAGGGGAGAACGACGAGCAGCTTTCGCGCGTCCGCCCGTTCCGCGCTCGCCGCGGAAACGCTCCACCATCCTGGGAGTCTCGGCAGGATGTAATAGCCTGCCGCGACCGTCAGCAGGCTGACGAGGGCGACGGCGATCAAGGCGGGCTTGCGCCCGGCGCGACCGTGAGGCGTCGTCTCGTCGGCGAGTGGCTCGGTCCGCACCACGCCGTGGCGTGTGATGTCGTAGGCCCAGGCCAGCACCAGGGCGATGGGAAAGCCCAGGAGGGTCAGGGCGACGACGAAGGTGATACTCCAATCGGGGAGCTTGAGGGCCGGGAAAGCGATGTCGGCGACCTGGAGGAAACCGAATGAGATTACAGCATACAGCACGGCGACACGGAAAACGCGTCGCCGCTTGAGCTCCGCAATGAACCCACGAAGCCTGACGCCGCTATCGCTCATGGGCAGATCATGCCGGGCCGGTCGTCAGCCGGCTCGAATTCACATTGCTCGCACGCGGTGCAAGTTGACGACGCCGCGCTGGATGGGCAAGCGCCCCTCCACCGTGGGTTAGAGCTTCGACACGGCGTAAACGTTGTAAGAAGACGCCCGTCCGCCTGTTACAGCGGCGGACTCGTCGGCTGACGGGCGTCGGAGGTGCGGACGGTTTCGGTCGGTGCCGCGATCACTCTTTTCCGAACTTGGTCTGCCTGTACGCCTCGTCTCCGAAGGCGTGCGACAACGGACCCGAATCGGTGCCGGCGTGGGTCGCGGCCAAACCCGCACAGTCCGGAAGCTGCTGTCGAGGGATCTCGAGCTGGCATCTCACGAACTGATTCGATAGATCGCCCGTCCAGCTCTTCGCATCGGGCGCGACGGTCATTCGGATCGGCGGCTCCTTAGGCCTGTAGCTGACGCTATCGAGCTCCTGCAGCGTGCGAGCGTAGCGGCTGTAGATGGACATGAACCAGTTCTGGGCCGCCTTTAGTTCTCGCAGCGACTCGGAGAACTTTTTCCGATCCTGGTCGAACCTTGCCGCCTCGATCTCGAACATGTCGTCGAAGGGATTCTCGAACAGGAGAAACTGCCATTCATCGTCCTGGGGCTCGAAGTAGGCGGCCGACAGCTCCGCGGTCCGATCATCGCGATCGACGACCCGGAACTTCACCTGCCGGCCGTGGCGAGTCTTTTCGACGTCTTCGATCACGACGCGCGTGCTGTCCGTGCAGCCGTACGGCCACCCTCCGCAAAACCGCTCCCGAATCTGCAGCGCCGCATCGTCCTTCTCGAAGCTGTCACAGGCAACCAGCAGCGATAGGCCGATCAGTAAGGGCCAAGCTCTCCCGCGACGAGGCATAGCTCGCTCCGTGCTCTGGTGTCTAACGCATTGTCGGGACAGACTACTGCCGGCGGTCCTGCGGGGAAGTCAACCTAATGTAGGCAGGAAGCCAGGTGGAGACAACCAGGAGCCGAGGACGCTGGCCTACCAGCGCTCGCGCCCTTTACGCTCGGGCGGTTGTAACGTTAGCCGCACCTCGGGCACCCGCTTCCGAACCGGTTTCTCCGACGCGTTGGACACCGGCTTCCCGTCTCCGCCCGTGGCACCGCGGAAGCTCTGCACGATCCTCTCCTCGGCCCTTTCCATCGCCTGGCGCAACGCCGCGATCTCATCCTCGCCGCGCTCGACGATTTCGATGGAGCCCTCCGGGTTCCGGGTCACCGAGATGACCTGAATCGGCTCGGTCACACCGGCCACGTTGTTGCCGACCGCTTGATGCACCGTCCAGTAAGCGGCGAGCTCTCCGGTCGAAAGGTTCGGCGGCTCATGCCCGATGAGAACGCGCCGCAGAAAGAGCAGGAAGGGCTCGGCTGCCGAGCGCGCTGAGCCAACCGCCGCACAGCCAAGCTCCTCGGTGATCTCCGTCAGCGAGCACTCCGGGTCGAGGGCGTAAAGACGAACCGTCCGGTGCAGCGGAATGGCGAGGATCGAATGGCTGACAAGATAGTCGTTGGAGGTGGTCGCAAAGCCCGGCAGACCTTGCAGCGTTTGGTGAATGGCGACCGTGCGCTGGATCGGCGCCGCCAACGCGTCGCGGATCTTGGCGCGGAGCGCATCCTCGGCCGTATCGCCACGATCGGGTCCGACCAGACACCGTTCCAGAGAGAGCGCCATCTCCTGCGCCAATCCATCGTGAGCCGCCACGCCGAGCACCGCCTGCCCGGCGACGACCCGCAGCCGCTTGGCCTGTTGCCGAGCGGCCGGCAACCCGTCCGCCGAGGGCCATGAGGCGGGCCCGCTCGCGGCGATGACGACGCCGTCGACGCACCGGATACCGACGATGAGTGACACGGTCAGCCCCTGGACATGCGCACGCGCTCGATCGCTGGAAGATCTGGTTCTATGGACACTTCGGCGATCCCCTGCGGGGTTGGACAGTAAAAAACGGCCCGCCGGAGAGCGGCCGAACAGGGGGAGGCGACTTTGAAGCTATAACATCGACGGCCCAATCACAAGCGGCGCAAGAACCTACGCCGTACGCGGCCGCCGCGAATCGGGCCCGGCCGTCACCAAAGCGGGACCCCGCACACCCTTGCACCGCTCGCCTCTACCCGACACATTTGGCGTCACGCTCCCTACCCCGCCTACCGGAAGCGCCAATGGAAGACCTCGAAAACCTCCAACAGCGGCTCGCCCAGGAAGAGGCGACCCTCGCGGCCACGCACGAACTGATCGAGGCCGCTCACGCCCAGATCGCGGCGTTGGGCCAGCAGATCGAGGCCACCAAGTCCCAGATCCAATCACTGCAGGATCGCATTCAGGCGATCGAAAAGCGGATCTCACTGCTCCGCGAATACATCGCCATGGTCGAGGCTGGCGAAGAACGCGCCGAGCCGGTGGCGGAAGCGGCGCCGAACCAGGCACCCGCGGAACTCGAAGCCGAGCCGGAAGAAGAGGAAGCCGCCGACGAGCCGATCACGGAAGAGGCGGCTCTCGAAGAAGAGCTAGAGGCCGTTGAAGGCGATGTCGAGCCCGCCGATCTGGGCGATCTCGAACTGACCCCGCCGGTCTCGGCTTTCAGCGCCAAGGGCGCGCGGACCCGCCGCGAGCCGCTGACCTTCGACAACATCGACGACGACACGCTCGCCCACGAAGTGTTGCCTCGAGCCCAAACGTTCGAAGAGGAGCTGTTGCTCCTGATGGCTTACCACCGCAAGGCCATCAAGCCGAGAGACATCAACCGCGCCTTCCGCCGACTCGATCACACGCCAAAGTTCACCGCCTCGGAAAAAGCCATCACATCTCAGGTCGCCCAGGAGTATCTCGAATGGGTGGCCGACGGCCGTATCGCGTTGACGCGCGAAGGCCGCGATCAGGCCCAGCGCCTGCTCGATCAGCTGAGCACCTGATCGCGATCGCATCGGGCCCCGCGGCTTGCGCCGGGCGAGCGGTGCGGGTAGTATGTAACACAATGGTTAAATACAACCGCGCCGCCATATTCGACGCCCTCGCCGACAGCACCCGGCGTCAGATCCTCGATCTTCTCCGCACCGCCGAGCGCTCGGCCGGGGACGTCGCCGACCGCTTTCCCGTCAGTCGGCCCGCCATCTCTCGGCACCTCCGGGTGTTGCGTGAGGCCGGCCTCGTGGTCCAGCGAAAGGAGGCGCAGTCGCGCTACTACCGGCTGGCCCCGGAAGCCCTACGTGAAGTCGACAAGTGGCTGGACCGCTACCGCGTGTTCTGGACCGCGCGGATGCACGACCTCAAACGATACGTCGAGGAGCGCACATGATGAACGGCTGGACGCACGACTACGCCTTCCCCATACCGGTGCCCGCCAACCGGCTCTTCCAAGCTCTCACCTCGGAGGATGAGCTGAAGGATTGGTTCGCCGAGCATGCGCGGGTCGAGCCCCGGGTCGGCGGCGCGTTCCAATTCTGGGGTCGCCACACCGTCGGGACTCCCGCGGCAGAGGACGCGAAAGGTACGATCACCGTCTTCGAGCCCGACGCCCGGCTCGCCTTCGACTGGTTGGTGTGTGGGGTCCCCAGCGCGGTGACGATCACGCTGACGCCGGAAGAGAGCGAACAGGGCCCTCGGACCCGGGTGGCGATCCAGCACGAGTTGCACGGCCAGCTCGATCAGCCGCGGCCAAAGGAGCTGATCGAGGACTGGTGGCGCTTCACCCTGGGCAACTTGATGGCGCACACGACCGGCCACGGCCGGGTGCTGCGGCCCGATTTCGCCGAAGCCAACCCGGAGATCCGGCTCTCGATGACCGTGGACGCGCCGCGGGAGGTGGTGTTCCGGGCGTTGACCGAGCCGGACGCGCTGCGCGACTGGATGGGAGCGCCCGACCCGGTGGTCGAGCTGCGCGTGGGCGGCCGCTACGAGCTGGGCTGGAAGTACACGGTGGAGGGCAAGGAGGTCGAGGGCGGGCCCATGCGGATCCTCGACATCGTCCCCAACGAGCGCCTCGTGGTGAGCTGGCCTGACTGGCGCGGTGATACGTCAGTCCCCACCCAGTCGATCACCTGGTTGCTCGAGGCCGAAGGCGCCGGCACTCGGGTGACGCTCATCCATTCCGGCTTCATCCGAACCGTCGACTTCAGCGATTACCCGTTCGGCTGGGGCCACTTCATGTCCGAGCTGGCCCGGGTGGCCGTCAACCTGAAATCCGCCTAGGAGAAAGATCCATGCACCGTGAGTCGATTGTTAGCGCAGCCGTCGCGCTTTTGGCGGCGGCGCCGCTCGCCGCCCAGGAGGTGCCCGACTCGGCGCAGATGGCAAGGATGATGGAGCTGGCCCGGCCGGGGCCCGAGCACGCGCGCCTGGCCGCTCTGGCCGGCGACTGGGAGGCCACGTTCCAGATGCCGGGGATGTCTTTCACGGCCACCGTCGAGAACCGCATGATCATGGGCGGCCGATACCTCGCGAGTACCGTGACCGGCTCCGCCGGCGCGATGCCCTTCGAGGCGCTCACCATCCTCGGGTTCGATCGCGGCCCGGGCGTGTACACCGCCGTCGGGTTCGACACGTTCGGCACGTACTATGTCACGGGCGCCGGGCCATGGAATGAAGCGGAAAACCGCGCCGTGCTGGCCGGCTCGTACAACGACCCCGTCACCGGGCACGCTCACGATTATGAGTTCGTCTGGACGATCGCCGCGCCCGACCGGTACACGTGGGACGTGGTGTTCCTGGACGGCGGCGTGCGCCGGACGGTCATGGAAGGAGAGTACCGGCGTCCATAGGGCGCCAGGGAGCGCGTGCTTGCCAAGGTGGCGTTCAGCCACATAGATGGCGTGTGTCGTTTTTCCGACCACTCGTGTTGGCATCGATTCACACACGGAACGGAAGGTCGCTTGCCGCTACGTGAATTCCCGACTCGTCCGATCGTCCCCGCCGCCGTCAGCGTCGCGCTCCTATTCGCCTCGGCCTCCGGGGCCGTTGCCCAAGATCTGCTCACAGCCGAGCAGGTCTCGCGGATCGACAGCGTCGTCGCCGCTCAGATGGCCGAAACGGGAGCCCCAGGGCTGTCGGTCGCCGTCGGTCGCGGGGGCGTGCTCATCTGGGCGAAAGGGTATGGATCGGCGGGCCTCGAGCACGACGTCCCCGCCACCGCCGAGACCCTCTACCGCACGGCTTCCATCAGCAAGTGGATGTCGGCCACCGCGGCGATGCGGCTGGTGGAAGCGGGCACGTTGGACCTGAGCGCTCCGGTTCAGCGTTATTGCCCGGTCTTCCCGGAAAAGCGTTGGCCCGTCACCTCCCGACATCTGCTGACCCACCGGGCGGGCATCCGTCACTACTGGGGCTCCAACGACGAGCCGAAAGACACGCCGCAGGAGCGCGCCCGGCTGCGGGACCGCAGCCAAGCCGAGCAGATCGGCCAGTACACCCGCTACACCAACGTCATTACACCCGTCGCACAGTTCAAAGATGACTCGCTGCTCTTCGAGCCGGGCACGCGGTTCCACTACTCGTCCCACGGCTTTCGGCTTCTGGGCTGCGTGCTGAGGGGCGCCGCCGAGCAGCCGTACGCCGATCTGATGCGGGAACTGGTGTTCGGACCTGCGGGCATGACCCGCACGCTGACGGACGATCACTACGCGGTTATCGAGCACCGTGCAGCTGGTTACTGGCGCCGCGGCGGCGGCCCGCTGCTTCGCGCGCCCTACCGCGACGTGACCGAGAACCTGCCGGCGGGCGGGCACCTCTCGACGGCGCCCGATCTCGTGCGTTTCGCGATGGCGTTCGATGGCGGCTCGCTCGTGAGCGAGAAGTCGATCACCGAGATGACCGCGTACCCCGAGTTCCCGAACGGTCAGCCGCTCGCCACTGACGCGGAGGGATACTACGGGTACGGGGTCAACGTGATTCTGAGCCACAAGGGGTATCGGCTGTTGCTCCACAGCGGCGGACAGAGCGGCACCGCGACACTCCTCGTGCTGGTGCCGGAGGAAGATCTCGCCGTTGCGGCGATGACGAATCTGCAGGGTGGGCCGGCACAGGAGGTTGCGATCGAAGCGCTGGAGATCGTGCTGGGCATCAGATGAGGTCGCTCCCGTGAGCGCGTGGCTTCCACTGATCGCGGCCCTGACCGTGTTGAGCTGCCGGTCGACGGCGGCGCAGGCACCGGGCCTTGCAGCCGCCGGCTCTCCCATGGCTATCGGCGGCGAGCCGGCAGACGTCACCGTGGGAGACGTGAACCGCGACGGCCAGGCCGACCTTGTGATCGCGAGACAAGGCAGCGGTGAGATTGCGGTGCTGGCAGGCGACGGTTCCGGTCGGTTCAGACTGTCCGGCGTCTTCCCGGCGGGTGAGAATCCTGTAGACGTCGCGCTGGGTGACTACGACGAAGACGGCGACCTGGATGCCGCGGTCGCCAACCACGATACCGATTACGTCACGCTGCTCCTCAACGACGGCACCGGTCGTTTCTTGCCCGCCCCGGCCTCACGGTTGAACGTCGGGGTGGGCCCACATCCACACGCCATCGAGAGTATCGACCTCGATGGCGACTCGCATCTCGATTTGCTGGTTGACGACCGCGATGCCGAGGGGATCGCCGTGTTCCTCGGGAGCGGACAGGCGACGTTCGCCGTACCGGGGCCTCGGATCGATGTTGGCGGCGATCCATACCGTGGCATGGCGCTGGCCGATGTCGATGGAGACGGCACCGCCGATCTGGTCACTCCAAATCGCGACGAGATCGCCGTCGTGCTCAACGCGGCACCGACCGGCAACCAACCGCCCCTGAAGATAGCCGCCGAACGACCGTTCACGGTGGCGGCGGGTGACCTCACCGGTGACGGAGTCGTCGATCTCATCATCGGTTCGGAACCTGGGCCCGTCTCGATCCTTCGCGGCGCTGGATCGGGGAGGTTCGAGCAAGACGATGCGCTGGAGTGGCGCAGAGCGTCTGGCGGCAAGAGGGCCGTCGTCGGGGACCTGAACGGCGATCGTATTCAGGATGCGGTGGTCATCAACTACATGGAGCCCCATGTGCTCGTCGTTTGGGGCGGCCCCGCTCCGATGCGCACGGGGGAGATCCCCGGCGGCGCCAACCCGTGGGGCCTCGCGGTCGCCGACCTGACGGGCGACGGGCTGGACGACATCGTGGTGGTCGACCAGACGGGTGGTGAGGCCAGGGTCTATCTCGCGAAACCGGGGCGCGACCGCTAGGCCGGACGCGAAGTCATGCGCCGCGCCTTTCGCCCGCTCGGTCGCCTACCTAAGTTCAGCCACTCGGAAAGAGCGATCCCGGAAGAGGAGGGTCAACATGGCGGACAGCGTTTACAAGGTCATTCAGCTCGTAGGGACGAGCACGAAGGGCTGGGAGGACGCAGCGAAGAACGCCGTCAGCAAGGCGGGCGAAAGCCTGAAGAACCTGCGCATCGCCGAGGTCGACCGGCTCGACATGACGGTGGAAGAAGGCAACATCGTGCGCTATCGCGCCAGGCTGAGACTGTCGTTCAAGGTCGAAGGCTGATCGTCGGCTGATTCGGTCGGGAAGGCGGTAAAAGCGAGGGGCGGCCGTGAGCCGCCCCTCGCTTTTGCAGAACGTAGCGGATCAGTCTCCGGCTCGCCGGTAGCGTTCGAGCCACTGCAAGCCGTAATCGTCGCTCCGCACCGCATACAATACATCGCGCCCGAAGCCGACCAGTTGCCGTCCCTCGGGCAGCGTGACCCTGGCCTTCAACTTCGCCGCGCCGTCGAAGACGTCGAACAACGGCCGCTCGCCGGCCGGGACGTGACGCTGAACCCAAACCGCGCCTTCCGGCGTCACCCAGACACCGCGAGCGGCGAACGCGGGCTTGTGCTCCGGCCACTCGAAGCGGTCGACATCGAGCGAGCCGCTACCACCACCTCCCCGGCTCAAACTCACCCGACGATCTCCGTTCTCGATCATGACGCCGATGGTCAGTCCGTTGCCGAGCCCTTCTACCCATTCTTCCTTGTCCGCGCGGTCGATCCGAACGGGCGTGTAGTCGACTGGCGTACCGCGCACCACTCTTCCGTCGGGATGGATCCACTCGAGGTGATAGTCGGTGGAGCGAGCCGCGGCGATACGCCCGTCACCGGCCACGGCCCACGCGTCCTCTGGGCTCAGCGGTACCGGGCTCAAGCTGACCTGCTGCTGGCCCGCGCCGCCGGAGGTGCTCCGCTTCATGGCCGGTAACTTCACCCTCGTCAGCGTGTCCATCGCCTGATCGCGCCGGTCCAAGCGAACCACGGCGGCGGAATCGGGGAACCCGCGGCCCATCCCGCCCATAGGCTGGAAGTAGAGTCGGCCCTGAGAGTCCACGGCTCTCGGCAACACGAGTGACAGCCCGCCTCCGCGACCCGGCTCGCCTTGGGCAATCGGCATCGTTTCGCCGAACGTCCCGTCCGGCGCGATCACCGTCAGGCGCGCGTTACCGAGATCGACCAGCAGGGTCGAATCGCCGGGCAGAGGAAACAGTCCGTCGGGCTGGCGGTATTCGGCGGGACCCTGACCGACGCCGCCCAGGGTGTCGGCCGCGCCCGAGGCCAGGTCGGCGACCAGCAGCACCTGGCCCAGCGGATCGGCCACCATCACCCGGCCGTCTGCGAGCTCGCGGACCCCTTGAACGAGCGCGAAGGCCTCGGGGAAGGTGACCTCCGGCCCATTCAGTTCTCGAACCGGAACCTGAGCCTCGAGCCGCACGGGCAAGAACGCAAACAGCAGCGTCAGCGCGGCCATTACCATGACACGCTTCACTTCCCCCATCTTGTGTCCACCTCTGATTGGCAGGTTCTCTCTTGCTTTCACACTCTTATGATGCGCAGGTCGTTCTCGGCGTCGCATCGAAGGTCCCCGGCGCCGCAGGGTCACGTCCGGCCCCTCTCGTCGCCCCGGGGCGCGAAACGATCAGGTCGATAAGGGAGCCAGTCGAACGTGCTCTCACCCGTCAGGGTGAGATCGGCGACCACCCGGCCGGCCACCGGAGCGATGAGGATCCCGTCGCGCCCGTAGCCGGTGGCGTACACCAGACCCTCGAGCTCCGGGTCGGGCCCGATGACCGGTCGCGAATCGGCGCTGATCGGGCGCAGGCCGGCCCACCGCTCACGCGGCTTCAGACCGGCGAGCGCCGGCACGATCCGAGCGAGCGAAGTTTGGATGTCGCGCAGGCCGCGCTCATCGAGCGACTGATCGAAGCCGACGTCGTCCATCGTGCTGCCTGCCAGCGCGGAGCCGTCCCAACGCGGGACCAGATAGCGGCCGGCGTGGGTGGCCACCACCCGCTTCAAGCCCAGTTCCTTGGCAGGAAGCCGCAAGATCTGCCCCCGCACCGGGCGCACCGGTAAAGCCCGCGGCAGCCCGCCGATCTGACCGCTCCAAGCGCCCGCCGCCAGCACCACGCGTTCCGCTTCCAGCTTCCGTCCATCCTGCAAACCCACGCCGACCGCGCGCTGCTCGCGCGATTCGATGCTCGCCACTCCGTTCCCGGTGATCAGCCGGATACCCGTGCGGGAGATCGCATCGCTCAACGCCAGCGCCATCACCTGCGTGTCGATCTGGCCCTCATCCGGCAGCCACGTGTACGACACCACTTCGTGGCTCAAACCCGGCAACAACCGCGCGGCCTCGGAAGTCTCCAGCACCTCCGCCCGCAACCCGGCTTCCTGCTGCCAGCGTGCCGTCGCCAGCGCGCTCTCGTGCTCCGCGGCCGAGGTGTTGGCGACGAGCATGCCGTCCCAACGGAGGCGCAGGTCGTGGCCCGACAGCTCTTGCAGCGCCGCCGCGTACTTCGGATACAGGGTCCGACTCTCGATATAGAGCTGTAAGAGCGGTGAATCGGAACTCGATTCGTACTGCGCGGCCAGCAGCCCGGCCGACGCCCCCGTCGCTCCACCACCCGGCCGACCCGCATCGACCAGCGACACGGCGGCGCCTCGCTCCGACAGCTCGTAAGCGACCGCGAAGCCGGCGATTCCCGCGCCAACTACAACGACCTCTAACATGTCTTTCTCTGCTCGCTGTCTTGACCAGCGTCGGCCTCGAGAGCCGCGCCCGGCGACACCACCTGCGCATCGGGATTTGCTCGAAACATCGCTCCCTGCTGCGGACGGATCAATGCGCCCCGCACCTACACCGAGGGTTGCTTCCGCCAGTGCGTGAGACTCCACCCGCCCCTAAACGCTTGTTTACAACTCCCCTTTCCGCCGGTGACCTTTTGCGCCAACGCCTCGTCTACAGAAAGCAGGGGCCAGCAGCCCCTCAGCCTAGAGAGATTGGGGGAGACCCCAGCGAGAGCCGGCCGGCGGGCCGGCTTTCTCGTTTTGTATCCTGACCCACCGAACTGAGTGACCCCGCGGGCCCTCCAATCGTCTATTTGGGTGGACGGACACGCGGCCTGGCACCGAGCCGCCCAATGCCCAAGAACTCCAGATTCGGGCCCGCTTCCATGTCGATGAGCAAAGAGAGGCCACGCCACAACCAGCCGCTGCGCCGAACTGGCGGCCGACCGATCGATTCAGACCGTGCGAGCCGCTCTGTCAATCCTTCGCCGCGAACCGACGAGTGGGGGATGTCTGTCGGCCAACCCGGGCAGTGGCTTCCGGACTTCGACGAGGCGTTCGACCTGGAAGAGGAGCCCTAGAGCCCGCGCTGCGCCGGACCCCCTCCTGTCTCCAGCCGAGCCCATCAGACCTGGCGACGGTCTCCAGTTTAAACTGAACATCCACTAAGGCGTCGAGCGCGCCCGGATTCGCGCGTAGTCGCGCCTCCTCCGCATCGACCTGCCCGCAGCGGGTTGCGGAGGCGGCTCGCGCTTTTTCGGCACTGAGACCATGTTGTATCGCGATGGCCACGCCACGCCCAGCGGCGGCTCGTCCCCGGGTCGCGCTCTTCGTCACCTGCATGGTCGACACGTTCTACCCTGAGGTCGGCCTGGCGGCGGTCGAGCTTCTCCAACGCCACGGCGCCGATGTGACGTTCCCACTCGAGCAGTCTTGCTGCGGACAGCCGGCGTTCAATGCCGGACACCGCGACACGGCGTTGAAGATGGCCCGGCGTTTCCTGGACGTGTTCGGGCCGCCGATCGAGAGCGGAGAGATCGACGCGATCGTCGCGCCGAGCGGAAGTTGCGTCGCGATGGTCAGGCACTATTTCTCCGTCCTGTTCGACGGTGCGAGCGAGGACGAGCAAGTTCGCGCGGCCGCCGTTGGCGAGGTGTGTTACGAGCTCACTCAGTATCTGGTTGACGTCCTGGGCGTGAGCGCTTGCGCGGCCCGTTTCGATGGCGTCCTCACCTACCATCCGTGCTGCCACCTGCTCAGAGAGCTGAACGTCGACGCGCAACCGCGCCGTCTATTGGCCCGACTGAATGGGGCGCGGCTGGTCGAGCTGTCCGGCGCCGATGAGTGCTGCGGCTTCGGCGGTCTGTTCGCGCTCAAGAACGCGGAGATCAGCGCCGCGATGGGCCGGCGGAAGCTTCGGAACCTCGAAGCCAGCGGCGCGGAGGCCGTCGCGGTCTGCGACGTCAGCTGCATGACTCACCTCAACGGCTTGCTCAGACGTCAGCGCTCCCCCTGCCGAGCCGTGCACATCGCCGAGCTGCTGGCCGCCGGCCGCGACAGCGTAGAGACCGGCGAGAATCGATCACATGCCGGTTGACGTCGGCGCTGCCTACGAGACGCGCGTGCGGCAAGCGCTCGGCGATCCGGCGCTGCGCACGGCTCTCGACCGGGCCACCGAACATCTGACCACCCGGCGAGCCCAAGCGATGCGTGAGATCGACGGCGCGCGCCTGCGTGACACGGTCCGAGCCGTGCGCGAACACGCCGTCGCGAACCTGCCCGAGCTGCTCGAAGAGCTGGAACGCAGCCTCATCGCCAACGGCTGTCAGGTGCACTGGGCGCGTGACGCGGGCGAGGCGCAGGCCGTGGTTCTGGAGCTGGCCCGAAGCCGACAGGTGCGGCGGGTGGTCAAATCCAAATCGATGGTTAGCGAAGAGATCGGGCTGAACGAGGCGCTCGCCGCTAACGGGATGCGAGTCGTCGAAACCGACCTGGGCGAGTTCATCGGACAGCTCGCCGACGAACCGCCCAGCCACATCCTCGCGCCGGTCATCCACAAGCGCGTCGAGGACATCAGCGCGCTTTTTCAGCAAGAGCTCGGAACACGACCAACCGACGACCCCGCGGAGCTTTGCGCCGCCGCGCGCCGCACGCTACGCGACGAGTTTCTCGACGCCGACATGGGGATCAGCGGCTGCAACTTCGCCATCGCCGAGACCGGCACCATCTGTCTCGTCACCAACGAGGGCAACGGTCGAATGGTCAGCAGCCTGCCGCCGATCTACGTGGCCATCGCCGGGATCGAGAAGGTGGTGCGCTCACCCGAGGACGCGCTGCTGCTGTGGCAGGCGGCCTCGCGCTCGGCGACCGGCCAGGCCGTTTCCGTCTACATGTCGATGAGCAACGGACCGCGCCGCACGGGTCAACCGGACGGACCGGACGAGATGCATGTCATACTCCTGGACAACGGTCGCACGCGTATCCTCGAGCGCGGCTACGAAGAGGCTCTGCTGTGCATCCGCTGCGGCGCTTGCCTGAACGCCTGCCCGGTCTACCGCGAGATCGGCGGTCACGCCTACGGCAAGACTCCGTACAACGGACCGATCGGCGCCGTCATCACACCACTGCTGGCCGACGATCCGCGGGCGGCGCGAGAGTTGCCTTTCGCCAGCTCGCTGTGCGGCGCCTGCCGGGAGGTCTGCCCGGCAAAGATCGATCTGCCCAGGCTGCTGCTCGATCTGCGGAGCGACCTGGTGCGCGGCGGGTCCGCGCCACGATTCGAGAGCGCCGGGCTTCGGGCCTACGCGGCGGCGGCTGGAGGCCGCCGTCGCTACGGGTGGGCGATCGGGACGTTCCGCCGGTTCGCCCGCACCCTGGCGCGCGGTCGGGAAACCATCGGCAGGCTTCCTCCTCCGTTCAGCGCCTGGACCCGGAGTCGTGATTTTCCCACGCCGGCCCCTCGCAGTTTCCGCGAGATCTGGCGGCGAAAGGATGAGGGGAGCGTAGAAATCGAGGAGCGGCGTGGTGAGTAGCGGGCGCGACGATATTCTCGGCCGCCTACGCGTGGCGCTCGGACGCAAAGGAGATCGGCTTCAGGACCGTGCGGCTCCGACGACGGCCACCGCGATGAAGGTCACCGAGGCGCGCGGGGACCGTCTCGAGCTGGGTGACCGATTCGGTGAGAGCCTGGCCGCCCTCTCAGGCAGCTACCAGGTCGTGAATGGGGCAGCCGATGTGGCCGACCGTGTCGTCGAACTCATCACCGGATGGAGCGCTGACGACCGGCCAGACGGCGAAGGCAGCGGTCGCCGCGATCTCGAAGTGCTGAGCTGGGCGGCGGCCGCCCTGACGCCACCCGATCTCGGGCCGCGGCTCGAGCAGGCCGGCATCAGGCTGGTCGTCCCCGACGAGCTTCGCGACCGCGAGCACCGATCTCGGGCGGCCGCTCTCCGAGTGGGCCTCACGGCGGTCGATGCGGCGATCGCCAGCACCGGCAGCGTGGTGTTGGCGACCGGGCCCGGCCGGAGCCGAGCGGCCAGCCTGCTTCCCACCCACCATGTGATGATCGTGCCGACCAGCCGCGTCTATCCGACGCTGGAAGACTGGTTGGCCGAGTCACGCCGCGAAGGGTTTCATGAGCGGCTGCGACGCCCCGGACAGATCGTCTTCGTGAGCGGACCCAGCAAGTCGGCGGACATCGAGCTCAACCTGACGCTGGGCGTCCACGGTCCCAGGGTGGTTCACGCCATTATCTACGACGACACGGAGCGATCAGCCGAGCAGCCGTTCTCCGGCGGTAAGACTCGGGGCTCATGAGCCTGGGCTTTCAAGCGGCCGTAGCGGTGGCGCCGATCCTGCTGGCCGGCGTCCTGCTCGTCGGCTTCCGCATCGCGGCCCGCTGGGCCATGCCGTTGGTCTACGTCGCGGCGGTAACGCTGGCGTGGGGGGTCTGGCGCATGGACGCCCGGCACATCGCGGCGTCCACCGTCCAGGGTCTGTTCGTCACCTTCGACATCCTGTTCATCATCTTTGCGGCGATCCTGCTGCTCAAGACGCTCGAGCACTCGGGCGGGGTCGCGGCGATCCGACGAAGCTTCCACGGGATCAGCGATGATCGGCGTGTTCAGGCGCTCATCATCGCCTGGCTGTTCGGCTCGTTCATCGAGGGCGCCGCCGGCTTCGGTACCCCGGCGGCCATCGCCGCACCGTTGATGGTGGCGTTGGGCTTTCCGGCCATGGCCGCGGTGATGCTCGGCTTGATGATCCAGAGCACGGCCGTCACCTTCGGAGCCGTTGGCACGCCGATCCTCATCGGCGTCACCGACGGTCTCTCCAGCCCCGAGCTGAACGCGCGCCTGGCCACGGCCGGTCTCTCGTTTGCCGAGTATCGCCAGACGATCACCGTCTACGCCGTCTGTCTACACGCGATCGCCGGCACACTGATGCCGACGCTGATGGTCGTGATGATGACGCGCTTCTTCGGGCAAAACCGGTCGTGGACCGAGGGGCTGTCGATCTTGCCCTTCGCTCTGTTCGCCGGCCTGGCCTTCACCGTGCCCTACGTTCTGACCGGCGTGCTCCTCGGTCCCGAGTTTCCTTCACTCCTCGGCGCCTCCGCCGGGCTGTTCATCGTGACCGGCGCGGCACGCCGCCGATTCCTTTTGCCCGAAGATACCTGGGAATTCCCGCCGGCGGCCGGTTGGCCCGCCGACTGGGTCGGCTTCGCCGACGACTCGGCCGAGGAGCCGAGCCGCGCTCGGGCCATGAGCACCGAGCGCGCCTGGGCGCCCTATGCGATTCTGGCCGCCCTGCTGGTGATCAGCCGGCTGCCGCAGTTGCCGTTGGGCGACATCCTGCGGTCGGTGAGCGTCCGCTGGTCAGCCATCTTCTCGACGGGCATCTCCGGCGCCAGCACGCCGCTCTACCTGCCGGCGACGATGCTCGTGGCCTCCGTGGTGGCGACGTGGGCGTTGCACCGAATGTCGCGCCCGCAGATCGTCGGCGCCTTGCGCGATTCGACCCGCGTGCTGCTCGGCGCCGGCTTCGTGCTGTTGTTCACCGTCCCGATGGTGCGCGTCTACATCAACTCTGGCATCAACGACTACGCCCTCGCCGGCGGCGGCCATCTCCCCTCGATGCCGATCGCCATGGCCAGCTGGGTCGCCGAGCACGTCGGCCACATCTGGCCCCTGTTCGCGCCCGCCGTCGGTGCGCTCGGCGCCTTCATCGCCGGCAGCAACACGGTCAGCAACCTGATGTTCAGCCTGTTTCAACACGGCGTCGCCACACAGCTGGCGATCAGCGGCGCCATGATCGTTGCACTGCAAGCGGTGGGTGCCGCCGCCGGCAACATGATCGCCATCCATAACGTCGTTGCGGCGTCGGCCACGGTGGGCCTGCTGGACCGTGAGGGCGCGACCTTACGAAAGACCGTTCTGCCCACGCTCTACTACCTGCTCGTCGTGGGCGTTCTGGGACTCGCTGCCGTCTACCTGCTGGGGGTCGTCGATCCGCTGACCGCCGGCGGATGAGCGGGCATCCTGGCGGTCGATCGTCAGTGGGCAGGACTCGCGGGCACGGCGCGGCTTCTGCGATCCCACCAGAGGGTGGCGGCCGCGACGAAACCCGAGGCCAACAACGTCGGCAGCCCCGGTCCGGGCGATCCGCTGCTGCCGGCCGCCAGCGCGAGCGCGAAGAACGCCGTCAATCCCGCCAGCGCCGGGTTGACGAACCGCACCAGCCGCACCGCGCTCGATTCGATCACCACACCGCTCGTTTGACGCGCCTCCCCGCCGCCGAGAGAACGAAGCACGCGATCGGTGAACCCGGCCCGCGGGGCGATGGACGCGTTGAGTGTCTCGTGGAGCGCGCGAACCTCCTCCAGTCTCTGCCGGCACCCTTCGCACCCGCTCAGGTGGCGGAGACGTTCCGTCGGGCTCCAGCCGAGCGCCGCGCCCAACGTGACCAGATCATCGACCTCGAAGCAGTCGTTCATCGAACCCAAACCTCCATCCTCGTCTCCAGTTTCTTGAGCGCGTGGTGCAACGCCGCCTTGACTGTCCCTTCGGCGCAACCCAGAGCCGCGGCCGTCTCTCGCGTCGTCAATCCCTCCAGCAGCCGCAAAATCACCACAGCCCGCTCGCGCTCGGGCAGGTCCGTCACGGCGCGGTGCAAGAACCGACTCAACTGGGCACGCTCGGCTATCACCCCGGGATCCGATCGGCCCGGCGCCTCGAGACGATCCAGATCATCCGACAAACCGTCTCGCGCCGACCGCTTGCCGGTCTCGGCCAGACAGACGTTACGGCAGACGGCGTACAGCCAGGCGAAGATCGAACCTTCACCCCGAAAGCTCTGGCGCTTGACGTAGGCGCGCTGCCACGTCTCCTGCAGCAGGTCGTGCGCTTCATCCAGGTCGCGGCTAAATGACCGAGTCAGCGACAGCAGACGCGGAGACAGCTCCTCGACCAGGCGACGGAAAAGGGTCTCGTCGCCGGCGTGAAACCGCATCAGCTCTCCGCGATCGATCGCACTCAAAGACCCGCGTGCCCCTTCTCGCGCCTCCAGAGCGTCACCACGGTGGGCCACCCCATTCCGACCGCCAACAACGCCGGCACCACCAACACGAGATCGCCGGCGAAATAGACCGGCCCCACCGATCGCAACACGATGAGCTCATAGCTGTTCTCACCGACCAAGTAGGTCGCGAGCACCAGGAACAGTCCCATACCCCAGTACTGGGCTTGCCGCAACTCGCGTCGCTCGAACCCACTCGCCCAGAAGCCGGTCAGCAACCCGACCATCCCCAGCAAGAAGGGCAGGGCCGCGCCGTCGGTCCGTCTGGCATAGTGCCAGGCCAACCGGTTGGCGACGAGCCAATCGTGGGCGGCAGTGCCGGCGGCGGCCCTCCGAGCCTGCTCTGCCGCTTCACGCGCGGCTGCTCTGAGCTCGGATAGCGTCATGCCGGCGGGCTCGGCCTCGAGCACCTTGGCGTCGGCTTCCGAAGCCAGCCAGCGTTGGGTTGCCGGAGCGATGAAGTTGCCCGGGCCGAGTATCAGCACCGACACCGACGCGCCGGCCAACACCACCATGACTACGCGCCGCATCAAACCTTCGCGCTCCCGAAACACCTCGCCCGCAGCGTGAACCCCGGCCGGGTAGGCGGCCAGCGCCAAAGCAAGCCCCAGCCAGGAGACCAGACTGTTCCCCACCTCTCGCGCAGACTGGCCCGAGAGAAAGGACACGGCGAGCAGGAGCGACAGCAGCAACGCCGTCCACACGCCAACAGCCAACCAGAAACGAATCAGCAACCGCATCAGCGCGCTCCACCTTTTCGTTACCACGGCAAGCCCCGCACCGGGTGAACCGTTCGCCTTGCCGGGCGAGCGCCCTCGGCTCGCACCGCAGCGGTCCAGGTGTCTCGATTCGAGACAGCGAAAGCTCGCCCTCCTGAAATCAGATGGGACGGCAAGCTCAGCGGTTTAGTCCAGGTTCGACGGCGACCTGCGTGGCCCCGACCCTCCCCGTCCGCAAGCGCTTCTTGCACGGTACAACTCTTGCCCCTTATTCCCTAGGCACCAGTCAAAAAGCACGTTCCCAACCATCCGCAGTCCGAGCCGCCTGCGAAGGTGAGCTGCGGCTGTCGTGCGTCCCGTCGTGCGGGCTGTTGCGGCAGCGACGCCGGCAGCGCCCGGTGTTTGCAGCACCGACGTTCACGGCACAGACGCGAACACTTCCGGTCCTCGTGAACATCTTGCGATTGTGGAGCTCATGATGAGCCGGCGAACGATTTCGATGTCCGTTCACGCGCGTTGGGGGCGCGGGCTGCTCCGGTCACTCGGCGCGAGCGCGGCGCTATTGCTCTTGTTGAGCGCCTGCGAACAGGATGCCACCGACACCGAGCCGGCACCGCCGGTTGTCGCGTCGCTGATAGTCACGCCGGACACGCAAGACATCTTTACCATCGGCGGCACGGCGCAATTTAGTGCAACGGCCCGCAGCGAGAACGGTCGCGAGATCCGAGACGCCGACATCAGTTGGTCGTCCTCGGATCAGCAAGTCGCGACGGTAAACTCCGAGGGTCTGGCCACGGGAGTGGCCTCGGGGTCGGCGACGATTACCGCGACCAGCGCCGGGGTGAGCGCTAGCGCGTCGGTCTGGGTCGACCCGGAGCGTACGCTCCGCAATCACTGCGCACGCTGCCACGCCGGCCGTCACGAAAGAACTTTCGCCATGGCTACCTGCCCCGCCTGCCATGGCATGGTCTGGGAAGATCCCGATCTGCACTGGGGGATCAGTGGTGGCCACGCGACCGCCTCCGGCGGCTTCGTGATGCTCGGCGCGCACGAGCAGGCCGATTGTATGAGCTGCCACGACCTTGCCACCGGAACAACGCGCTTTGCCGCCACAGATCACAACGACTGCATCGCCTGCCACGATCCGGACTACCAGCGCCAGCACTCGGGCAGCGGGTTTCCCACCCAGTGCTCGATCTGTCACACCACCACCAGCTGGAGCGGCGCGACCTTCGATCACGCGTTCGCCGGCTTTGTCCTCATCGGCGCCCACCAACAACTAGCTTGCAGCGCCTGTCACGATCCGATCAGCGGGGCACCACTGTACGCACCCGCCGATCAGAACGACTGCATCGCGTGCCACGATGACGAGTACCAGGTCAACCACGCCGCCAGTGGTTTTCCGACCACCTGCCTCACGTGCCACGACGTCGACGCCTGGAGCCCTGCGACTTTCGACCACGACGCGCAGTTCTTCCCGATCTTTTCAGGGAGACACGCCAACAGATGGTCGAATTGCTCGACCTGTCACCCGGATCCGGGCGATTTCGCGGCGTTCACCTGCTTCAACTGTCATGAGCACAACCAAGACGATATGATCAAGGAGCACGATTCCGTGCCGGGGTTCCAGTACGAGAGCTCTCTGTGCCTCGCCTGCCACCCGAACGGCGAGGCGCCCTGACGGATCGGGAACGCAGCGACGTGCCCCGGCTATAGCGGAGGCGCAGCGGAGGGCGCGCGCGCTGTTGGGCGAAGATGGCTTCGACGCCATCGTGCAGGCGGCGAACTCGTTGCCGATTCCGTCCCGCTAGTCCGGCGCGATCGGCTACCCATCGAACCCAAGAGCTGCCGCACGCCGGGCGTGCAACCGGAGGCGAGGAACAGTACTTTCTTATGCTGCCAGATCGAAGCAAGGCCAGGTGTGGCTTTTGAGCGGGGACCTACGTGGATATTCGAACCAAGCTCGTTTTCACCCTGGTGGTGGTCTCACTCGCGGGCATGTTCGCGCTGGGCGCCGTGGCCTACAACGAAGCTCGCCAGCTCCTGGAGCGAAACGCGCGCCGTCAGCTGAGCGCCCTAGCTGAGACCAAACAGGACGATCTCGAGAAGGTCATACACGGCTGGGAGGAACGCGTCCAGCTGATCGCCAGCCGCACCCAGCTCCGGCTCAGCCTCGCGGAATACAACACGAACCTCAGCACCAGGCAGCAAGAGCGGATCCGGGATATCCTCGCAGATGCTCTGGAGTCGGTTGAGACGATTCAGCGCCTGACCGTCTACGACATCAGCGGACGGCCGGTCGCGACGACGGCCAGCGAAGGAGTCGGAGCGATTCCAAGTTTGGAGCGGGGACTTCCCGAAGGCCCCGACCCGCTGTACGAGGGCGTCGCGCTGGACGAGCACGACAGCCTGAGTGTTTCTTTTCTGGCGCCGCTGGTGCTGCAAGAGGCCAGAATTGGCGCGCTCCATGTCGTGTTTGGCGCTCAGGATCTGGTCGACGTTACCGAGGACTTCACGGGTCTTGGCGAAACCGGCGAGACCCTGGTCGTGTTGCGAGGCGAGGGGAGAGTGCCTCGAATCCTCCACCCCGTTCGCAAGCCGGGCGTATCGCCGGGCATCCTGATGCCGCAACGATCGAACAACCCGGCGAATCTGGCGATCCAGGGAATAGACTCCGTCTTCTCCGAGGGCGTGATCGATTATCGAGGCGAACCGGTCTGGGCAGCGACCCGCTATTTGCCCCAGGCGAGCCTCGGCCTGGTGGTGAAGTTCGACACCGCGGAAGAACTTAAACCCATCAAGGAGCTTCGGAGTCGTTTGATCCGGGTCGGGCTGTCGTTGTCCGCCTTCGCCATTCTGATTGGAACCTTGCTGGGGATTCGCTTCGCCAGGCCGATTCAGGAGCTCGCCGAAGTGGCGGACCGAATCCGCAAAGGCGACCTGGATGCTCGGGCCCAGCCTCGGTCCGGGGACGAGATCGGTTTGCTCGCCCGCACCTTCAACGAGATGGCGGAGGAGCTGGAGGACCGGATCACCGGCGCGGACGATGATGGCGGGGAGCCGCCCGGCGGCGAATCCGAATCGCTGGATCGAGTTAAAGCGTGAGCTTCACGCTGATCCAGCTGTTCGGCGCCCTCATCTGGCTGTTGATGGCGGGAGACCTGCTCGTACGAGGCGCGGTCGCGCTCGCGCGTCTGGCCCGCGTCCCCCCTCTCCTGGTGGCGCTGACCCTCGTCGCGTTCGGAACGTCGCTGCCGGAGCTGGTGGTCAGCGTTCAGGCGGTCTTCGCGGGGCATCCCAACATCGCCATCGGCAACGTGGTCGGCAGCAACATCGCCAACGTGCTGCTGGTCGCCGGCGCGCCCGCCATCATCTTCCCACTCGCCTGCCGACGCGGAACGACACAGCGCGACAGCACGATCATGGCAGCGATCAGCTTCGGCTTCTTCCTGCTCTGCCTGACGGGCGAGCTGCATCGGGAGGCAGGAGCGCTGTTGCTGACAGGATTCGCCGTCTTGTCCGCGCTCACGGCCCGCCAGGCTGCGCAGGCACATCAAGAGGCCGATCGTGCCGCTGTGATGGAGGCGGTGCTGGGTCTGCCGTCAACGGCGTGGATGATCGGCCTGTTCATCATCGCGGGGGCGATCGGCCTGCCGATCGGAGCCAAGCTTCTAATTGAGGCGGCGGTGGAAGTGGCAAGCCGCCTGGGTGTCGCGGATACCGTGGTCGGCTTGACTGTCGTAGCCGTCGGCACGTCCCTGCCCGAACTCGCGACGACTCTGGTCGCAGCCACAAAACGCCACACCCAGGTGGCGGTCGGTACTGTGATCGGGAGCAACATCTTCAACCTTTTGGCGATCATGGGGATCGCCGCCATCGTGACGCCCGCCCCGATCCCCGTTCCGCCCGAGTTCGTCCGCCTCGACCTTCTGGTCATGCTCGGATCCGCTTTGCTCTTGACTTATTTCACCTGGCGGCGCCGCTTCATCGGCCGACTGGCGGGAATCATCCTGGTGACCTTCTACCTCGGGTACGTGGTGGTGCTGTTCCGTCCGTCGTAGACGCCGATCCGCAGACTAGGTCGAAACCCGTCGACGCAGAAATCAGGAAACAAGCAGGAAAACGCCGAGCTCGACCTCGCCGCTGGGCGTCGGCGTCATCTGCAGCCAGACTCGCCGTTGCTGGACGCTCGGCTGATTGAGCCGGTGGACAAGCCGCGATGTCAGAATGCCGAGCAACGCCCCGCCGGTGACATCCGTCAGCCAGTGGGCTCGATCCATCACCCGCGTCATAGCCGTCCACGCCGCCAGCGGATAGACGACAAAAGGCACCCAGGGCGCCTCATCACCCAACTCCTGTGCAAAGGTCGCCGCGACCGCGAAGACACGTGCCGTATGGCCCGAGGGAAAGGCATGGAAAGCGGCGTCACCGCTGAACGGCCGGAACTCGTCCGGTTCCGAGGATGCGTGAGGCCGCGCACGTCCGACCGCCATCTTCAAGAGGCGTGTGACGAAGGCGGCGGCAAACAGACTCTCCAAGCTTTGAAAGCCCAAACGCCGCGCGTCGGGAGAGCCCGCCGTGACCCCGTAAAGCAGCGGAGCCGAGGCGAGCGCCAGGGTGACCCCACCGTCGCCCAGCTGCCGTCCTCCCCAGCGAGGCCACGTATTCTGGCGACGGATGTCACGCGACAGCTCGAACGATGTCCACTCGTCGAAGTTCTCGACGGGCTCGAGTTGGACCGCGCTGAACACAATCGCCAGCGCGTATCCGAGATCTGAAAAGGCGAAGGGGCCGTTAACGTGTGGAGGGGGCTCTCTAGGTGGCGGCGGTGATCCGGTCAACAGAGTCTGCGCGGTCAGTGTGATTGGCGTGGTCAACAGCACGAGGAGAGCGACAACGACCCCCAGCCAGAGATAAGACCGTGTTGAAGAAGGTCCTCGACCTATGCGCTTCCCTCTTCGCGGGCGCCGCGACATCGACACCGCGGCTAGCAAAGCAGACCTGATAAGACCATACCGACCTCCGGCGCGAAGCCCGTGGCCTCCGTGAGGCCTTTCCTATGGTACCACCTACCAGGGAGCCCATGAGGAGGTCTAAACGTGACACGACGACCTGCGCTTAGCTTTCCGGGATACCGATCGCCAGGCGGGTCGCTCGGTTGGGTTGGGGAGCGATTCAGCGCCCCGAGCCGCAGCTCCGGGCGATTAGCGGTGAAGTGTCGCGAAGCGCACCAGGTAATCGCCGCTGACATCCCGCGGGGCGGACGTCTCGATGGTCGCCCCGCGCTTGACGAGCACGGGGGTGTCGCCGACCAGAATCGTGATGCTCGTCGGTCCTTCCGGAAGAACGACCCTGTAGCTGGCCTTCGACCCGGCGTTCAGAACCCGGACCCGGCTCGGTTCGACCGAGTACCCCACCCCGAGGCCCTCCGAGCGGACGCTGACCTCGGGCTCGTCGGACAAGCTGATTCTCACGACACCGGAGTCCTGAACCGCATCGAACACCAGCTCGAAACTTCCGCCGGGCAGGACCGACACACCCGAGGGCTCAATCGCGGCCGCGCCGGCACCTTCACCGGTCGTGGCCTGTCGGGACGCGCCTTCAGCCCCGGCGAAGACCCGGTTGAGCCAGGATCTGACGGGTGAGCCCGGCATCGCGGAAGCCGCTGCCGCGACGATGAGGAAGGCGAGCGCGGCGGCCGCCAGCGTTCGGCGCAACGCCGGACGACTGGCGCGGCGCCTCAGCCGGCGTACATCGGTGTCGGGTATGGCGTGATCCAGAAGGCCCAACTGGCCGGCGATCTCTCGATCATCCCGCTTCGCATCTTCCAGCTGGCGGGCGCAGTCGGCGCAGCCCCCCAGATGATCGCGCCAGACTCGCGCCTCCTCCGGCGTCATCTCATTCGCGAGGAGCCGCTCGATCTTTTCCGCATCAAGGTGCATCGCGCTGATCCTCCAGGGCGCGCCGAAACGCTTCCTTGGCTCGCACCAGCAGCGTCCCTACGCTCGTCTCTTTCAGCTCCAGGGCTTCCGCGATCTCGCGATAGCTGAAGCCGGAGTAGCGGAGCAGCAACATCTCACGATCGCGTTCCGGCAAACGCTCCAGCGCCCCTCTCACCCTCTTGCGTGCGAGCGCTGATTCGAGGCTCGACGTCGGCGACGGATCGTGGTCAGCCATCGTCTCGCGCGCAGACTCACCCGTCAGCAGGCGACGCCGGCGTCTCGTCTTCGCTCGCGCGTTCCGAAACAGGTTCCGGGCGACCACCAGGAGCCAGGAGCGCGTGTTCATCGGCAACGACCCGCGCCGATACAGGCGGATGAAGGCATCCTGAGCGACGTCGGCGGCAAGGTCGGGATCGCCGGACAGGCGGTCGATGTAGCGGAAGAGCGGCGAGAAGTGCCTACCGAACTCGTCCTGGAACACCTCGTCGAACGATCGGCTCTCTCCGTCCCGCGGATCAGGGCTCGAGGTCACCTCGTCGCTACCCCGCCGATCTCGCGAACCCGCCCGGTCCGGCAGACCGCCCCTCGGTGTCCGGGGTCGCTGCACGGCGCTGCCCGCGCCAATCACCATCGGGCCTCCAACTCGGCGGGCGTCCACCTGGAGAGCCGGCGAGGTATCCCTTTTGTGACGAGTGGTCGGCGGAGCTGCGGTGATCGTGACTCAAAACCGCCAGTCGAGTCCGGCGGTTAGAAGTGAGAGCGGACGCATCGGGAGAGCGGTCACCTCACCGGTATCAGGGTCCGTCACGTACCCGAGGACGTTTTCACGGCGGAACACGTTGCTCAAGGTGGTGAACACGGCGATCACTCCGTCACGACCCAGCGCTCGCCAGTGCCAGTGCTTGCGCACCCCGATGTCGACGCGGACGTAGGCGGGCAATCGATAGCCTCCGATCGGACCCAACAGCTGCGTGGGGCTCCCCTCCGCCTCGCACCCACCCTCGAGGAAACTGCACGCCTCCCAACCGAACGGCC
>JABAOH010115957.1_pt1 | contig 29442 bp, 31 predicted proteins | sample 7062181 | NCBI WGS metagenome assembly JABAOH01 (sample SAMN14538630, study PRJNA623070) | marine sediment metagenome | biome: marine biome [ENVO:00000428]; feature: marine pelagic biome [ENVO:01000023]; material: deep marine sediment [ENVO:00002113]; isolation source: pool of 5 deep marine...
AACGCTTTGGCGCAGCCAAAGCGCCTAGTCTCTACTCTCTATTCCCTGATATCTGTCTACTGGCCACTGGGTGCTTCTTTCCTTTAGGAATTGGAAGGAGAGAAGTTTTAGGGGATCCACACCGGATACATATCATTCCCAGAGTGATTGGTGAGGCATAGTAGCGAACCCCCATCATCGTCCATCAGGAAGATGTCATTATGACTATTGGTAAGTGGATCTGCCTCGTAGATGGAGCCAAATACAATGAATCTCCCATCTGGTGAGAACGAAGGAAGATATTCAGCCCTATCAACATGTCCGCCGGCGATGCTTAGGTCCAAAACTCCAGTGCCATCAACTCTCACTTTGAAGATGTGCCATATTCCACTCCCGAAGTTTTCACCATCGTAAGCAACCGCGCGCTCAAAGACCAGCCATTGATTGTCCGGACTCCAGCTTGGGTCATAATTCCCTGCTGGAAAAATGGTTGTGTGAACACCAGGTCCTCCGTCATATAGGATCTGCACATTCCCTCCCTCGGGGTCCATCTTCTTCAAGACGAACCGCTGGAGCTCTGGATCAAAGGCATTAAAGGCAATCCATTTCCCATCTATCGACCAACAAGGATCGCCTTCCATTATAGTTGGAGTATTGGTCAGATTCGTCAGGTCCGTTCCATCACGTCGAATTTTATAGATATCGCCCGGTTTGTCTGGCAACATCATAAGAAATACGATCCACTCACTGTCGGGTGAGAAACTATCACCTTCAGCATGGTTATTCGGGTCCGTGAGACGCCTTTCCTCCTTAGTCTCCAGGTCAATCAACCAAAGCGATCTCCGGTCTTCGCCGTCCAATTCGCCGTTCGAATTGGTATCTTCTTCTGCACGTGACGCGGCGATGAAACGTCGTGTGGGATCCATTCCCAAGATGAAGTGGAATTCATCGGTGTATGTAATCCGAGTGAGGTCTCCTCCCATACGATCCATCGAGTAGACCTCTGTGCGACTGCTACCGGTATCGCGGTTAGAGACGAAGAGGATATCCGCTGTTGCGGGCGGCGATATGATCCTTGGTTGACTGGTGGATGGTGTCGCAGCCATCGAACAACTCATCAGGAACAGTACCAAGATGCATGTCCACATTGCTAATCTTAGAGTAGCCGATCCCATGGTTGGCTTGTTCCTCATCTTTATCGTTTGGATCCTCTGTTCGTTGATAATTTTTCCCATCATGATATACAGATTTTCATTGGAAAAAGTTATTGTTGGTTAAGTTTCAGTGGCCAGTAATCTGTGATCGGGGATTAGGTAATCAGTCAATAAGTGAATAGGTTGATAAGTCGAGAGGTAAATGCGTGATCAGGAAAGAGTTATCAGGGATCAGTAATTCAGTCAATCAGTCAACGGGTTGAGAAGTTAAAAAGTCAAGGAGTGATCAGGTATCAGCGAATCAGGGATTAGATATCTAACTACTTGTTGCTAACGTCTGTTCTTCAATCTCCAAACTCCAGTCTCTATTCTCCAGTTTCCAGTCTCTACTCTCTGGATTTCGTCAGCGACTAAAGTCGCAGCGACGGCATCCTTCGGATGCTTAAACAAAGTTCACCTACGTGGACTTTAACTTAAATGAACGACTGAGTCGCCGAATGGCGACTTTGTTTGAGCGACCGAAAGTCGCAATAGCCCGCGGTTTTAACCGCAGGGCTATTGCTGAGTGAGAGCATTGATACGGTGGAAATGATCTATGACGCCCGGCGACTGAAGTCGCTGCAATGGCATCCTTCGGATGCTTAAACAAAGTCCACCTTCGTGGACTTCAACGTTATAGCCGCCGAATGACGACTTTTAAGCAACCAAAGGTTGCCGTTGTTGCCGCGGTTTTAACCGTCGGATATTCGTCGGCGACTAAAGTCGCAGCGACGGAAACACAAAGTCCACCTTCGTGGACTTCAGTGTTCAAGTCGCCGTATGACGACCTCGTATAAGCGACCCAAGGTCGTCGTGGCTTGTAAGTTTATTCGTCAGGCGAATACTTCTTCTCAAAATAGTTGGCAACAATCCCGTCAATCTCCGACCAGAATTGCTCTCTGCTCATCTCCATACTCGCAGCTAATTTCTGTTCCAACTCCTTGGATCTCATTCGCTCTTTTAAGAGGCTAACCAGACTTTCCGGATCCGCCTCCAGGACATACCTCGTTATCCAATAGCCCCTCACATAGTGATAAATCATGGAATCAGGGTCCTTAACACTTAACTGTCTGTAGCCCTTGGGCCTATCACGGCCTGCCCGGGAACGGAGCGTCTCTAAGGTCTCCACTTTTACCGTGGGCTCACCCGCGAGATAATCCACTGTCACCATCGCCAGACCTTCGTTCAGCCAAGAGGGAAGTCTCAGGTGCGACGAGAATGCGTGCACCAACTCGTGACACGTTATTCGCCGAACCTTCTCATCCACGTCCTCCAATTTGACGAAGATTCTTTCCCCCAAACTCGTGTCCGCCGATTCGAGCAAGCGTGGTGGCTTCACGCCCACCGCCTGCCGATTCCCATACCGCTGCGCCCATCCACCAGCAAAGCGCCACAGCCTGCTCACCCGAGCGGCCCATAGCGGGAATGTGAGCACCATGGGGATCTTCCAATACCACGGCGCCGACTCTGAAAGAAATTCTCTCCACGAAGTCATCACGTATACGCGGCAGTCCTCAGGAACTACCAGGCGCCAAAGCTCATTGAGGAGTCCCTCGCTTTCTGCTGCGGCCGAGCCGATGATCTCTGCTGCAGCCTCTTCGCCGTCAGCATAATACAGCGTCAAACCGTTAATGGATTTTTCATTCACATCCAAGCTTCCTTTTGTTCAATATTGGTATCTCGAACACGCGGATTGATCGCAACAATTTGAAGATGCCAAAGTGATCGTTGACCGTGGACTTTGCCACATTGGGAGAGAAACAAATCCTTTCCCATTCTGCCATGCAACTCAAGCATCCGCAATTCTAGCTCTCGTAGATCAGCCTAGATTACATTTTCTTCAATGAAGCGAAGGACGCGCCCGATGACCCAATCAGGATTTCTATGAATCATTGAGTGTCCAACTTCCGGCACGATCTCGGCTGTGATCACATTGGGCAGCAGATCCACCCCGCGCTTGATCGCAGCATAGGGATCGAATGAGGTTTCGTATTGGCCCATCAACACATAGGTTGGCGCGCAGAAGCGCTTCATCTCCTCGTCGCTGAGCGCGGGTGGTATTTGTTCAGGGCGAAAGTGCTTAGCCATCAGTTCGAGCAATTCCAACGTGAATGGATCAGGCGGTAAACCTGGTGGTGAAATGCTCTCCAGTGTTTGACGTGCGATCTCATCGGGAGGTTTGAACAGGATCTTAGGCATCATGCGGAGCACCTGCATCATACTCAATGACAAGAACCCTGCTGAACTCATCAAAACGGTGCATCCGATCCTTTCTGGCGCGATGTTTCCGAGCTTGAGGATCAACCAACCGCCGTTGGATGCGCCGATCATATTAGCTTTTTCCACACCAAGCCCTTCCAGCGTCTCAGCCGCCCACAGGCCATAATCAGAACCCTTCTTGGAAGGTCTGCTTGCCGCGCTCTTGCCCATGGAGCCAATAGTATCTATCGCGTAAATGTGGAATGATGAGGCGAGTTTGGGGATCCAATTCGCCCACGTCGAGGCGTTGGCGTTGAGCCCATGCCAGAGCACAACCGGCTTTCCGCCCTCATGGCCTGTGAGGATAGCGAATGTTGGTCCGAAGCTGGTCTCAACGTAGGTTGTCTCAAAGGGAATATCCATCCTCTGAAGTGTCGAGCCGTAGTGTCTCAAGACCTCTTGGTAACCTTCTTGAGATTTATAAAGAGATGTGTTGTCAGGTGGTGAGACCATAAGAAGCACCTCTTCCGTTACGGTTAATGGAAGATGGATGTGCAAGATATCCAATGATGAGGGACGGTTTCGTATAATTCTATACCTTGAAACTATGGTTAGGGTGAATAAGCGCAGCGGAAGCCGATGTCCCATGTATACGAGGGATAGAACTTATCGCGCAATGCAGTGCGAACGAAGGAGCTGTTGCTTCGCCATGAGCCGCCCTTACGCACCCTTTCTTCCCCAGTATCCGATCCTTTGGGATTTTCCGCAGGGGAGTTATCGTAATAGTCCCCATCGTACCAATCGGCAACCCATTCCCAGACATTGCCAGCCATGTCCAGCACTCCAGATGGGCTGGCCCCTTCAGGCAAGCTGCCCACCGGCAGGGTGTGAATCCCAACCTCTGTCACCGTGAGGATGGGGATGTCGGCGTTTGTCTTGTTGGCATCCCACTCGTTTCCCCATGGATACACAAGGCTTAGCCCCGTCTCTGGATCCCAGCTGGCTGCCTTCTCCCACTCTGCCTCCGTAGGCAAGCGGATCTGCTCAGGTGTGCTTAAACTACGCCACTCGCAGTAGGCTCTCGCCCCGTACCAACTCACTTCAATCACTGGGTGATCCGCAAAGCCGCTCTTGGGTACGAATTCACCACCCCTTTCCACGATCCGGCAATCTTCGTCATCAATATCAAGCCAGCTCTCACCATCTTCTTCCTGATTACCCATCTCGTTTAAGAAACGAGTGAACTGGGCGTTGGTCACTTCGTTCCTGTCGATGAAAAATGTGTCGAGGTAGACAGTGTGTACTGGTTGCTCATTGCTGCGACCATCATCGCTGCCCATGATGAACTCCCCGGCAGGTATCTTAACCATGGCCGACGATGGGACTGTGGGTAGCGGTGTGTTGATTGGCGTATTTGAAGGCACCACTGTTTCGGTCGGCGGAAGTGGGGTATCGGCGGGCGGCACGGGAGTGTCTGTAGCGGGGGCTGGTGTGTTCTTTGGAGTGCTAGCTGTTGGCCTTGTGGTTGACACGGAGGTTTCCTCGCCACATCCGGTCAAGAGTGCTGCAGCAAGAGATAAGCCTAGTATGAGTTGTAACGACGGATTCGGGACCATCCGCCAGAACCTTTCCTGATCTGAAAAGACTGTGGTTAATCGTGACTGTGTTATGTACTATTTTGTTAACATGCGGGTTCGAGGGCTGTAAGGTAGGGAGGTTTCAACTTATTCGTGGTTCGATTTCTTAACACTGAGCAAAGCTCCCTTACTCAATGCTAAGGTCCCCGTGCTGACATCCTTGTCTGTTATGTGGTTAGGTGCGGTTAGCGGTCCGAACCCCCCAGTAATGCAATCAGCGCATCCCCCAATACCCCTTGCCAGCTGATATAGTCATGCCCGCCGCTGAACTCAAAGTAGTCGACTTCGTAGCCTTTGGTACGAAGCCCATCGCGCAGACGGCGGGTGGACTCCAGCAGATTAGGGCCGTCCCCCAGTGGGCGCAGGCTGTTCTCCTCGAGGATCCCCACGTCCAGGTGGAACTTGATTGGCAGGTGCTCACGTTCAGCGATTTGTTTATGCAGCCATTCGTACCCTTCTTGGCCTGGAAGTCCCAGACGTAATGCGCCGGATTGTGAGAGTACGCACCCAAAGGCTTCGGGGTGTTCGAGAGTGGCATAAGCCGCCGCAATACCACCGGCACTGGAGCCGCCCAGTATGATCCCACCAGGATCGGAGGTCGCGCGGTAATGAGTACGGATCCATGGCATGAGTTCATCAATCAGGAAGTCGTTGAATGGCTCGTGGAAGATCAACTCGCGCAGGCGGACCTCCACATCTAGGCTATCCACGAATACGGCGACCACCGGTGGAATTTCCCCGGCCGCCAGGAGATTGTCCAGAATCGTGGTCGTAGGCATCAGATTCAAGTAAGCCCAGCCGTCAAAGAGCACAAGCAATCCATAGGGCTCATCACCTTCGGACTCATATCCGGGTGGGATGTAAACCCAAATCCCCCGCTCATTCCCCAAGATCTTGCTCCGAATACGATGATCCTCTACTCTCCCTCTCTCCTCTCTACTCTGTTCTTGGATCCATGGCTGTGGGATTGCGTCTGGCATCTCCAGGACGGAGCGGACCAAACGTACACCCGGGCGATCCTCCCTTTCTTCCTCCTCGTCGAAGAAGGCGAAAGTATGCGGATTCAGCGGGTCAGGACGCCAGTTTACCCAACGGGCGCCATAGGCTTCGTCCTCCTGCGTCGGTTGGTTCTCATCAACGGGTGAGAATTGGTATGTTGCCCGGATATCGTTCCTTACCCGGCAGGTCGTGTAAAAGAGGTCCGTATCGGGGATTCGTGTCATGGGGTAGGTGGTGGGATTGGTTAGAAGACTGATCAAATCGATGCTTTCGGTCTCATTCGAGCGCCAGAGGAATGACACCAGGCTGTGATCATGGTCGTCTGCAATCTCCTCGATCAGCGGTCCACCAACATTGACCATTTCGTCCCAGAAGGACTGGAGGGCATCGATGTTCCCATCCTCGAGGTTCTTTTGTAAGTGCCTTAATCGTGGGCTGAGGATGATATTGGTATTCATACATTCCATCTAGGAAAACCTAACTAAGCAATAGCGAATGACAAATGACCCAGGGCATGGGTGCAGGGATCATGTGGTCCTCCAGATCAATCAAGCAAGAATGGTTTCATCGATTCCCATTTATCTTTCCAGAGGTTGGGCACAAGTTCTTCCGTGACCTCAGGTGGCATTCCATTAGCCAATATACCTCTTACATCCGGTGGTAAGTTGTACAGGATGAATGGCACGACCAGGTAATCAGGTCCTGATTGCTGCTGGCTGTAGGCTGCGATCTGTTGGATGAGACTGAGATGCTCTTCGGGTGGTATCAGCTTACCAAGCTTTTCAATGGTGAAATGTTCTTCCTCGATCGCAATGTGCAGCTGCCACATGGCATTCAAGTTGGTCAGTAAAGACTCTAACTCGTTCAACCCTTCCTTCATTCCTTCTTCAATCTCACACATCGCGATAGCAGCGTTGATCTTTTCCAATAGCGGTACCATCCCCTGATGCTGAGATACCAACAGATCAATAGGAGCATCAGGAAGTATGTCGCTGAAGTACGGAAAGGCAATGTCGTCCTCACCAAGGTGATGACTTTGGATGACTGAGGATAACGAACGGACATAATTTAGGAAGCCCTCTTGCGTGGATGAATCGGTAAATCCCTCCTGAGAAAAAACTGAGATGTTTTCAAGAGAAACTTTGAGACCCCGCGTAATGACCTTATGGATCGTAATAAGGCTCACAGCAACATTCGGTACGGGTTGGTCAGACATGACACGTTCCTCCAATGACGTCCTTGATCTATCTTATTACAATCTGCCGCTAATGGCACGAACTGGAACACCGTTTCGCAAGTTGGCCAAGCATAGGCTGTGAATGGATACGTTGTAAAGCGTCGAGACCAGTTAAAAGAAATTTACGAATGACGAATGGCGAAGGGCAGGCGACGAATAACTTAGGACGAAGGACCAAGGGTATCACCTCTGGGGATTATCCTTTGAATACCCTAGAAGATTGTGGAGAGTACGAGGATGAGATCATCGACAACTATTTTCCATCAGGTGATGGTTCCTATGGTGTATCGAATACACCGGATCATGGGTGCATGCATCGGCATCTGTGGGGTTGGGGAGTTCTTTTTTCACATTGGTTAGCTTAAAAGAACGAATGAACAATCGCGGGAGAAACTCATAACTGTTCACTGCCTTGATGTGCCTTAAGTATGATTTGCGAATGGGAACTAATGAAGCTTATCTGGTTTCAACCTGATGCAAGAGGCTCTGGATTTCTAAAGGTTCACACTTTGTTGGGTCTCGTACGAGTGAGGGGGCGCCCACTTCACAGGTTGATGTGCAGATCCCACAGCCCATGCAAACTTGATCGTCTACTTCGGCAATCCCATCCACGAGCTTCATCGCGCCAAAGGGGCATCTTGCTTCGCAGTCGCCGCAACCGATGCATAACTTAGTTGCGACTACGCTCACATAGCCCGAGGATGCGAGCATGGGTGTCCCGTTGCGCATGGCCTGCATTGCTGTGCAACAGCATGAGCAGCAATTGCAGATGCCGAAGAATCGGTTCAGCATCATAACGTTAAAGAAAGCATGGTGAACATGGCCTCTGGCGTGTTCGGTTTCGAGGATGTAGCATGCTTCTTCCACATCGATCCAGCGGGCGCGCTGTGGATGGTGCTCCACGATGAAACGTGCAAAGGGCTCGCCCACGATCAGACAAACGTCCAGCGGTGTACACGGATTTGCGCGCGAGGAGCGGCATGGACATTCAATGGAGACAATGTGGTCCGAATTCTTCAGAATGATGTCTCGCGCATGGTTATATGGGATCACTTGCTCAAGATTCTCCACTCGAATATCTTCCCTCACAGTCAGGAGCTGCTTTGCACCCTCCGAAGTGAGGACCTTAGCGTGGTACTTATCGGCAACACCCCTCATGCCGTCATCAGTTTCTGGCTTGGAGGTGAGAAAAACCGAGACCAGCTTGACCAACCGCGTAAACCAAGGAGACAGCGGGTGCTCTCCGTTTGCGATGCCGATATAAAGATAGGGCCAGCGGCTGTAGAAGTACCCATGGAGAAAGTCGAATACTGAATGATCCCGTGTCCGACGCGACTCCTCCCAGAAAGCCTGAGTCGAAGGGCAGATCCAGCCATCCTTCGCGGCTGGTTTTTCTATATCAAGGACTTGATTTGCAGGTTTGTCTTTCGTTTCCATTGGAATACTCCTGACTTGCGCTTGCTTGTTGTTTTAGGNNCTGTGGTTCTTGGATGCTCTAGTTAGTAGGATGTCCATTAACCCGTTGCAGGATCCATTTCGCCCACTCCTTCGCGCGCTCGATCTCGCCCGGGTAGAGAGGGCCTTCACGTCCCTCGACATGGAAAGTCTCCGGCGGCGCAATGCGTTTCCCTCCAAGCTTCCGCAGTTTGCGGGAAAGCTTCTTTGCAGCTGTGAATCGAGCTAGAAATGGAGACATCTTGTATGAGGTGTCATATGCTGCTACGGGGGTTTTGCGCATGATACGGCGCGGTAACCCTTCGAGGACAGGTTGAATGGCCTTAGGTAGGTTCATGTTGTGGGTTGGTGTTCCCATCACGACCAGATCGGCAGCTCCAAGTTCCTCGGGTTTCAGTTGGTCCAAGCTGATCGTCCGCACGGAACCTGATGACTCGAATTCCTCTGCAATTGCCTCGGCGACTCTCTGAGTGTTTCCAAATTTCGAGAAGTAGATGACTAAGGTATTCACCAGTCTTGATCCTTTCCGGTTCGATAAAACCGATGTGCGTTTACTGCAGCGCAGCCCCATCCCGCCAGAATCCTGAATGCTGGCGAGTAGTTCAGCACCTTGGACAGAGGTGTGAAAGGGATTTCACCCGATTCACTATCGAAGAAAATGGAATCAACGTCATGAACCTGTTGATGCACAATGACCCGCACCCAGGTATGAGGCGCTACATTCCCCTCTGGAAACTTGTTACGAAATGCGTGGACCACTTTCGCTTCAAAGCCCAACTGGGTAAGCATCGCCGCCAACGCATAGGCCTGCTGTTGGCAGTACCCATAGCCTCGCTCAAATGCTTTTGTGTAGATGTCGAAACTGTTACGCCGGCAGTAGACCATGCGCTGTGCCACAAGATCTCTGGCTGCATGGACCAGTTCCAATCCTGACTTCCCCGATACCAGAATCTGCTGCACAGCCTTAGGGATCGTGAGCGGTTCAAGACCTTTCCGCCGCCCCCGAGGCAAGGAGAGAGTCGCTGGAATGGCGTACAGTGGTAGCCCGAGCAGGATGATCAACAGAAAAATGAGGGCGACGAACAATATCGTTTCCATTCATATGCCTTTCTCTGGAGGCATTCAGACCTGGAGCGAGTTCAGCACAAAATCGGCAACCTCTTTTGCGTCGACCCAGGTTTTTCCTTCATCGTTGACTTGTGAGCCGATCCCCAAATAGGCGAGCATCAATAGATTGGTTGTTGAGACTGGGTCCACCTGCCTGAATACCTGCTGAGACAAACCTAGTGCCAAGATGTCTTTACCGACCAATTCGAACATAGGCAAGTACGCCTGAAACATTACCTGCTTGAACTCAGCATCGTGGCCGTACAGGTTATTGACCATGACTTGTGCTTTCGCCAGGTAGGTTGAGACAAAGTCGAATCCCGCTTTGAAGAAACATTCCATCCGGTTTCGGGCGTCCTCCTCCTGGTATACCCGTTCGGCGATGAATTCGAAGTGGAGCAGGGCGGTCTCTTCAATTAGGGCGAGCATAAGCGCTCGTTTGCTGGCGAAGTAGTTATAGATGGTCCCCTTTGCGTAACCCGCTGATTTGGAGATGTCATTGATATTGGCGCCTGCGTAGCCATCGCGGGCGAAATGTTCGATGGCAGAGTCGAGCAAACGCTGACGGGTGTCACTCATAACCTGTTCGCGTTCAACGTCTTTATGGCGTGGCATCTAGCATCCTTCCGATTAATGTGGGTGGGTGGTCACCCATATTATATACAAAAATATTACTTTGTCAAGACACAGTTATCTCCTTTGATGGCACTTGGAGAGCTTCAGAGGATTTTACAGAGCACGATGGTGAGATCGTCGTCCAGCGCCTTCCCCTCAGTGAAAGCGTCTAATCCGATGCGTAGATGCTGGACTAGTTCCTGTGCTGGCAGCTGGGAATCCTGCCTGACAAGATCGCACAGCCGCTCGGCACCGAACTCATCATCTTGCGGGTTGATGGCTTCTGTGACGCCGTCAGTGTAGAGCAGCAGCAGGTCGCCACTGTTCAAAGGCACGCTTTTTTCTTCGAAGGTGGCCCCTTCTACTAAACCCACTGCGGGTCCTGTGGGTTGAAGCCATTCATCCACCTGGCCCTGTCGTAGAAGTAGTGGCGGATTGTGCCCAGAATTGCAATAGGTCAGGGTCTTCTCTCTTGGGTTCAGTGAACTGATGAAGAGAGAGACGAATGTGGTGTAGTTGATGTTGTGGATGAAGAGATTATTGAGCTTCTTCGCCAGCTCGGCAGGGGACGTAATACCGGGCACGAGGGCTCTGAGCAGAGACTGCACGCTGGCCATATGCATGCTGGCTGCAACGCCATGACCGGCCACATCAGCAATGGCGATCCCTTGGCCTTGGTCTTGGAAGTCGAGGAAATCGAAGTAATCGCCGCCGACGATCTGTGCAGGGCGGGTGAACGCAGCGACCTCAAGGCCGGGGATATCGGGCACCTCCTGCGGCAGCAACATGCGCTGCACCTCCTGCGCCAGGCCTAGCTCGTTCTCCAAGTTGCGGATCTCCTGTTTGGAGAAGTGCGAGAGACAGACACGGGCGGTGTAGTCCATCTCGAGCAATTCGGGCTCGACGCTCTCGTGGCAGACCTCGCAGAGCCCCAGCGATCCCTCCTCAGCCTTGGTGATTGCATCGTCGATGATTTCCATATGGGCCAACAATGAGTCCTCTGCAGCAGGCCCCAATGCGACCTCTTTTTCCTCCTGCTGTGCTGAACGCAGCCACTCCGCCAGCCCCACCCGTTTCTCAATCAGGCTGTTCCGTATCCTTTCAAATAGCACCGGCTCCATAATGCTCCCTCCAGACTCATTGTTTCCTGACGCTTGATTACCTATTCACCTTTCAACATATCAACATCTTGACCGTTCCCTGATCCCTGATCCCCGATTCCTGATTTCTCACATGTGCCGTGCGCAGCCACTCTGCTAGCCCAGACCGATTTTCGAGGAGATTAATCCGTATTCGTTCAGTCAGCACCGGCTCTATAGCATTCCTTCCTAACTCATTGATTCCTGACGCTTGACAACCTATTCACCTATCAACTTATCAACCCATTTAAGCGCTCCCTGCTCCCTGATTCCTGATCTCCGGTTCCTGATTTCCATAATATTAATTCTAATGCTTATAGTTTGTAGAGTTAATTATCGTTGAGAGTGGGGGGAGGTTCAGGGGAGATTTTATTATGCACGAGGAAACGTTCGAGTTTATAGGGAATCTCGGTGAGTTTGAGGTTCGTTGTGGAGGTAGGCTGGGGGTGGGATTGAGGGATTTCTCGTGTTTCGAAAATATACAACTCCGTAAAAGATCGAAGAGCTTTACTGTAATAGGTTTTTCGCCTCATCCTGGAAGGTTATTTGTGGGGCGAAGTTCATAGGTGAATAGTTGAACTCCGAGTCGTCCACATCACCTGTCAGGAAAAAGGTCTCGCAGAGGTGCCCGTAGGCTTCTGGTTGCATGGTGCAAATGTCTGTGTGGCCCATCTCCGCCAGGACTACGAGCCTGCCGTTGGTCAGCTTGGGCATGAGGAAATCCCGAGTGTACTCGAGTGGACTGACGGGATCGATGTTCCCATTAACCAGCAAAGTCTCAATCTGCGATGGACCGGATCGATACTCGTCCGATATCCGCCGTATGGGCCAACCGCCGTACCTGGCAGTCACAAAGTTGAACATCGAGATTGGAGATCCCAGGATAGACTCCGGAGAATCCAGTACGGCTTCATACTCTCGCTTACCGTATATGTCGCTTGAGCAGTATAGCTTCGAAAAGTGATCTCCCCAGGTGAACATCCCTGGCAATGCCTGGTCAAATACCGAAGATAAGAAGGCCAATCCGCTGTAGTCACCTTCCTCCGCAGCGACAAAGGCGTCAAAGACCTGCGCGGCCGAGGCGGTATTGTAGAGGTTCAGAAAGGACATTGCCTTAACCTTATCAGGATCCACCCGAATATCGCGCCATTGGACCGGCAGGCTCCGGATCACGTTACGAAGAGTACCCGTCAAATCCGGAGAGCGCAAAATGAGGTTGGAATCGTGGCTCCATAGTTCAGCATAATGGTCCAACAGCGCATCCACGACCCTGGCTTCCCAAAAACCCATGCGGCCAGGTACGCCCGGTGAAGTCATCATGCAGCGGTGGATGCGCTCTGGGTACCGTACGCAGCAAACAAATGCCACATGGGTCCCATAACTGATCGCCCAGAGGTTGAGTTCATGGAATCCCAGTGCATCTCGTGTTGCCTCCAAATCATCTACGACATCGACCAATGTGTAGCTGTCAAGGTCGATCCCCTCGTCAATCAACCTCTGGTAGTGGCTGAGCAGCCTACGCCCGAATAATGCTTGATTCTCTCCAGAGAGTGGGTACTCCATTTGAGTGAGTCCTTCAAAGATCCCAGGGCAGTCCAGTACGACGGAACCGTCCACACCCCGATACCCCACCATCACAAGATCGTGGTTCTCGTAAAACCACTTTGAGTGAGTAGATATGTTGCTCTCGCCTGGTCCGCCTCCCAATATGAAGATGGGTGGTGAAGTGGTGGCATTGGGCGCGTGTACCCACACGATCGGTAAATGGATCAACTTTGAAACTGGCTTACTCCTGTTCTCCAGGACAACGAGGGTGCCATAGTCTGCCTGGAATTGCTCACCCTCGACTTCATAGACGCCCGGTTTCAGGATCAGGTCGCCGGCTTTGGCGCTCATGAGCTCGTGTTCGCTGGGAAAATAAGAATTCGTAGGCATCGCTGACCTTCGCATTAGGATACATAAAGAAAGCCCGGCGCAGGCTTTTACTCACACGCGGCCGACATGGGAACAATGATTCTGTGCCGAAGGATGCACGGTTTAGAGACCTTTCAGGTAGGTTGCCAGTAACAAGAGTAGTCGACCGGTCACACTTGCCAATAATGAAATTTCAGAAAGGAAAGAAACATTTACAGAAGAAAAAATAACACCCAATACACCAAGAGTGAGGGCACCCCACTATGTAATGCCTTTCGGAGCGCTCAGTTTCATGGCAAATCCTCCTTTGATTCTGTCGGGTATTCAGGTGGAGAGTGCTTCTCGACCCAATGGGAAGAATCGTCTCCATGTAGAGGTACCCTCCGGGCATGAATAATCATATCGGAAGCTGTAAAAAACTCAAAAAGGGAGACTCTCACGGGTGGATTTGATGAGAAAAGTCGTATTCTCGTCACCATAGTATCATGGGTAGAACTATGTAGGAAATCAACCGAGCGATCCCGCAGCGTAAGACAGTTGAGACTCCGTTTCGGTGTTCTGCACCCATAACCTACTCAGTACACAAAAGGTATTATGAGTTTTGTCCCCTTGGCGTAGTCTTCCCACTCTTCTTCAAACTTATCAAGAAGCGATGCTTCTTCGAGCTTTGCTCGATAAATACACAGCGGGAAAAAAAGGAGGAGTGCGATGGCTAAGCCCCAGATACTTCGCATGGCGATCCCAAGGCCAAGGCACATGATCAGCATTGCGAGATAGAGTGGATGCCGCACGAACTTGTATGGACCAGCGGTGATTAGTTCCTCAGTGACAGGTTGGACATTGCCGCCAAATGCCTCTCGGAGGTAGAAGAGGGCATAAGTAAAGAGCAGTACGCCCAGACCAAAGATGATGAAGCCAATGGTCTTGATGGGCTCTTCAGGAATGACCAATTGTCCCCGGGTGGCAAAGCTGGCTACCAGCGAGGCTGCACCGGCAAGTGCGTGGAACAATGCGACAAGGTTTTCTTTGTTCATATCGATAACCCAATTCGTTGGATCAACGGGGGTAGTTTATGAGTGTTGGGGTGGGATTGGAGCATTAATTTCATGATGCTAAAAGGCATTGCCCCTCGTGCTTAATACGCCATAAAGTATGCGTACACGAAAGAACCTATCACGAAAAGGAAGCTTCCCAGCATCGCCGATAGCATTACGATGATGATCCCGAACACCTGCAAACTCAGATCCCGGATGTTGAAAATCACCATTACTGGCTTACACAATCGCTTGCCCACGTACACGCAAGGAATGCCAAAAACGGCGGCAGCAAAGTTGAGATAGAGGAATAACTTACCAGCCGTTCCACCTTGTCCCTGAAGAGTCGGACCAAGATTGAATAGTACGATAAAGGTCGCTAGGGTTATCCAAGCAAGCAACATGCCGATGAGGCCGAAGATGACACCATACTCGATAGAGCCCGCGAAGATTATCTGTCCCTCCAGGTTAATTCCTTCCATCTCGGCAGCATCTCTACGCTCAGTCTGCTTACGCATTTCTCTTTTTGATAGGGCTTCAAGGATCAGTCCTAGAAAATCGGCCACCTCAGCATCATTTTGGTATTGTGGTTTGACGCTCTCCGATGATGAGTAGCTTCATCCTATTGAACTTTTCTTAGGAACGTGCATAAGAACCATTCGCTTTGCTGGGCCTGCGTGATGCGTTCAAGTTTCTGTTGCATTGAGGGTGGGACGTGGTCTGCGAAGGGCTTTACAGATTTGCGTCTTACCTCATAGCATATGTGAATTCGATCATTGATGCAATGGAGGATCAGCTTTCAGTAGTCAGAAGACAGTAGCCAGATATCAGTTGGTTAGCTCTTAGCTGTTAGCTGTTAGCTTTCAGCCATCAGCGATCAGCGGTCAGCTATCAGTAGCCAGTAGACAGTAGACAGATTCTGATCCCCGATTAACTGATTCCTAATCCCAACGTACGGGCGAAGCATTCACGTATTGACCTTATGGCGTATCACCACATTGCTGAGTAGTGAATGCTTCGCCCCTACGTCTGCTGTGTGGTGATGATCAATACCTAAATTCCTTTAAACAAGGTCCCGATCACGAGCAAAACCCAGCCGATAACGATGAGCCAGAATGCGTAGTCCGATGCAAGTGGGATATCTACAAAGTAGGCAACGATCCCGAGCAGTCCGAACAACACCGCAAGAACCCAGGTGGCGTTTTTTGGTGGGGATAATTTCATTGAAGGTCTCCTTCTAAGGTCTAACTTTCGTCGTCACATGCATTCCCACATTGGATTTCAAAAGCCAATTGAGAATTCCATTCACGATCCGTCAGTCCAAGGTGTGTCGGAAAGACCTCGCTATGGTGTCACCTTGATGCATAAACGATGATAACGCCGGTCTGAAGCTACAGCGAATCTTTTCAGGAATGACCGCCTCTGCTACTTATGAATCACTGGTAAGTAACAGATTTCAGGCTCCTGGATGGTGATGGAGTAGTTCCGGCTGCCAGCAAATGGCGGATTGAATGAATCCACAGCCCTAACCGTGAAATTATAGGTCCCAATAGTGATCGGTGTGCCGCTCAGCTCACCCTCTGAACTTAGACTCAACCCTGGAGGTAGGGTCCCGGATTCAAGGTTGAACGCGTATGGCGCCGTTCCACCGCTGGCACTCAGGGTTCCGTTGTATGGCAGGGTTCTCGTACCGGTTGGTAAAGAGGCTGGGCCCAAGCTTATTCTGGGCGCGCGACCGTAGGCATTGTTGCCCCAACAGACCAGGGTGCCGTCGGTCCTCAGGGCACAAGTGTGACTATTACTTGCTGCGACCTGCAGGAAGGTACCGGCTTTCGGCGTCGCCTGACCGGATAGATTGTACCCCCAGCAGGCCATCGTGCCGTCGGCCTTGATGGCACAATTATGGTCCCAACCCACAGCAAGCTGGACGTATACACCACTGGGCGGGGTCGCTTGACCGACGATGTTTTGTCCCCAGCAAACTAGAGTACCATTGGATCGAATCCCGCAGCTGTGGTCGTAGCCAGCACCTGCCTGCCTGAACGTTCCAGGGGGCGGGATGGATTGACTGTAGTCATTCTTCCCCCAACAAGCGAGGGTCCCGTCGGTCTTCACCGCGCAATTGTGGTAGTTGCCTGAACTGACCTGGTTGTAAGTGCCCAAAGGATCATTTGTTTGACCATAATCATTTTTTCCCCAGCATTGAAGCAGACGGTCGCTTCTCAACCCGCAAGCGTGCCAATGGCCTCCACTCATCTGCACGTAATAAAGCGGTGGTGGTGAACCTTCGCCAAAGTAGTCGTATCCCCAACAGGAAGCCCCGCCGTTCGTTCGAACCCCACAGGTTTGCCAGGCGCCTGCACTGATCTGGCTGAATGTGCCGCTAGGAGGAGTAGCCATGTCACTGTTGTTATTTCCCCAACAACTCACCCTGCCATCCGAACCGACAACGCAGCTGTGCTCCCAGCCCAGAGTGAGTGAGTCGGGCATGATGGAGAATGAGGCGTTTGTGGGGGTGTTCGTCTGCCCGAGGTCATTCTTGCCCCAACAAGTACTACTACCGTCTCTCCGAAGGCCGCAGGTGTGCCATAGGCCTGAGGCGACCTGTAGGAATGGGCCACCTGGCGGTGATGCCTGTCCCTGACTGTTATCACCCCAACATGCAACCGTGTTGTTCGTTCTCACCCCACAGCTGTGCCATGCGCCTACACTGACACGCTGGAAAGTGCCAGAGGGGGGAGTCGATTGCCCTTCGACATTCCGTCCCCAGCAAGCCAATGTGCCGTCGGTTTTCACGCCACAGTTGTGATTCCAGTTTGAGCTGATCTGCGTGAAGGTGCCGCCGGGCGGTGATGCACGACCGTCGGTATTGTCCCCCCAGCATTCAAGGGTTCCGTTTGTCTTGATGCCACAGGTGTGTTCGTGGCCCGTGCTGACCTGACTGAAGGTGCCGCTGGGAGGGGATGCCTCTCCAGATCCGTCCCACCCCCAGCAGGTCGCAGCTCCACTGGTTGCCACTCCGCAGGTGTGCCATCCACCCGCGCTGACCTGGCTGAATGTGCCGCCGGGTGGATTTGATTGACCCGAGGCGTCATCTCCCCAACAAGCCACAGTGCCATCAGATTTGATCCCACATGTATGCGAATGACCGGCGTCTATTTGATTGAACGTATCACTTGGAGGAACGGCCTGTCCATCGCTATTGCTTCCCCAACAGTTTATGCTCCCATCCATAAGTATGGCGCAGTTATGATTGCGAAAAGAGGTGATCTCCTGGAATAAACCGGGGATGAACTGGTTGTAGCTGTTGTCTCCCCAACAGCCTGGACTACCATTAGCCCGGATGCCACAGGTGTAGGCATTTCCACCGCTAACCCACCTGAAAGTGCCGCCCGGGGATGTTGCCTCGCCGCTGTCGTTGGTCCCCCAACAGGCCACAGTGCCATTGGCCTTCACACCGCAGTTGTGGGTATAACCCGCTTCGATCTGCGTGAAATTTCCGCTTGGAGCTGTGGCCCTGCCATTCGCGTCATCACCCCAGCAGGCGGCTGTGCCGTCGGCCTTCACGCCGCAAGTGTGGCTGTAGCCTGCGCTGACCTGGCTGAATTCACCCGGAGGGGGCGTTGACTGGCCAAATGAATTACCGCCCCAGCAGAGAATCGTCCCATTCGATTTGACCGCACAGGTGTGATAGCGACCGCCGCTGACCTGGATGAATGTGCCGCTTTGGGGAGTGGATTGTCCGTAGTGATTACCTCCCCAGCAGGCGATCGTGCCATCGGTTTTCACACCGCAGCTGTGGTCCCAGCTTGCGCTGACCTGGATGAACGTGCCGCTTGGCGGTGAGGCTTTGCCGTATTCATTGTGACCCCAACAGGCGGCGGTGCCATCAGAGCGCACGCCACAACTGTGGTACCAGCCTGCACTGACCTGGCGGAATGTGCCGCTCGGGGGTGAGGCCTGGCTCAAGGCGTCGTCGCCCCAGCATTCGACGGTGCCATCGGATACCACCGCGCAGGTGTGATGATAACCTGTGCTGAGTTGGCCCTCCGGTGGTGCTGATCCGGCCAGTTTTTCATCGGCCGATCCTGCCCAGACGGAGAATGCTGCGCCGGTCCCACCGATTTCGGATGGATCGAAAGTGTAGTCTTCAGGTGCGGCTGCCGAGCCCTGGTCCGGCATGGAGAAACCGATCACCAAAAGGCCAGTTACCAGAGTGAGTGCAAGCGCATATCCCAAGCGTTTGTGGGATCTACGAGTGGAAGGCTCACGAATAAATATCGGGGAGTCCTGAATAAATGACGAGGAACTCATTTCTCCTACCTCCAATCTGAAGCGAGCTTTTCGTTACGGAATAGCAGGAGAGCGGTGGAAAGTGTTCGCGTGGTTGTCGAGGTTGCTCCAAGAGTATTGTCGGATTTTTCACATATTGGGGCAAGGGGACGGTGGTACTTGCTGGCGAGAATCTGGTGGATAGAAGCATTAAGCCATGGATAATCAAGGATCGGTTAATCTGTGAACAGGTCAAAAGGTCAAGAAGTCAATGTGTGCTCAGGGATCAGCTTTCCGTAGCCAGTAGACAGTAGCCAGATATCAGTTTTTAAGCTCTTAGCTGTTAGCTTTTGGCTTTCAGCCATCAGCGATCAGCGGTCGGCTATCAGTAGCCAGTAGTCAGTAGCCAGTAGCCAGATATCTGATCCCCGATTTACTGATTCCTGATCCCAACGTACGGGCGAAGCATTCACGTATTGACCTTATGGCGTATCAACACATTGCTGAGTAGTGAATGCTTCGCCCCTACGCCTGTCGCGTGGTGACGATTATATATCGTAGGGGTGTTCAATTGAACGCTCCTAAGGTTTTAAACATGGTTTTTCATGTCCGTGCGGACATCGCAGGCTTCGCTCAAGGGCATGCCATTGGACTCCATGTTTGTTTCGCATAGCCATCCGTCTTGGGCAAGGAATCCTTCTTAGAGATCAGTGTGTGGAGGTGTTTGTGTTATGGCGAATCGGTTCAATTCAGCATTTTGTGTATTGCGGAGCTTGTCCCGAACGATGGGGGGGATCTCGCGTCCTTGTAACGGCACCAACGTCGGGAATATGCAATCCATTACTCGAAGTTTGGAGAACGGGCAACTGCTTAACATTCGTTGGCTTGGTGCTCATTCACGGATACGAATGTCACCTCAAAGGGTACGGTGGTGCGCGGATGATCCATTCATCACGACCGTAGAAGACTAGGATGTAATCATCGTCCGGTGTCCAGTAGATCTCCGTATCCCTGATCCATCTGTTCCAATTCTTCACGAAATCGTCAGCCAATACCGTGCTATCGCCGTTCCGGTCGATTAATATGAGTTGACCGTACGTGTTTCCAAAGATCACCCGGGTCCCGTCGTTTGACCATACCGCATGAATCAAGCTGGGCTCACCCAAGAAAGCAGCCTCGGCCGGTTCGCGGTAGAAGATTTCATCAGCAATTGGCTCCCGTTCGAATTCGCTGGTGCTCCCAACCTGCCACACCCCGGCTGCCAACGACCGTTCTCCTCCCTCTTCGCGCTCGGGGAAGACTACGAATGCCCAACGTCCATCCGGGCTAAATTCAACCTGCATGGCATAGTCGAAAAGGACTTCGGTTGTCTTTGTCTCTGGATAATAAGCCAGCAGCCCGAATGGCACGTCGCCATGTACATCCTCGGGGCTCTTTGGACGGCTCACAAGGTACAGCGAACGGCTGTTGTCGCTCCAGTGTAAATACTCCACATATCCCGAGTAAGCGAAATCGTGCGAATCCCCGGTATCAAAGTCAACAATGAGGTGTGTGACATACCCGATGGTATCGCTGGGAGGCGCCGTCTCAATAAAACGATCCAGCACGTACCAACGCTCATTTGGGGAGAGTTGTGCTGGCTGGTAATAGTAATTAACACCCTCGGCTTTGCCGACATTCCAACTAAAGAGATGCCAGCCTGTGTTGGCGACGTAATAGATGCGATGGTATGGCGGCGAAACCTCGAGCACATCATTGGTGAACCAATGAGGAAAACCGCAATCATAGCAGAGTTGCACCTTATAGGGTGCATCCTGCAGTGGATTCCCTTGTGGATCGATCAACATGATCTCAGCCTCGTGGGTGCCCGTGTCGTAGGATTGGACGACCATCAGGCGCTTTGAATCCGGCGCCCAATCGACAGGACCTTCACCTGGATAATATGATTTTGGATAAGCAGATCCCACAAGTTTAGGAGGGCTGCCATCCAAACGCACCACGTAAACGTCGCCTGAGAGGGTCACAAGTGCTAAGGCAGAGCTGTCCTTCGCCCAATCTACATCGATTTCGCACCCTCCGAAGTCGGTAGCGGCCATGTCGAGTTCAGCACGGACCACCTCTTCACCATTGTCAGTGCGGTAGATGCTTACGCCGTCCTCACAGGAGACGCCATATTGGCCGTTTGGGGAATGGAGCCTTTCGGCCGTTGAAGGCACCGGTGTCGGCGCAGGCGTTGGCCAATCGTACGGGAGGTTCGATAATTCGATGTTCACACCCTGTCCGGCCGAATCCACCGCTTCGATCAGCGTTAGCTCCTCGCTGAAACGAGAGATCTTTAGCAATTCCCAAGCCTCTACACCCCAATCCGGACCTGGCCTCGGGGTGGACGTGGGTAGTCTCGGTGAAACGCCTGAGGGTGTGGCCGTATCTCCGTGGGTCGCTAACGGCCTTGGAGTGCGACTAGGTAGCGGCGTCCTTGAGGGCTGTGCCGAGGGCAGCCCGATGGTGGGCACTGTCGTGGGTGTCCATTCGGGCGTGGATGTCGTTGTCGCACAAGCGCTAAGCCATAGGCCAAGTAGAACGCAGGCAGTGTGTAATGGAATTCTTGAAATGAGTCTAGCGACGAAAGGTGAATAAGTGGATCTGATTTCACTCAGGTACATATTTTTCTTAACCTTGTAGGTTGCATTTTATGCTATCGAAGGAACTCTGCAGGACGGAATTACTGGATGGATTGTTTGATCTGCTGCGATGAATGAACTCAGAACCTATTGTAAAGGCATAATCATGTATTCGAACTATTACCTTTGGGCCATCGTTGGAAAGGCAAACTTCACAATAGCACGTTCGACATTCGTTGAAAATCTACTGCAGGATCGATGAAATTCGTACAAACCGCCTAGGCTATGGCGGGATGGGATTGCCTCAGCCGCTAAATGCCAATCTTTGCCGCCGCATTTGGACTTCCCTCCACCTGGCCTCATCTTCGATCTGAATCTCGTTCAAGCGTCTATAGAGTCCATCGAGGGCCATGAGTTCCTCATGAGCCCCCTTCTCAACAATGCGGTTTCCCTCAAGGACAACGATGGTGTCTGCTCTGCGTATAGTGGAAAGGCGGTGTGCGATGACGATCGTTGTTCGGCCGACCATCAAGCGCTCCAGCGCTTGTTGGATCAACAATTCGGTCTCAGTGTCCACGGAGGAGGTTGCCTCGTCCAGGATTAAGATCGGCGCATCCTTCAGAATTGCCCTGGCGATGGAGATGCGCTGTCGCTGTCCGCCAGACAGCTTGACGCCACGCTCGCCAACGATCGTGTTGTAGCTTTCAGGTAGCTCGGTGATAAATTCGTGCGCGTTCGCGATCTTGGTAGCCTCGATCATCTCGTCCCTGGTAGAGTCCGAGCGACCGAAAAGGACGTTCTCCCGTACGGTTCCATGGAACAGAAAAACATCCTGTAGCACGATGCCGATGTGCTGGCGCAAGCTCTTGAGCGTGAGGTCGCGTATGTCGTGGCCGTCTACTGTGATCGAGCCCTCACATACATCGTAAAATCGCGGAATGAGGCCGGCCAGGGTCGTTTTACCCACACCTGTCGGGCCCACCAGTGCTGTCACTGTACCTGGTGCGATGTCTAGATCGATTTGCTCCAACACAGTGCCACCCTGCGAATACCAGAAATTAACGTTGTTAAACTTGATGGCTCCCTCGGCCCGTCCTTCCAACTCGACGGCATCGGGACGCTCGACGACATCGGGCGTTTCATCCAGAATCTCGGCCACACGATCGGATCCAGCCAGTGCCTCCTGGACGTTCTCCCATGCCTGGCTTAAGGAGCGGACTGGCTGATAGAGCATCTCCAGGTAAAGGAAAAAAGCCAGCAGATCTTCCATGGGCAACGTTCCACTCAGCGCGAGTCGTCCACCGAAGTAGATGAGCACGACCGTGCCCATGGAAGAGGTGAACTCCACAAAGGGGTGGAAAGTCGCCATGAGGCGTAAAGCGCGGAGAAGCGAGTCGCGATAACGGATGATGTGCTCGTAGATGTGTGCTGCTTCGATATTCTCCCTGGTGAATGCTTTGATCTCTCGGATACCGGAGATGTTATCGTTGAGCGCGGCATTGAGTTCGCCCAATTCCATCTGGCGCTCACGAAAGGCCGGGCGCACATATTTTGAATAACCCCGTAGCGCTAACACGATGAGCGGAATCGGGATCAAGCTCAGGAGTGCGAGCTGCCAACTCATGCTGAAGAGCACAATGGTGACGCCGATCAGTAGCAGCGCATTCACCATCACGTCGGGAACGGCGTGAGAGATCAACTGCTCCAATAATGCCGAATCGTTTACTGTGCGCGACATCAATTGGCCGGTTTGTTTATCCTCATAAAAACGAATCGAGAGACGCTGTAGATGGCCGTAGATTTCCGAGCGGACATCGGCGACGACACTCCAGCCAGCAACATGTGCCATATAGCTTCTCAGGAATTGCAGGACAGCGCGCGCGATGAATACAAGGAGCGCCAAGAGTGCTAGTTGAGTGATGAAATCCACCGTTTCTGCCCCAGCTTCGGGTTCGGTGATCGCAGCGAACATGGTCTTGATGAGCCAAGGGATTAAAAGTTGCAGGCCTACGAGAAGGAACATGCTCACCACTGTCACCACCAGTGGCACCTTGTAATTTCGGGCGTATTTCAATGCAAAATTTAGTGATTTCAACGTGCTCACCTCTTTAGAATTGAGCGAGATTGCCAGAACTGAATGACGCCAACAAAGTCCTTGGTAAAGCGCCTCATTCTACCCCACGTAACCACGGAATAATACGAACCAAACGCTAAAGGTTCAAGTGCCATTGAACCTTCGCCTTATTACTCAGGAAGAGCTATATCTGATAACCATCCTCCGTACCACTGAGAGGGTTCGAGCACTTTCTCAAGGGTGAAATCATGTGGCTGAGTGGTATCTACCTCTCATCATGCCCCTCGGTCTCGTAGAAAGTGGATCAAGTCGAGATCTCCTGGTGAGTTACCGAAATCCGTCAGTAAAGCAGCCACCTCACTTCGATGCTCTGCTCCATGTATGACCACATGCATGAGCAGATGCCATAGTACATTCTTCTCAGGCTGGCCGCCTGTTCGCTGATAATGGACAACTCGATCGAGGTCTTCGTCACGAAGACCTGCAAGGTACCCCCACATGGTCTTCTGCTCGTCGAGCCAGCGGTTACGAAGGGCTTCAACGGTAGGATAGTGGTCTTCATCGAGTAAGGAAGAGGGAGACTCGTCGTGCTGGCAGCGAATTCGCCAGACCCATTCAGCGCTCAAAATGTGTACCAGGGTCGATCGAACACTTCCATGGCCGAATGATGATTCGAGTGTGAATTGCTCCTGGCTTAAGTTGGATCCACTAGCCAGAATTTTTCCAGTTGCCCAGTAGTTGTATTCATAGAAAAGAAGTAAGTCCTCTCGCTTCACCTGTGCTCCCTCTCGTACGAAATTAAGGTTTTTAACTTAATCTTGGAATGCTCCGAGGTTTTCCTCCATAGCATACACTATTGAGTTCCGATTCGCGCTGACATGGTTATGATCAGATCGAAATTCTTTTCGAAGTTCATTTGTAAGGAGGCGTATTGGAACTCCAAATCGGTGGGATTTTCCAGTACCATCGTACCCCACGCGAAAGTACCTCCGTACTCTAATAAAGGGTCACTACTGGCACTATTCTCGTTCTATAGCGCCATTGCGGAAATTTGACATTTTCGCAAGGAGCTCGGGCAGGCTGGTTACCTCATACACACCGGATTCACCGGTGCCCAACGGTAAGCCGTTGGACTCCCAACCGAAGGCAGGGCGTGGGAGTCCGATATGCTCATATATTGGTCCCCAACTCTTTAAAGGAAGAACTTACGTACTCCTGCGGTGCCGAAACCAGGACATGGTTAAGCAAACCGTTCGTTAGTACTTTGTAAGGGAAGAAAATGCCGAATTTCGCGAAAATAACTGCACATGGCACGAGGCTGTGTTTGAACGCGCCTCAGGTGCTAATCATAAATGGCGTCCGCCCGAGAAAATGTGCAGTTTTCGATCGACGAACTGTGCAATTTCACCCATTAATGGTGTGGCCGCTGAAAAGGGGCATTGAACTTGGATAGGAAATCGCAAAAGGTTGTCATCATCCAATTTGACCCGGTGTCGCTCCACGAACTGGTGCGCTGCTTTAAGGAGCGTGGAGATACCGTCATTACCGCGGTGACCTTGGAGGATGCAAATTCTGTCATTAACCGGCATAGACCGGATCTGGTTGTTTTGGACGTTCAGCTCTTGGGTGAAAACTGGACAGACAAGATTTCCAAGCTCGTACAGCAGTTAAAGAGCACAAAGATACTGTTAACGGCCAATGGCTCAACCTCCCAGGATGAGGATGTTGCAGATTCATATCGTAAATGGGGTGTCTTACTGCCTCCATTCACGACACAGAAAATTGAGCAAAGGTTGGCTTCTTCACCTGCGCCAACTGAGGCAGCACGTCCGAAACAATCTAGACTCCAAGCGCTCAAAGTCCGTTTTCCCATTCGCGCGAAGATCACTCTTCCATACGTCTTCCTGGCAGTTTTGTTGGCTGTGGCGGGAGCGTATGTCGTTACACAGTTGGTCATGGACACGATTGAAGAGCGCTTCACCAACCAATTGATCGAAACAGGAAGGTTATCCTCAGAATGGATGGTGAGGGAGGAGGATCAACTTCTGCAGACGCTTCGACTCATCTCGCACGCGCGTGGGATGAGTCATGGAGTCCTCGCTGCAGACGCAGAAGGGCTCCGTGAATTGGTCCTTCCGATCGCCATAAACGAGGGTGTGGAGGCCGTGGAAATTCTGGATGTCAACGGGGAGAGCTTGATCTCACTCCATCATGAGTGGGGAGGGCGCCCTGAGGATTATGCAGTAACCAGAGGGGATGACGTCTACATGCAATGGGACTTTGTCGCTTATGTTCTGAACGGACGCACTGATAGCCTTGGCGACAAGTACGCTGGTATTGCAAGAACCGTATGGGGCGATATGGTTTACTTCTCAGGTCCTGTGCATGATCAAGATGGAAATGTGGTCGGTGTTGTTCTTGTAGGCGAATCGCTGCGTAGCATTGCGCAAAAGATCCGCGAAGCAACGTTGGCGCAAGTTTCAATTTACGGTCTGACGGGCCAGCCGCTGGTTACCACGCATCTAGAAACTCCAGCGCCTTTAGAAGCGGAAACAGCTAGCGATATCCTCCTCCTCCAAAATGAAGAGACATTCACGAGAGACCGAGACGTTGCGGACATCAGGTATCGTGAAATCATGGGACCGCTGGAGTTGCGTGGTGGGAATGACGTTGGATTGATCGGCACTTCATTGCCGCAGGCCTTTTTGGTGCGCGCAAGCCAGGCGACCTGGCTCAGAGTATTTTCATTCATCACCATCGCACTTGCGCTGGTGATCGCTGTAGGAATCTTTGTAGCCGGTCGTCTTACCAATCCGCTGCTGCAGGTGGTGCAGGCCTCGCTTCAGGTGACGCAGGGCAACCTGAACGTAAAGGTAGAGCCTAGCGGAAGTGATGAGGTGACTACGCTGGCACATACATTCAACCGCATGGTTGACTCATTAAACACCTCAAAGCAGCGGCTTCAAAAGGCGCATGAGGTTACGGTTGAAGCCTACGATAAGACTATCGAAGGATGGTCGAAGGCGCTTGAGTTGCGGGACCAGGATACCGAAGGCCACACGCAAAGGGTCACTGAGATGACCATGCGTCTAGCGAAATGGATTGGAGTTCCTGAGGCGAAGCTCACGCACATACGTAGGGGCGCACTCCTGCATGATATTGGCAAGATGGGCATTCCGGACGCAATACTAAATAAGGACGGTTTATTGACCGATGAAGAATGGCAAATCATGCGAAGGCATCCGACTTTTGCATACGAGATGTTATCGCCGATTCTTTATCTGCGGCCGGCACTCCAGATTCCTCTCTGCCACCATGAGAAATGGGATGGGACAGGTTACCCAAGAGGATTGGAAGGCGAGAAGATTCCTCTCGAGGCCAGGATCTTTGCGGTAGTCGACGTGTGGGATGCGCTCAGTTCAGATCGACCTTACCGGGAAGCCTGGTCAATTGAGAGGGTGGTTGATCTCATGATCTCTGAGAAAGGCGCACATTTCGACCCGAGAGTAGTCAACGCTTTCGTGGAAATGCTCGAATCTGAGGGATTGTTAAACCCAGCATGGGAAGCAGAACAGGAAGTGAGGCAACAGCGCATCTCACCATTTTTAACTTGAGGGTACGGTAATCGCGTTGAAGCTGTTATGAAAACTTGGATGGAAACCTATCGGAGAAAGCTCGGTAGCAGAGTTCGAATGCTACTGCAAGGCGATCGAAGGGAGCTGTTGAAACGCTCTCGAAGATGGCTCATTGCCTTGATCCTCCTACTTATTGGTTATGGGTTCTGCCTGTTCTCATTCTTAATCTCATTTTCGCTTGCGGGGGGAGAAGAATTCTTGCCCGTTGCGCTTGGCTCGAAGGGCATAGCCAATTACAGTTCCGATATCATGGGCTCCCTGCACTATTCTGCCGATATGTCTCTCATTGAATTTGTGCTCCGAGATAATGAGCCTGAGTCGGCGGATGTGCCGGCTCGTATGACGAAGATCGTGGAGGGGTTACTCACGCCTATCCCAACAGTGACACCTCAGGGTTCTCCCATTGAGGTAGCAGTAGAAACCGGCGAGCCTTCCTCCACATCATCGGCTGCAGCTACTACGGAGATATCAGAGACGGATACACCTGCACCAGATCTCTTACCAACCGATACAGACACACCTATGGCGGGCGTAACGCCGTCGAGAACCATGAGGCCCACCAAAACGCCCACACCCTTGATATCGCCCACGCCCTCGAAAACGCCCACACCCATGAATACGGCGGATTGTGGCATCTTTGAGCTTGTCGCCCACTATCACAGAAGTGATGAGGTGATTGTGAGAGTCAGAAACAACAGCGATTCAGACGCACAATTCACCGGATCAAGATTCAATTGGCAACAACCAGGTGATATTTACGTTGACTATATCAAATGGGATCATAAAACATACTATCGTGGTGATGACTACTTCCCGCCAACGAACATTGACCCTCATCCACCAAAAAAGTTCCCCGACAATGATACCGTCACCTGGCATGGTGACTTTGATGATACCGATAATGGCTATTATGGTTCCTACACGGTTGTTTTGACCTTCAATTACATTTGTTCAATTACAGCGTCTCGAGGGCCCATAGCAACGCCGACGGCGACGAGTACGCGGACGCCAACCCGAACGCTTAAGCCGACCATTACGAGTACTCCAACAATCACGCCAACGTACACATTCACGCCAATACCAACCTCCACGGATACAAACACGCCGGGGCCACCCCCAACGAACACCCCAACAGCACCCCCGCCAACCAACACACCAATCCCGGAGCCCACGGCAACCATGGGTTTTTGCGCGCCTTACAGCCTCACAGAATTCAGGCGCGATGGTCAGCAGATTTGGTGGCACCTGAATAATGGTGATACGGGGAGTGACATTGAAATCAAGGAACTCGTCATCGATTGGCCGAACAGCTTGGATGAACTCGTGAAGATCGAGCTTGACGGAAACGCGATCTATGACCGAGTTGATCATTCACCGCCCACGTACGGCGAAACGTGGGAGTGGAAAGAGGGCGAGGATCGGACGGTTAGCTCTGGAGGATCGAAGCATCTGACCTTCCAATTTGGTAAGAATGCACTGCCAACGGGGTACAACCTGGAAGTGACTCTTCAATGTGGTTGTGTCCTAACGGCGAATCAGTAGTCGGATTTCAGCTTTTAGCTCTAAGCTCTCAGTTTACGACATCAAATTCAGTATTAGTCTCTACTCTCCACTCTTTTCTCTCTATTCTGGGGAATGGGTATGGAGTGCGCAAGCTCTGCTTGCGCTTGGTAGCCCGGCGNNGAAAACACAAAGTCCACCTTCGTGGAGTTCTACGTAAACGCATTTTTCTGGTTGCGGGGCTCTGCGCCGCAACCAATTAGTATCGAAAGGGAAGGGTGTGGAATGCGCAAGCTCTGCTTGCGCTGAACAGTGCTGCGTGTGTAGCGGTGATCTCCCCAAGGCAACTCATTCATCCCTCCGCAGGCTTCGCCTGCGCCCGAAAGCAGAGCTTTCGGACTCCACACATGGCCCAGATTAATGCGTTCCACAGTTTTGTCGTGGAAAGGGAGATTTCTTTGCTATAATGCCCCAAGCTTAAGGCATATCGCTTAATGCTTAGAGCTTATTCTGAAGCTCTGGGAAACAACAAAACCCTCGCGGTGCGAGGGCTTTGTTGTGAACAGTCCAGTCGAATTAAATGACTACTACGTCGACAGCTTGAGGTCCCTTCTGACCTTGCTCGACGGAGAATTCAACCTGTTGTCCTTCTTCGAGGGAGCGGAATCCGTCCCCAGCGATGGCGGTGTAATGCACGAATACATCTGCCCCTTCTTCTCGTTCAATAAAGCCGTACCCCTTTCCGCTATTGAACCACTTCACTGTTCCTTGTTCACGTTCTGACATTTCGAATGCCTCCTATGAGGAAATTTTGAGGCGCTTGTCGTTCTCT
>JABAOH010000621.1_pt3 | contig 29428 bp, 30 predicted proteins | sample 7062181 | NCBI WGS metagenome assembly JABAOH01 (sample SAMN14538630, study PRJNA623070) | marine sediment metagenome | biome: marine biome [ENVO:00000428]; feature: marine pelagic biome [ENVO:01000023]; material: deep marine sediment [ENVO:00002113]; isolation source: pool of 5 deep marine...
ATGCGCGCGCATAAAAAAGGAAGTGAGAAAGTGAAAAAGATAGTGCAGATAAATCTGAAGTATAAGGTGACAAGACCAGAGCTGGAAAAAGCATTTCTAGAACTCGCCCAATCTCTTTCCGATAGCATAATGAGATATCTCCAGCCATTTGAAAGATAGCTTACAGACTGTCACAGACTCTAGGGCAACGTTGCGCGCGTGTGTCGTATAGGTATGCATGCGCAAACTACCCCTTTTTTGTTTTTGAGTGATCTCCGAAGGGTAAACTAAACATGCATATCATTTATATCACGTAGAATTTAACTCTAATTTGAATTATATGTTCATTTCTTAATTGCCCCTACATTTCTTCAATGCATACTTCAGATGAGTGGGATGTTTAAGGTTTAAAATAACGCATCAATTAAGCTTTTTTTTGAGATAAATATCTGCTTTAAAGTATAAAAATGTATGTTTGTATTGCAATCGAAAAGCACTTAAACAGAAGCAATGTACTTTGTACTCGCCTCAAAAAATTGAGGAAGGAAAAAGAAAATGAAAAAGATCTCAAACAAAAACAAGATAATGGCAATCGCTTTTGTTCTGACGCTAACTATGTCTTTAGCACTCGTGACCTGCTTGCAACCTGTTATTGCTCAGGAGCCTTACAGGACGAAAAAGACTTTCGCCTACATTGGTGCTGTTCCTAACCCAGTGGGTGTTAATCAAACGGTGTTGCTTCATGTCGGAATTACAGATTACCTACTCATCGAAGCGGATGGCTGGGAGGGTCTATGGGTAACAATCGAGAGACCCGACAACCAAACCGAAACGATTGAGGATATCCGAACAGACTCGACCGGCGGAACAGGCGTGACATACAAACCTGACCAAGAAGGCACATACTATCTGCAGACGCACTTCCCTGAACAGAATTACAATTGGACCCAGGTTCCAGCGTTTAACCCCTCCCTCTTCGGTATGGTAACATATCTTGCCAGTGAAAGCGAGATACTTGAGCTTATTGTACAGAAGGAGCCAGTGGAGTATCATCCAGGCTTTGCATCCCCGACCGAATACTGGACTCGACCGATAGATGCGCAGCTTAGAGAATGGTCAACAGTCTCAGGAAGTTGGTTTGAGGAACGTCCTAATCTGTTCGCTCCTTACAACGATGGGCCAGAGACTGCTCACATACTGTGGGCAAAGCCGCTAATAAGAGGAGGTCTCTCTGGAGGAGAAACTGGAGAACATGCGCACGACTGCGGAGACGCATATAGAGGCAGATGGCAGTCATCAGTAATCATCGAAGGAGTACTCTATTACAATAGATTTCCATCCAGTTTCTTCGGACCTCTGAATCCCCAGCAGGGGATTGTTGCAGTCGATCTACATACCGGAGAAGAGCTATGGGTTAGAAACAACACCATGGTAGCGTTTGGTCAAACAATGTATTGGAGTTCATTGAACATGCACGGCACTTTCTCATACTTGTGGGAAACTGTTGGCGATACTTGGAATGCGTATGACCCCCTAACTGGCGAGTGGGTGTATACCATGACGAACGTGCCTTCGCGTGGCGTGATGTTCGGGGCAAGTTATAGCCTAAGAGGTCCAAACGGTGGAATCATCATATACACGGTTGACGTGGAGAACGGTTGGATGACTAAGTGGAACTCATCTAATATACCAGCGCTGTACGGACTGCCAGATCCCAATATCCCAGGGTTTGGCTTCTTCTATTATACGTGGTTGCCTGAGGGAAAAATCGTTGACGCGAGCGCAGGATATGAGTGGAACGTGACGATACCAGAGGGCTTACCGGGAGACGTCATCTGGACTTTTGAAGACAGAATAATCGGTTCGAATATTGGGATCTCAGGCGGAGTCGCACCACCTGAACTCGCGTTCTGGGGCATAAGCACGAAACCAGAGACAAAAGGAACGTTACTTTTCAATACAACTTGGACGACACCGCCAGGCGATGTGGAAATAAGGCATGTCACCGCGAGTTTAGAAGATGGCGTTTTCGTATTCTGGGTAAAAGATACCAGAGAACATTATGGCTTCAGCCTCGAAAATGGGAAAAAACTATGGGGACCAAGTAAGCCGCAGCACTATTTGGATGCGTTGGATGACACGCCTGACTACGCTAGGGACATCGCTTACGGCAAGCTCTACTCAGCAAGCGTGAGCGGAATAGTGTACTGTTACAATGTCAAGACAGGCGAACTCCTGTGGACCTACGAAGCATACGACCCCTACCAGGAAGTCTTGTGGGCCAATAATTGGTGGCTCAGACCTGTGTTCATTACTGACGGAAAAATCTACGTGGGACATACGGAGCACTCTGCCATTGATCCCAAACCGCGTGGTGGGCCATTCATCTGCCTTAATGCAACAACCGGGGATGAAATATGGAGAGTAGATGGTATGTTCCGTCAAACTCGCTGGGGAGGGCGTGCAATCATCGGAGACAGCATAATAGCGACTATGGACACATACGACCAACGCGTATACGCCATAGGTAAAGGTCCAAGCGCCACCACAGTCTCAATCCAAAATGACGTTATCCCACACGGAAGCAGCGTAATAATAAAGGGTACGGTGACCGACGTGTCTCCGGGCACGAAAGAATACGCTCTGACCGCACGTTTCCCAAATGGAGTTCCCGCCGTCGCTGGTGAAGACATGAGTGAGTGGATGCTATACGTGTACAAGCAATTTCCGATTCCAATAGATGTAACTGGGGTTCCAGTTTCTTTAGACACCCTTGATCCGAACGGCAACTTTATCCACATCGGCGATGTCACCACTGACGGGTATAGCGGAACCTTCGGCTTCATGTTCACTCCCGAAGTTCCAGGTACCTACACTATCATGGCGACGTTTATTGGAGATGAATCGTACGGAAGCTCCTTCGCACAAACCTATTTGGGCGTAGGAGAAGCACCAGAGCCTTACCCAGAACCGCCAGAATACGGTTCAGCCGAGTGGCCAGCATACCCAGAAGCACCCGCCTACACAGCAGTAGACCTAGCCATAATAATAGCAATCGTGATAGTTGCATTCCTCGTCCTATACACCTTGTGGACAGTCAGAAAGCAACGATAGCAAACCCTTCAACCCCCTTCTTTTTTATTGATTAGAGGCGGATACGCTGATTGAAATAAAAAAGCAATATTGCGCTTGTAGGTTGGAATGGCTGAGAGGGCTTGCGGGATCTCCACGTTGAGTGGCGCGTTGTACGGGGTTTCTTGCAGCAGGTTTTCTTTTGCCTTCCTCAAATCTTAAGGTCCCGGAGCCCCAGCAGACAACCCAACAATTAAATTGGACGACTTTGCACAAGAAATGCGCACGCGCTTGGTACAATGCTTGGTCACAGAAACATCAACAACACCTTGCGCTACACCCAGCTAATCAAGACTGAGGACGACGAGTTTGTTTCAAAGGTTGCCAAGACCGTCAAAGACGCATGCGCCCTAGTGGAAGCTGGCTACGAAAACGTTACAGAGTTCAAGGAAGAAGGAGTCAAGATCTTCAGGAAACGCAAATAGTGAGATTTGCGATGCAGACCATGGGTGTACCTGTGGCGCCGGGGGTGGGATTTGAACCCACGCAGATATGGAGATATCACCCAATCTCCCCTTTTTTTGGTTTTCACTATTCTTCTTCCGCCTCCATGTCTTACGTGCGTGCATCAAAGAAGAGAGGCGCGCGCGAGAATAGCTACGCAATAATGCGATAAATATTATGAGTAACCGAAATGCGCGCGCATGTGACTGTGGCACAACAGTAACATAAGTTTATATTATTCTTTTGCACAAAAAAGTCCCGAGAATGCACACATGCATAAAACAAGTCTCAGGCTGCGTGGTACAATATGCCTTGGAAATTGATAAATGTTCGGAAATCAGGTCGCAAACCATTAAATGGTCGGCAATGCAAGATTTGTGAACATCAACTTATTGACGAGAAAGCTTGGAGCAACCGAAATAAACATCGTTCCAAATATATTTGTCAGACTTGTTTTCCCAAAATATGGGTTTAAATGGCATGTATGCACCACCCAACAGGGCCGCGCCCGCGGTACCAGAAATAGAAAGGAGGAGGTGAGCGTGAATGTCTGAAAAAAGAAGACCGGTTTTTACACCAGGGGCATGTTTTACCCACGATCTCGAAAACTATTATATTGAAGTTGAGCTGCCTGGAGTGGATAAGGGTCATATTGAATTAAGTGTTTCTGAACAGAGCATCTGTGTCGCAGGGTCAAAGGAGAATGAAGATCTTCTTGGATGTTGGTATTTGGGTCATAAAGTATCCGAAGACAAGGCCAAAGCAAAATACGAGAATGGCATGTTATACATCACAATTCCTTTGAAGCAACCGCCAATTGGTAAGAAAATTCCAATAGAATAACTGCCTCTGCGCGCGCACTCTAACTGAGCGATTTCCAGACTTTTGCCAATGATTCTCCCAGAACATGTATTTTGAATTCCAGGAAATACCCAAAGGGTGTTACAGAAACAGCATAGCCCTTTCTCTCTAATCTATCTTCAATGGTTTTCAAGACTCTTTGCGCGAATTCTACGCCAGACTTGCTCTCCGATAGATGAGCAAACGAATGCAACACAATCCTGTTTCTACCAGTCTTTCCAGCTAGCCAAGTGATGTTCTTCACGGTTTTTCTGATTATTTTAGCTGTTTGTTCTTCGTCTCCTTTCTCAACATTTGCAAAAACAACAATCGCATCCTTCACGGTTTCCTCTTTCTCAATTTCTTCCACATCCTCAAGCGTTTTGCTGAAAGTCTTGTACCAGAATTCCTTTACGTCAAACATTAAGAGCTTCAACTAGACATTTACCCTCCTCTATTCTATCATAACCAAACCGTAAAGATAAGGATTGAAATCCTAAACCCTCTTTGAATTTGGATCAAACCCCGATTCAACGCACCACACTATGCACTGTTCCAAGCTGTGTCTCACCTCCAACAGAGAACCGCGAGATTTGCGCAGCGCTCTCTCTAGGCATATATGCTAGTGCGAAATGAATTTAACGCCGTTAAACATAAAAGCCTGCCGACAGCATAATTGATTCGAGGGAACAGATTGAAGCCGCCATGTATGACAGCTGTTAAATACCTTTTACCCGCTTTTCGGGCTTTAGTAATGAAAGATCTCATCGAAGAGTATAAGATGCGCAAGATTGATGTATCCTCGAAAATGGGGTTGACCCCTGCTGCAATAACACAGTATATCAAAGGCGACAGAGGAGCAACCTTCAAGCAAAAGGTAGCGGAATCTGAAGAGACTATGAAGATTCTTTCAGAACTTGCTGAGGCTCTGGCAAAGGACAACGTGTCCGAAGAGACCATTGAAAATAAATTGTGCAAGGCATGCATGACCATAAGAAATGAAGAGACACACTAGAAAGGTGAGATGAACCGTGAAGGTCTGCACATTGAATTGCAACCACATGATGTTCCCAGATAGATTCAAGTTCTGTCCCTACTGTGGCTCCAAACTGGAACTTGAAAAGGAGTGAATGTGAAGCAGAGTGTTGAAATCGGAGCGCATAAAACGGGGTTAAAATGTCTCGAAAACTTATGGACATGACTGACGAAGAGATCAAACAGGCGTGTTGCCTCAGGTATGGACAGGTGGCTGTGAATCCTAAAGGTCGCTTTAACTTTCCTGTTGGAAAGGAATTTGCAGTTTCCGTCGGTTACTCAAAACAACTGCTAGACAGATTGCCAGAATCAATAGTAGAGTCCTTCTGCGGTGTCAACTATCCTCCTTCCTTCAAAGAGATGAAGAAGGGAGACGTTGTGTTGGATATTGGATGCGGAGCAGGCCTTGACCTCTACGTTGCCTCCACGATCGTCGGACCCGATGGCAAGGTCATTGGGATTGACTTCTCCGCTGAAATGGTTGAGAAAGCAAGAGCCAACATGAAGATACTTGGCGTTACAAACGTTGAGGTTAAGAGAGCTTACTCAGACAAGATTCCTCTCGAAGATGAATCTGTTGATGTGGTCACAAGCAATGGAATCTACAATCTCTCTCCTAACAAAGAAGCTGTTTTCAATGAAGCTTATCGAGTACTAAAACCAGGTGGAACAATCGCTCTCTCCGAAATTGTTCTAAAAAAACCATTGGAAGAAGAGATAAGGAAAACCATAGAAGACTGGTTCAGATGCATAGGCGGGGCTTTACCAGAGAAGACGTTCTTGGACCTGATGAAAAAAGTCGGGTTCACCAACATTAGGGTACTCTCTAAAGGTAGAAATGCTCGAACCGGACATAAATTGGCTATGTTTGCCGACATAGTAGCACGCAAACCTTAGACACACAACTTTACCGCGCGCGCGAATGCATGCACCCCAAATCGTCTTAGTGGCTGGCACCCACTTCTTCAGCTACTTCCGGGAGTCCAAGTACTATGAGTTTGGCTTTGGTTGGAATTCCATCTTCTGACCATCCTCGAGCTTGATAATACTCGTCCAACATTTTCTCCAGTTCTCTTGGTTTAACGTAGCTTCCCTTGGATTGACCTTTGGGTATGGGTTCTGTTAAAACCCGGTATGGCAGTGTGTCATCTTTTCTTCCGAAACCTTCCCTAGCGTTGAAGGCTCGTTGAATGTTATAGACCCTCTCGCCTATAGTTAGGAGTTCAGTGACATTCACATCCATTCCAGTTACTGCCTTCACCATTTCAGGAAGAGCTTCATCGTAGAACATGTGCCTCGAAAATTTGCAAACTCCAAGAATGTCATAAACTGCCATAAGATCTTCATGAATTCTAACTTCAAAACCCTTGCCTTCAGAGGAAAATCTGTCAATGCCAGAAAAATTCCACCACCTTCCTACAAGTTCTGTTCCATAAACCACCGCGGTTAGATGGTCCCCTCCCCTCACGGCCACAGCAATAGCCAACGCCATACCCTTGATGCCCCTCACGTCATAGGCTGGTAATTCCAAACCCTTTGAGTGGAGGGCGAACATCTCGGAACCCTTGCCCAATCTTTCACTGGCTACCTTCACCCCATCAGCTAGAAGTTGTCCAGTCTTTCCTTTTCTAAAGGCCATGGCTTCGAGAACTTTGAGTGTCGCATCCACGTCACCGAACGCAAGCTCAAGGCCGTCAAGATCTTTCTTTTTCAACAGGCCTTTTTCAAAAGCCTCCATAGCCCATGAAACGGTTAGTCCAGCAGATATGGCGTCTAGGCCATAGAGGTCACAGGTTAGATGAGTTTTAGCTAATGCTTCTATGTCGCCGATTTCCAGGTTTCCTCCAAGGGAATAAATGGTCTCGTACTCAGGTCCGTCAAATTCTGTTCCCTTGTACTTTCCCTTCGTTACCCTGAAGATTCTTCCACAAGGTTTTGTGCAGTTGGGGCATGCCCTACTCCTAACCTTGTATATGGGAGACCAGTAATAGGGGTCAAGCTTGGACAGTTCTTTTTCTTTCAAGTTATCAAAAGATTCATGGAAGTATCCCTGTTGCCAGTTACGGCATGGAAACGTTCCTTTGTCCCTGTTCATCCATTCGTAGAATTCTGCCGTGCCGTATTTTATATCCAACTTGGCACTTGGATGCTCTCGAAAAATCTTGCTCCATTTGACTATTACGCTTCTTAGGGAATCCCAGTCGGCGAACTCGATCTTTGACGTTCCTTTTGCAGCTATCCCCTTGAGCATTTTTGATCCCATCACCGCGCCCAATCCAGTTCTCCCGGCCTGTCTCTCCTCACAATCTATGTCGGATATTAGGGAAAGGTTCTCGCCAGCGGGGCCTATTACGGCGGTAGATGCATTATCGTATCTGACCTTCATTATTTGAGCTGCTTCACGAACGTTTTTTCCCCAAAGATCGGTTGCTCCCTCAATCTTAACCTCTTGGTCGTCGATGTAGATAGTTGCGGGCTCTCTGCTTTTCCCTTCAATTATCAGAAGATCATAACCAGCCTTCTTCAACGCAAATCCGAACGATGCGCCAGCAACAGCTCTTCCGAAACACTTTGTCAGGGGCGATCTTGATACGAAGACGGTTTTAGAGGCTGTAGGTATACCTGTTGCAGCTAGAAGCCCTGGAGCAACTATAAGCTTGTTTTTTGGACTCAAGGGTTCAACATGTTTCAGTTCTCGATAAAGTATCCAGCTGGCAAATCCCATTCCTCCAAGGAACTTTCTGGGAAAACCGTTTGGAATCTCCTCTTTTTCAAAGGAGCCTTCAGAGAGATTTACTCTCAAAAACTTACCAGCGTATCCCTTCATTTTACATCCTCTCCGCCTTACAATACATTTCTATCCTACCTTACTTCCAGTATTTTTCCCTTCTAAGCGAATTAGATTCGCGCGCGCCAAAAATGCATGCAGCGAAGTTTAGCTTTTCCGAGTTAATCCACCTTCTTGAATCTAGATTTCGGAGCGTTGCAAATGGGGCACGTTTCCGGTGCCTTTCTTTCAACGGTGTAACCGCAAACTGTACAAACATAATATTCAGTAAACTCCTCGGCTATTAAATGGTTAAGCGCTTTTTTGTAAAGCTTAGTGTGAACGGCGTCGACATCACGAGCTTGAGAAAACACTATGGCAACAGTCTTTTCGCCATCTTCTTCCGCTTCTTTCAACATTTTGGGGTAGTAGATGCCGTTAACTGCTGTTTCCGACTGAAAAGCTTGCTCTAGGTTAGTCTGTGTGTCGGCAACAGATTCGAGTAGTGCAAAGTGCCGCCTAGAGTGGATGCCTTCCCCAGAAGCGACAGCTCTAAACAGGTGGGCAATCTGTGGCAAACCCTCTTTTTCCGCTTGTTCAGCGAACATTAATAGTCTTTGATGGGCTTTTGCTTCTCCAACAAAAGCAGTGTGCACATTACTAGCGGTTCTCCCTTTCAATTTCATTTTTACACCTTTTTTATGCTTAATATAAACATACTAAAAAAGAGCGCGCGCATAGAACTAGATGAATGGAAAACCTGGATTCCCAGAATCGCACTTCTCTAGAANNCCTTTTTGACTTCTGAAAAAAACGTTGTTTTCAACATAGAGTTACTATTAGGATCCAAATATGTTTATATCCAGTGAGAGATGAACACATCAAGATAGGTTTCCAATTCACCGTCAAATTGCCAATGATTAGAGCGCAAGCGCGCACATGAGGTAGAGGAAACACAGAGATCCTATCGACCTACGTCATGACAGAATACTTAGCTCTGGAGGCATTATCTACAAATTAAACTATGCGAGTGGCATGCCCATCTCTGAGTTATCTAACTATTTTCAATAAGCTTTCAGGAGGGTTCCTCGACTTCGATCTTTGGGCTGATGATCCTTTCCCAGATATCTTGATGCTTCAGTTGGCCATGAAGCGACTCTCATCCCATCCTTCGAAAGCTTTGGCAGCATTCTTGGATGTTCCTTTAGAAAGCGTTCTCCCTCCTTCACAGTCTCAGCATCGTCGGAATACATCTTCGCCAAATTAGAAGGCTTACCCTCTTTAATGCGGGCTGCATAGACAAGGGCTTCGAGTACGTGGGGTGCATTAATGGCGCGGAAATATTTCGCACAAGAAAGTGAACATCCCAAATCACGGGGGTGTGTCCTGTGGCGCCGGGGGTGGGATTTGAACCCACGCGACCCATAAGGGTCACAGGCTGACTATCAAGGGACTCCAGGCGTGAGCTTCCTATTTGAATCTGCTCCCTACCGGATTCCCCGCACTTCATGCTCTAGGAGACCCCGGCCTAACCAACTAAATAATAGTCACCAAGTTTTTTAGCTTTTTGAAACCGGAACCAATATCGCTTAGAGCCCGCCACGCCACATTTTAGGATAGACCCCTCGAGGCATCAAAACCCGCTGGGTTTTCGCTACAAGTCCATGGTCCATTTTCAGAAACTTTTTGGTAGGTACCAAGGCTTTCGATAGTGCCACAGCCTCACCTTTTTGGGTGAAGATGGCTACAGTGTCGTTGAATCCTATTTTTGTGTCTAGAGACAGGACTCCAGGTGCTGCTAGGTGAGCTCCGTGGCAAAGGGCATCTACTGCAGAGTCACGGATGTAAATCTTGGGTATTAATTCCAAAGATTTTTCCATAGGATAAATGAATCTTCTAAGCAGACTTTCATCGTTGGTTTCTTGCCACTGAGCAAACATGTAGGAAACGTCATGCAGCGTGACTAGTCCTTTACCCTCGATGAAGGGGCCGACTCTTGTTCGGCGAAGCTCCTGCATATGTGCTCCACAGCCTAGAATCTCACCGATGTCGTAGCAGAGCTTCCTTATGTAGGTTCCAGCCTCGCATCCAACCTTGAAAAGAACGTTTCTCCCATTCATCTCAAGGAAATTCACGTAGTATATCTTTCTTGTTCGAAGCCTACGCTTAACCGACGCGCGGATAGGAGGACGCTGATAGATGGTTCCGTGGAACTCGCCTAGGACAGCTTTTATTCGATCCTCTGAAACGTTAGAATGGAGTTTCATAACGCAAATATACTCTTTCCCTGCCAGGAGAAGAGCCTGAATAATCTTGGTGGCTTCTTCTAGGGCAGTGGGCAGAACACCGGTCACTTTGGGATTTCCCCGGCTTTACGCCTCAAGGGTCCCGCCGTGACCAGCCCGTTTAAGGCTGAGGATACGCTTAACCCACGCTGTAACTTCGTGACTTGATGGTCCAGCAGGTTTGTCTAGGTTTATTATTCCAAATTTTATGTGGTCTTTAATAGTCCGTTCTTCTGGTTTATGGCCAAAGCGTGGATTGGTTTCCTCTTCAGCCTTAACTACTAGGCTTCGTTTGATTTCCCAAGGTGTATTTATTCTTTGCATATGTTTCTCCAAAAATTGAAGGGTTGAGAAAGGTTAAAAGAGTTAGTATAGGGCGGGTTTCACTATGTTAGCCATCTCTTCGAGTTTGCCTGCTACTGTCAGCGCTTCAGTCACCTCTTCGTCAGTTGCACCCCGCTTTATGTCAATTTTTGTTTGGATTGGTTCTAGGTGATTCGCGTTGACGCGTCTTCGTTTCACTCCGGAAACCTTTTTGGGGCCTGTTATGAGAACGAAATTTTTGTCAACTATGTCAACGACAACACATCTTCTCCCTGCTTCTCGTCCCACGATTTTGACGCATATTCTTCCTACTTCTATTGCAGGCAATCTTATCCCTCTTCTCCTTGACTAGGAATACCTCTCTTTATACTTTACTGATTCTTTTAGGATAAGGCCGACTCTTATACATGACTTTTGTGATAACGTACGCACAGTAATTGTTTGGATACACAATGCGCTCGCTAAGGATGCAGGGTTTCCACAGAAGAGATAACACCGCATAATTGGCAAAATCATTGATTTCAGAATTACGCTGTTGTCAGGCTCTGAATAGATGTCATCGGCATTGAATAGTCTACGCTTTGTCGTTGATGAATTTAAATAGGAGACTACTAAGAAGGTCTATCTACTGGAGGAAATCACCTTTGACGTCGACTAAGCATTTGCTGACTCTCAATGACTGGACTTCAGAAGAGATTCGAGAAGTGATTGACGAGTCCATAAAGATCAAACGCAAACCAGAAGAGTACCGAACCGCCTTAGAGGACAAATCTTTAGCTATGATCTTTCAGAAAACCTCCACTAGAACAAGAGTTTCCTTCGAGGTGGCTATGACTCACCTTGGAGGCCACGCGATTTACATGGATTGGAGAACCACGAACCTTGTCCTGGCAGATATCCGAGACGAGACAAAATATCTTTCAAGAAACGTTGACTGCATAATGGCTCGGTTGTTCAAACACACAGACTTGGGAGCCATGGCTTCCGCTTCCAGGGTTCCAGTCATAAACGGATGTGACGAAAAATATCATCCCTGCCAAGCAGTTTCCGACTTGATGACGATTAGAGAAAAGAAGGGGCACCTTGAAGGATTGAAGCTTGTTTACATCGGCGTCCACAACAACGTTTGCAACTCCCTGATAGAAGGTTGCACCAAGATGGGAGTTAAAATTACCGCGGTGACACCTATTGTGAACGAAGCCTCCCTCGACGAGAAACTGCTTGAAAGAGCAAAAAAAACAGGGTTATACACGACTACAGAAGATGTTAAAAAGGCTGTAGAAGATTGCGACATAGTTTACACAGACACTTGGGTAGATATGGAGTTTTTCTTAGATCCAAAGTTCAAGAAAGAAAAAGAAAAGAGAATCAAACTGATGATTCCATATCAAGTGAATAAGGAGCTTTTAAAGGGCAGCGACGCCCTGATAATGCATGACATGCCAATTCACCGAAGCTACGAAATAACAGGCGAAGTGGTGGAGAGTCCAAACTCAATAATTTATACCCAAAGCGAAAATAGATTATACTCTGCAAAGGGAATTCTGCTAGAACTTTTGGGCAAAACCTAAAATCCTTGGTGCCAAACCGGATAGAAGCTTTTCTATCTTAAAATCATCTGTGTGAACAGTTCAGGGTTGAAATCTTCCAGGTCTTCGTATGTTTGACCGGTCCCAATAAACATGATGGGCTTGCGAGTCACGTAGGTCACGCTTAGAGCCGCTCCCCCCTTCACGTCGGCATCAACCTTTGTTAAGATCGTTCCATCAATACCCACACTCTTATGAAACTCCTCAGCTTGCATAACAGCGTCATTTCCAGTGAGAGCGTCTACCGTAAGTATAGTCACGTCTGGGTTGATAACGCGCTTTATCTTTCCAAGCTCATTCATGAGATTTCGGTTGGTTTGAATGCGTCCAGCAGTGTCGATGAGCACCACGTTTATTCCACGAGCCTTGGCGTGGCTTATAGTGTCATAAGCTACGGCTGCAGGATCGGCTCCATACTTGTGTTTTATCATACGCACCCCCAATCTTTTAGCGTGTTCCTCCAATTGTTCAATGGATCCGGCACGATAGGTGTCGCTACATGCGAGGACAACAGAGTATCCTCTTTTCATTAGAAACTTTGCAACTTTAGCTATGCTTGTGGTTTTGCCGGTTCCGTTTATCCCTACAAAAAGTATTGAGTAGGGCTCGTCTATTTTTCGTTTCCTCTCTACATTCTCTAGGAAGCTTATTGCTTCTTTGGTGGTTAAAATCTCAAGCAAGATTTCATGGAGATTTTTTTTCACGATTTCCTTTCGATCTTCTAATCTCTTCACCGGGACTCCTTCTAGTCGCTTCTCCATCTCTCCACAGATGTAATCGGCAACAGGCACTGCCACATCATTTTCGATGAGGTTTAGCTTGAAGTTGTCTAGAATTGGGCGGAGTTTTTCGGCTTTAAGTTCTGTAATTACGATCTTGTTAACGACGCCGCTAAGTCCTTTTCTTAGCTTTTCGAACACCTTCTATGCTCTCTCCTTCCCTCAGCTTCGCCGTCAATCCGTCAAGTCTAGTCTTGTCTTCCCGAATTTTCTCTATAACCTGAGTGAATTGTTGTCCAAGAGAGGTTCTCGTTTTCTCCAGTTCTGCTATGCGGTTTTCAAAGTTTTCTTTGGCTTCTTTCATTGTTTTTTCAAGGGCTACGTCGGCTCCTATGCCCACGATAACTTTTTCTGTGCTTTCCAATTTGGCTTTTATGTAGGAGCCTCCTCCTATGGGAACGAAGAGCTGCGCGTCTTTCTTCTCCTTCTCTAATCCTTCCAATGTCATGCTTGAGACTCTCAGTTCAGTTAAGGCAGCGTTAACGAGATTTATCCTTGACTGCAATGCCTCGGCAGTTCCTTCCAACATTCGAAGCTCAACAACCAGTCTCCGGAAGACCTCTTCTTCACTGGACACTTTCTTTTTCTCCAAGAGTTAGTTTTTTCACCACAGGACTTTCAATTTGCTCCGGAGTTATCTCCTCAACCTTCACTATTTTGATCTGAAAGCGTTTAACTCTGTGTTTGCTCCCCAAATCCATGTAAATTTTTTCCACGGCATCTTCTGGTTTTAAAGCCCGAACCTCTTTACGAAAATCTGTTTGAAAGTTTGGTTTTCTAACTTCACCGATCACTCGGAAAACTTTGACTTCACCCATTTTCTTTCACCACATCAAGAGCTTGCCCAATTATGAATAACTCTGGTCCAGTCGTCATGAAACCAGCCACAGCCCCATATCTATTTCCAATCAGTCCTGTGGCAACATACGGAATTCCACAGTTAATTGTTCCTACATCTACATGAACCTTTAATACGTCCTTCAAAATTTTTTGTTCCTCCTCTTTAAGCAAGGGATGCGCCAACACACCTTTGTTTGTGGCGGTGGCAAGAGACCCAACATACGGTAATCCAGCTATTTCTCCAGTCACAACTTCAACGTCCAGCGTATCCTCTATTATGCTTATATCCTTCTTTACCAATCTGGGGTCAACAATTGCTCCATGATCATTTGCCAAGATCAAGTTTCCGTAAGCCGTCTTTTTGGTTTTCATAACAGTGACGTTAATGTCTACGGCTGATTTAATTGCTTCGATTTCTTTTTCCTGAGTGAAGGGAGAAAGAACCATGCCGTTAGAATTTGCACATGCCAAAGCACCTATGAGCACCGATTTGCCAATCGTTGTTCCAACAACTTTTACTTTCAACCACTCTCCAACTTTTTGTGTTTTAGTCTCAGGAAACTGTGGGGGAATGATAACTATTTTGTCGGTGACGAGAGAATAAACTCCTATGCTAGCGCTACCAAAAAGATCGAAAAGGAAGAGTGGCAAGCGTCAGTCTCCAGCTAAATGAACGGTTATTACTCCTTCCTTATCTTTGACCGCCCGAACTCTGATTTTTCGAGGTGGTTTTTCGATTCCCCGGTTCCAAATCTTTTCGTTCACCTCGTTGCTGACAACTAAAAGTTCAGCTTCTTCGTCACCTTCAGCTTCGGTTCGGATTTTCATATGTTTCTTTATGTAACTTTTGATAATGCGCATAGCTTTTGGCGCTCGCTTTTTTCTTTGGGAAATCCATGCCCTACGTAAAGGGATCGTATAGAATTTTTCTTCAACAATTTCTTCCTCCCTTTCTTTCTTTTTCTTTTCAACTTCCCTCTTCTCTTCGACTTCTGTGATTTCCTCTTCTTCTGCCGCCTCGTCTGTTTCTTCAATCTCTTCTTCGGGAACTTCTTCCTTTTCTACATCCTCTTCTGTTCCCTCGGTTTCCCATTCTTCCTCTTGAACCTCTTCGGCATCTTCAGCGGGTTTTTCCATGGAGTTTCCCTCAAGCCTTTATCTTTGTTTGCCGCCATCGTCTTCTTTTCGGGTTTGTTCTCACTCGACCGGATGTTTTAGCGATGACCCATGTTGGAACGGGTTTCTTCTCTTTTCCAGCTTTTGCCAGTCTGCGTTTTTTTGCGGGTGGTTTGTTTCGTGCCATCTTCAAACCCTTCTGATTTTAATTTCTCGTCGCCCTGATTGCAGTCTTGCCAGAATTTCTTTTAATTGTTCGTCGGTAACTGGGATGTTCATTTTTCCTTGTTGTGCAAGCTGGATTAGCTGTAGTTCAAGTTGTTGAGCGAATTCTTTTTTAACCATCTTCAGGTTTGTTAGACGACGTCTGGCGTCAGGGGTGAGTATTCTGCGAAGCAAAGCTTGCTTTTGAACCTCGATTTGCTGTTGTACTTGAGCCTGCTGCTGTTCCTCCGCCAGTCTCCGTCGTAGCTCAAGTAGTCTTCTTCTTCGCAGCTGTTCCATTTCGTCTTCGCTCATTGTGCACACCTAATACTTTCCAAGTTCAGGCTGCGTCTTCTCCAGATTCTTCTTGAGTTCGGTTGAAAGCTTATCTAGCAGTCGTCTTCCCTCACTCGTGACCACTCTACCTCGATTTCTCAGGGGCCCCACGAGCCCTGCGGCCTGAAGTTGCTGCAAGGCCTTTCTGATTATAGCTCCTCCGCCCTTCCTAACGTGTTCCGGTTTTACTCCTCGATCAATTCTGCCGCCATATTCTGAACGGAGTCGCTCTATTCCAATAGGCCCCTTCACATAAATTTTACGTAGAAGCGAGGCGCATCGGGTGAACCACCAATCTGGATTTTGTGGTGGTCTTTGGGTGTGAGAACCTGTTTTTACAAAGGAAGTCCACGTTGGTGGAACTATCGCATCTTCTTCTTCCCTGAGATAGCGAGCTAACCTCTCGATAAGAATTGTTGGAGGGACATCGTAGGGTGTCGGCAAGACTTCTTCTTCCTAATTTTTCATTCACTAAGGGAAAAGAGTTGTCTTATATTAGTTTCGTGGTTGAGAGGACACTCTTACGTGGTTATAAAGATTTTTACCTTCTTTCCCGACGTTTGTAAAGAAGAAAAGTATGACCTCGAACTTCTACTAAAGATGAATTTGTTTGTTGCGCGATCTTTGATGCAACGGTTCTTGCTTCTTCATCTTTCAGCGCACTTCTTAGGATTTTTATCTTCACAATTTCCCTTTTGTCTAGTTGCTTGGCGATCTCATTCACTATCTGAGGTGTTGCCCCTTCCTTTCCAACCCATACAGTTGGCTTCTCAGCGCTAAGCTCCCTCTTTATTCGACGTTTCATCTTCGACGTTATCACTGTTTCTCCCTGCTTTTTAGCAGCACACGAGAGTGCTTGCCACAGTTTAAGCATGTTATGACCATGTGAGGCGCCCTTCTTGATTGGATGCGGATACGACAGTTTATACCCGGTAAAATAAAGCCTTTACAGTTTCTACAAACGAGGCGCCTATATTCTTTAGGAAGTCGTAGTTTGGTTCCCATAGCTATTTTTCTCGCAATCTTCACGTAATGTTGTGCTAGTTCGGGATCTTCATGGATGACTTCTCTAGCTAGGCGGAAGAGGATGTGAACGCGTTGTAAGGCTATCTGCTTAGTAACCTTCATTTCAAACAAATTATCTTCCATAGTTTACATTAAGTTTTTTATCGAAACATAACTTCTCTTTGAGGTAAGGGTTAAATTTGCTGATTCTAATTTTGGCTGAATCTGCTCTTGAACCGATTCCTAAAGGTTTGTGGAGTTACCATGTCGTCAGGGCTCATTCGAAAAGGCTTGGGAAATCGCCGGGGCTTCTTCTTCTCGATAGATCATATCATCATTCTGCAATGAAAAAGCTTGGTGAAAGCGAGAAGAGGGGGCGACCGGACATAGTTCATTTTGCGTTGCTCGAAGCCTTAGGTTCTCCCCTCAACAAAGAAGGGCTCCTTCAGGTTTACGTGCATACCAGAAATGATTACGTGGTGACAGTCAATTCTGAAGCTCGGCTGCCGAGAAACTACAACCGTTTCGTTGGTCTCTTTGAGAAACTTTTTGAGTTAGGAATGGTTCCATCTCCAGAGCAAACACTGCTTAAGGTGGAGCACAGGACTCTGTCAGATCTGCTCGAAGAAACTAAAACCGATTACGTTATGGCTTTTAGCAGAAAAGGTTCACCTAAGACGCTTGAGGAAGCTATTTCCAAGCTTTCAGAAAAGCAGAGACCAGCGGTAATCGTCGGCGGTTTTCCTCATGGTCACTTCTCCGAAACAACCATAAGATTGGCAAATGAAGTTGTCTCTATAGACCCGGAAATGCTGGGAACATGGACATTGACTTCAAGAGTTATCTATGAATATGAACGTGCCATTTCGTTGCCCAAGAAAAGGCTTAACCAATAATTGATTTGGTGCGGCCGCCGGGATTCGAACCCGGGATTGCAGGCTTGGAAGGCTTACACCTTTGACTGTGTCCTAACCAGACTAGACCACGGCCGCATATTATATGTTTTAGTATTATCTCATTTTTTCTTCACGTCAGAAATTTAAATAGATTTCTGGGATTGTGGATACCCATTATCTTGAAGAATCGCTATGTTATTCGGGAGTATAAATGTATCCTTTATATTCACTAGTCCTGTTGATAAATCGGGTGTTGGAGATTTTAACGTTGACTGTTTTGTAGCGTCACTTGTGTTTATGAATAAATTTTTGCAAATGCCTAGGCCCTCCTTTAATAGGCCGCCAATAAGCTGATGTGAAGAGTTTTATATTGGGCTTCTTCGTTGGAGCTGATGTTTTAGTTGTATTTCTTGTTGGTCGGCTTCTGCGGTTTCTTTTTCTTTTCGGTTTTGCGCCAAGTGTGTAGTTGTTGCCACTGTTGAATCCGTCTGCAGAAGCTTTTTTTCTATCAAGTCGGCCTTGAGTAAGTTAACATCTCCTCAAATTATCGAGGCTCTAACCATCAATTTTTCTTAAGGCTGTCATGCATGCTTCTCATAAGTTCCGTTAGAAAATAATGGAAAGCCCGCGCGTCTTGAACTAAAATCCGTTGCGGTTGAACTTTTCTCCTTCGAACGAGTTTACCTAATTAGTTTTTTGAGTTCTTCATTTTCTTCTTTCAAACTTGTATCAAAAGGGCAGTAGATACAATTCATATGTTAAGACAAGCGTAATTTTCTAGGCAATTGAGTAAATATTACCTAATTAGAAAGGAGTTAGCCTTAAATAAACGATAATGGCACATCTAAAATATGAATACATACATAAAAGAATTTAAGCAGTTAATTCAATATAAAATTGACGAGATCTTCCTTAATGAAATTGCCAATATTGAAAGAGCTGCAGATCTAATAACAAGTTCGATTATAAAGGATAAATTAGTATACATCTTTGGCACAGGCCACTCAATGCTGATGGGTATGGAAATGTTTACTAGGGCAGGTGGATTGGTTCAAGTTTCCCCCATGTTCGATTTAAGTTTATCAGGTTACAATGGGGGAATCAGAGCCACTTATTTGGAAAGATTACCAAGTTATGCCAAAGCGCTTCTCGACTACTACTCTCCAGAGGTAGGCTCAACCTTAATAGTTGTTTCAAGCTCTGGAAAGAATGCTGTACCTGTTGAGATGGCGATTGAGGCTAGAAAGAGAGGAATAAAGGTTATTGCTTTGACTTCCATAGAATATTCTAAAAGTGTTCCTGCGGCTAACCCTGCTGGGAAGAAGCTTTTTGAAGTGGCTGATGTGGTTATTGATACAAAGGTTCCTATTGGTGATGCTGCATTACAAATTAAGGGACTTGAGCAAAAAGTAGCATCGGTTTCAACGATTCTGGACGCATATGTCCTTGAGACATTAGTGGTTGTGGTTGTTGAGAAGATGTTAAGCATGGATTTAAAGCCTTCAATTTGGATGGAATCAAATGTTCCAGGTGGAGATGAATTTAACAAACGGTACTGGGAGAAATACTTTAAGAGAATAAAGCCACTTTAGGTTATTATTAGGATTTTTCTCATAATATAACACGTATCCGCCAGAATATCTCAATGTGCAAAGTGTCAAATTACAAAGGCGTTACCGAAAACTTTCTGAGAATCAAATGTCTCTAATAATAAGCTTCAATTCGTTTGTTAACAAATTAACTCCTTTTTCATCAAATTGAGAAATTATGGCTTCATAATTTTGTTTTTTATATTCTTCAGTGGGAAGTATATAACTGAGATAATCATTTGCATATCCCGCTACAACTACTCTTTTCCCTAATTTTGAACCATATTTCTTTAACATAAGGGCTATATTTGAATGCAGTTCTCCCGGAACACCAACTATTACAATATTGTTAATCTTTATTGCTTGAATGATGGATGCAACGTTATCATTAGTAGCTCCAAGTCCAATTCTTCCAAGGACATCGAGAGCGCCATCAACTTTTGTCCAAGCTATTCTTAATTGCGGAGGTGAAGCTCCTGATTTCTTTAGAAGCTTATATTCCTTCTTGGCTTCATTTAGCAATTCTAATGCTTCATTGTAAGATGGGAGTTTTCTCAGAGGCAGCTGGACTTCTCTTGCCAGAGATGAGACTTCTTTCAACTCTTCTTCTTTTCTATTCGAATTAAGTAAAAGTAGAGCTTTGCTTCCTAACAGGTAGCCAAGCCTTTTTGCTTCTTGGAAAGTTTGATTTTTTCTAGTGAACCTTGTGCTGGTCTCAGCACAAGCCCCACTTAGGTATAAAGGCACAAAGTACTTTCCAAAAGATACCTTAAGGAGCTCACAAGCATAACCCACAAAGTCAGCTGAATACAAGTAATTATCGTAACCAAGAACAGTTGGATGACATGAGTAGTTGAGCAGGCAGCCTAAAGGTTTGTTATCAGCCGTTTTGAATTTTATTGCAATAAGTTCTGAATCAAATGGTGCCGAAGGGTCTTCCCGGTTTGTGCATACCCCTAAGAGGTTGGCGGAATAGTAACTTAGATTTAATTCAACCATATTCTGCGAGCACGCATAAACACTTCCAGCAACTTTATATGCTATGAAGTCTCTAACGACACTTGTGCTTTCTTCCTCAGCTAAGTCCTTGCTTCTGTAAAACTTCACAGCAGGAAACTTGTCAATTTTAAAGTTCCATCCTAGAAGAAAGCCATCCATTCCAGAATGAGTATGAGTCGCAGAAATCAGTACATTCTCTTCGGGTATATTGGTCATTTTGTTTATTAGAGAACAAGTTTTCTCTCTAAACTTTCTATCGACACCACATAGGTCTAAAGAAATAATTGCATATTTTCTTGAATCAAAATCTAGACACATTGTTCTACAGAATAGGCGATCGTTTATCCCTTCAGATACTTTTGTTCTCTCCATATAACCTGTCTGAGGAAATCCAATGGGACCTGTAATATCGTCTTCAAAGAATCCTACTTTATGGTTAGCCATTTAAAACATATGATACTGAATTATTATTGGACTTAAATCTTTCTCGGTGAGGTCAAAAATTTCCAGGCAAAAAGATCAGCAGATATGATATTCAAAAAATATTTTCTTATAAGATGGCTATTTTATCGAAGCTTTCACAACTTTGCATGTTCCACCTTTAGAGTTGGTTATGAGGAACTTTCCAACACAAGCCGGAACAGTCAGTGTGTCAGGAAATTCCAACTTGTACCGTTTTTCTGGATCACTCTGGGACTGAACCGTCACACTATCACCTTCTACTAGCGATAATAGGGTTAATCCTCCTTTCGTATCATCTTCAATCTTGGTTGTAAATACTAAACGATAGACAGCGTAGTACATGTCATCGCGTTGACCTAAAAGGTATTCTGACCAATCTTCTCCTGATCTAACTAATTTAGGCGTTTGTTTTAGATTCGTAAGCACCCAATTGGCTCTTCTATGGTTTCTTATCACATTAAAGGCATGCTTTAGATGTATCGCACGTAATTTTCCATCTAAATCAGGTTTTAAGTAATCATAAAGGTGGAATGTATATCCTGGACTGTAAGCTGCTATGCCTCCATCTACTTCTATCACCACTTGATTTCTACCGGATGCATGAACCGTTCCAGCAGGAATTAAGAAGAAGTCACCAGGTTTGGTAGGAATACTATTAACATACTTATCATAGTCAAGTGAAATACCTTCTTTTTCTGCCCTCTCAGCTTCTTTGCAAAATCTGTACAAATTAGCTCTTTCCTTTAGACCCAAATATGTTACAGCTCCTGGTCCGGTATGCAATATGTAATAGCTCTCATCTTGACGAATTGGTTCATTGAATTGATCTCTGATGTACGCATTATTTGGGTGAACCTGTATTGCCATGTTGCCACCTTCAATTCCATCGTCATACCAGTAGGTGAAAGGGAATTCTCCATGGAATTTCTTGGAGACGTGCAAGCCTAATATTTTAACAGATTCCTTAAACATTAGATTAGTAAAAGGTATCTCTAATACCAGTAGATTGTTTAATTTAATTCTGATACTATTTTCAGATGCCACTATGCATCCTTGACCAGAATTCGGCATGGTTTTAGGGAGATTCTTGACTCTTTTTAGCCAGTTTCCTCCCCACGTTACGGGATAGTAAAGTGGCTTTATTCTGAATGGACGTTCCGCGACTAAAGAAAGTATCCTATAATATGTATCTTTTGAGATTAGCTTTGGTTCGCTGCTAAAGTTGCATTCTACGTACCAATTCATAAACCTTAAGACATACTTCTTTTGTTTATTTAGTGCCTGCGAATCTACATAGTAAAATCGCCTAAGAAATTCATGAACAGCAGGTCCTTGCCCCTTAGACCCCAGAAAAAATATAGGATGCTTTTCTGATTGATTAAATAGTTCTTCTCTTGTCAAATCAAAGTAGAAAATTTGATCGTATAATCTTCTAAGAAGAGGTATAGCTGAGCCATATCCAAAAGACATTATGACCTTGGATGAGTTGTCCCTTGATTTCTTCTTGTAATTTTTTAGTTTCTTCTTAAGATATTCAATTTTCCTAAGATTCAGGAAGAGATCTAACTTTCCTTTAAACACATATCCGAAGCTCGAATCTCCTGACAGAAATGGATAGATCATCTTCTCTATTTGAGACTGGGACTTGTAATAAGAAGAGAAATCTATTTTTGTTACTTCTAATCCTTTTTCCTTAAGAAACTTGTTCACAGCGGGAACTATTCGCCCCCAATCTGCGCCTAGAAAGCCATCAAAAGCTAGAAGATAAGCATCTTTCTTTGCCTTTTTTTGATTAATGACTAGGTCAGAAATAAATTTGGAAATCTTATCCGATCCTACAATTATTGAGCCAGCCAAGTCTTGAGGAAATTTCACATCGTTAATAGCTTCATCAATCGAATAATAGATGGTCAAACCTTCCACCATGCATTCATGATTTTCCTNNGTGCATGCATATTGCGCGCGCAATAGGAAACATTTGGAAAAAGCATGTAAATGATGAGAAAAACTAATATGTTAATGTATATCATTGATGAAAGGGATATGGATTGAAAATTGCTGCTTTGGATGTCATGTTTTATGATATACCTATCGAAAAGCGTCTAAAGAGGATCCGTGATCTAGGGTTTGAGGGTACAGAGCTTTGGCTCGGCTCAGCAGAAATTGGTTTTCTCGTTGAAAGAGAATGGCCTGATTCTTACAAATTTAAACCTGTTTCTATATCCCCAGAAAAGCTAAGAATGATGGCTGAAGATGCAGGCATATATATCAACTCATTTGGTCAATACACTATAATGGGTCCAGTTGTTGGGCCATTTCCAACCGAAGTTGTGACAGGAAATGTGAGAAAAGAGAGGTTGGAGGATATAATGAACCTGTTGAGCTATTCTGCTGAATCTGGTTCAAGAATTTTGATATGTGAATCAGGTGGTGACTGTGATAAAGTTGATCAGTGGAAAATATTCACAGAAGACTTTGTGAGTAAACTTGTCGACTACGCAGAAAAGGTTGGTGCCATCCTTGCCATAGAAAACACACCCCATAATCTAGTGAAGGATGAAGATGACCTCTTGCGGCTTATGAAAAATTTTGATTCAAAGTCTCTTAGGGTTGCCTTTGATCCCGCCAATTTGAATCTGACTCCACCAGGCAAAAGAGATATTGTTGATGCAATAAGAAAGTTATCTAGTTATATTGAGATTGTACACGCTAAAGATTCTATCTATGGTGGAGGGCCATATGGAAAGATGCCCGACGGTACATGGTACTGTCCTCCTATTGGAAAAGGAACCGTTCCTTGGAAAGACTGCATACAAGCATTTAAGCAAATAGGATATGACGGATGGCTTGTTGTAGAATATTCATACCCATTTAAAGAAGTAAGTCTTAGAGAAAGGGAACTAGCAGCAGTAGAAGGTAAGAACTACTTAGCCAGATTAATCCATTAGAAAACAAAATAACCTGCGAAACAAAAGAAAGGATAAGGAACTTAAGCATATTGGTGGAATTAATGGCAACTTATCCTCAGGTAATAGGGATAGGCGAAGTAGGTATAGATCTTATTGCATCTGAACCTGTTCCCTATATTGAAGCATCTACTTTTGTAAGATGCTTTGGGGGCGCTCCTATGAACACCGCTGTTGGGGTCTCAAGATTAGGTGTATCTTCAGGAGCTATTGCAGCCGTGGGTGATGATCCCTTTGGTGAATATATTATTAATGAATTGGAGAAAAACAGGGTTGGCACCTCACATATTGTAATAAAGAAGAGAACTCGAACGACTATCGCATTCGTTATTAATCAACCTATAACTGGCGAGAAAACATCCTTTTTCTATAGGAAACCTTGGGTTGGTCACACTGCAGATAGTGCCTTGGAACTGAATGACATAGATTTTCACTACGTATCTAACGCTATGATGGTACACATCTCAGGGCATTCTCTTTCCCAGAATCCAGCAAGAAAGACCATACTAAGCACAGTAAAATATGCAAAGGAAAAGGGAGTTAAGATTTCATTTGACCCAACCTTAAGAGCTGATTGTTGGAATTCTGAAGCAACAATCAAGAAAATGTATATAAAAATGCTTAGAATTGCAGACATCGCAACATTTTCTGATGAGGAATCAAAATTTATGTTCGGGACTGCTGATCCGATAAAGGTTGCTGAAGAAGCCCTAAAATTCGGAGTCAACATTGTGGGCGTTAAGCGGGGATCTAAAGGTTCCTTGGTCAAGTCAAAAAAAGGCCCTGAAATTTCTGTGCCAGCTTTTAAAGTTAATGTTGTCGATACTACCGGTGCTGGCGATGGATGGGATGCTGGATTACTTGTGGGCCTTCTCAGAGGGTTCGAATTAGAGGAATGCGCTACAATAGCCAATGCAGTAGGAGCTTTGGTTGTCACAAAACGCGGCGCAATAACTGCTCTACCATACAAAGATGATCTTAATCAATTTCTAATGCATCATGGCATAAAGTTAAAAATCTAGAGAATATCTCAAACGCAAGCTTTCAAAATTTATAATTCACTTCCGCTAATTTTTGAAAGAACACTTTCTATAAATTGTTTTGACTCCATCATACCCGGTTCGAATCCACGTTTATCCCCACCATATTCTATCACCATCCAACCGTCATATCCAATTTCTTTCAACGCTCTTACATACTCAAAATATGGAACCGTGCCTTTCCCTGTAACGGTTGTGATCCATTCATCTCCTGGCTTTTTCCCGAACTCTCCTCCTCCGGGTATAGAATCGCCTGCATGGGTATGACAGATTTCACCTCTCAACTTTCTGACGGCGTCTGGTACATTCCTACCTAGGTAATTCAAATTCTTTGGGTCGAAATTAATCTTTAGTTTCTTAGAGCCTACTTCTTTCACTAGTTTCAGAAGCGAATTTTCGTCGTCCACAAGAAGTTGAGGCATATTCTCCATCGCAAGGGTTATGCCTGACTTTTCAGCGAAATCAACGATCAGACGAGTCAGGTCTACAAGTTGACTCCAATATTCTCTTCTTCTGGGATCACCTCCAGAAAAAAGACTTACGATATTTACATTCGCATCTCTTGAATAGGCTATGAGTTTCTTGATATCTTCTAATCTTTCCCTCTTCTCTTCTTCACTTTTAAATTCGGGTATCCCTGGATCGCCCCAGAAAGAGGCAGCCTCACCTAAAACGTAGTGAGGCCCAAAACAGGTGATCTCCAAACCTGCTTCTTGCACTATTCTATTTAATTCACGTGGTGTTAATGTTATGTGCTTAAAATCACCTCCTTTCGGAAACCATGATGTTGGAATTTTGAAGCCTAACTCTGCTGTAAGGAGCCAAGGTTGAAAACCTTTGAAGCCCAGTTTGGCTATCCTATCTACTCTTTCTTTGAATGGTAGGTTATACCACATCAGGTCCATCGCTCCAATCTTCATCTCTACACGCATCCTTTGCAACAATATCGTTGTTGTTACAGGAAAATCATGGTTGCCATCGGGCAATCAGCTTGGAGTTCTCATCGAAGAGATAGAGTTTCTTGAAGGTTACTACAACTGGTTCTTCGACTTGAAAGTCGCTTTCAGGGTGAACCTTGGCTTTCACCAAAACATCTTTAAATTTGACGCTTAGAATCACTTCGTCCCCCCTAGGTTCTCTAGTGTATATTTTCGTCTGGATACCTTCTTCCTTCCTTAATTTTGAAACTGAAACATCTTCTGGTCTAACCCCCAATGTGATCATTGTTCCAACTATGGATTCAGAAAGCTTCAGCGATTTTGGAATCGGATAGACAAACCCCTCTCCCTTAAATAGAAGCCTATCTTTAGTTGGGTCTCTAGCAATCTTTCCTGTGAAAAGGTTTATCGTTGGACTTCCCACAAAGCTTGCAATAAAGGTGTTCAGTGGGTTGTTGTATATGTTAATGGGCGTGTCAAACTGCATTATTCTTCCATAGTTCATTACAGCAAATCTTTTTGACAGCGTCATAGCTTCGACTTGGTCATGTGTCACATAGATAAAAGTAGTTTTGATTCTTTCATGAATCTTAATAAGCTCTGAACGCATTTCTTCTCTAAGTTTTGCATCAATACTGCTGAGAGGTTCGTCTAGTAGGAATACAACTGGCTGTCTGGCAAGCGCTCTTCCTAGAGCAACTCTCTGTTTCTCCCCTCCACTCATTTCCGCTGGCGATCTATCTAAAAGATGCTCGATCTTTAAAAGTTCAGCAGTCTCCTTCACCCGTTGATGTATTTCATCTTTTGGCCTCTTTTTCATCCTTAGGTTGAAGGCTATATTGTCATAAGCGTTCATGTGAGGATAGAGTGCATAGTCTTGGAATACCATGGCTATATTTCTTTGATGAGGCGGTGTATCAGTTACAGGTTTGCCATCAAAATATACTTCGCCCTCAGTTGGTGTTTCGAGGCCTGCTATCATCCTTAATGTTGTTGTTTTCCCGCAACCTGAGGGGCCTAAAAGTGTAACAAATTCTCCATCTTCAATTTTGAGATTGATGTTATCTACTGCAACGACCTTTCCAAATTTCTTTGTAAGGTTTTCTAATGTAATTCCAACCACTTCAAAGCTACCTCCTAAACACTGAGACAAGACCTTCTAAAATTGTTTTTCGAAAGACCAAGACAATTAGAATGGGCGGTAATATAGCAAAGACTCCGCCTGCCATTATTAGAGGTACACTGTATCGCCCTATAGAGAATGCTAAGGCAGACACGGTCGCCGAGGCTGTTCTAGATGCTGCTGACTGAGACAATGTAGTAGCAAAAATAAACTCATTATAAGACATCATAAACGCAAATATCGATGCAGCTATAATACCTGGCCTAGCAATTGGGATCACAATCTTGGTCAGAACCTGCAATCGAGAACACCCGTCAACCCGTGCAGAGTCCTCAACACTTTGAGGTACAGACTTGAAGTGAACAAAAAGGATCCAGAGAAAGAGAGGCATCGCAAAAGATGCATGAATAAGTATGATTGACGCCAAGGTGTCAAGAAGACCAATGGTCCTAAAAAGAACGTACACGGGTATAAGAATCGCTATAGGTGGAAGCATTCTGCTGAGAAAGATGTATAAAAGAAACTTAGTTGAACCAACTATCGGGATTTTCGCAAAAGTATATGCAGCTACCAATCCTACAGCTAGACAGAGCAACGTTGTACTTGTAGCCACTATAAGACTATTTAAGACGGACTGTACCATGCCACGAGCCTCAGCCAAGACACCTGGTACGCTTCCTGGCAGCACATACCCCCATTCCAAAGCCTCTTCGCTAACGAACGTTCCCCAGAGAAACTGATAGTTTAAAAAGAAGAGCCCATTGGGAAGAACGGCAGGAGGTCTCTGATACATCAACTCCTCCTCTTCAAAGCTTGTTATTATCATCCAAGCAACTGGAGAAATTAGAAATATCAGAATAATGACAGATAAGATTCCGATTACAATCTTCTTAAGCCTTGAACGTTTCTTTATAGAGTCGAGTACCACGATACATCACCTCACTGTTACAGCTCCGAATTCTTTGGTAGGCAGAAGCCGGAAATAAAGCAAGGTCAATATGATTGCTATTACAGACATCATGACCGCTACAGAACTTCCCTGTCCGAAATCACCGAAGCTAAAACTTGTCATCCAAACCAACCAGGAAAGAGTAGTAGTTGCATATCCAGGACCTCCACCTGTGAGAACAAAAACATATGCAAACGATGTTATACCTTGTATAGTCTCGTATACGAGGACAAGCTGAATAATGGGTCTTAACATAGGGAGAGTTATTCTTCTAAAGCGGGCCAGAACATTAGCACCATCCAACTTTGCAGCCTCATAGAGGCTACTTGGAATTGTTGAGATCCCAGCAAGAAGGAGTATGGTAACGAGCGACACTTCTTTCCAGACATGGGGCACAAGAATTGCACCCATAGCGTAATTGGGATTTCCAAGCCAAGACTGGTAGCTATCAAAGATACCGAGCACATAAACCATTATACCGTTCAATACCCCCCAATTACCGTCCAAGATCCACCTCCATCCGAGGGCGTTTGCAATCTCTGGAACAGCCCAAGGTATTAAAAGAGTTATCTTTAACCATATATTAGCCCTGAACTTTTCATTCAAAACCAAGGTAAAACACAAAGCTATCAGAAATACGAGTACGACAGCTCCTATTGTAAAGATAAGGGTGTTGACTAATGATGGAATAAAGAATGCACTCTCAACCAAACCTTGGTAATTCTCCATAAAGACAAAGGGACGTCCAAAGCCTCCCAACGTATATTCTTGAAAACTTAAAGCTAAAACATATACTAAGGGTCCAGCACTAAAAAAACTCATTAAGATGAGCGCAGGGACTATAGAAAGGTAGCCAAATCTCGTGTCTCTTCCAAGCCATCTGCCTTTTTTACGACGGCGCCCATTCATGTGATCGCCAAAAAAAATATAGGGGATTAGATGAGGGACCTAACCCTCCAGCCGTGTCCATTCGTCTCTGATTTTTCCTAAACTCTCCGTTGGAGTACTGGTTCCAAGCAATACGTTCTGAACTTCTTTTTCGAAGAAGGAGCGCCACTCTTCCCAGTGTATAGACCACTTGGCTCCTATATAGTTCGTCTTCTTGTCCTGCTCCTTGGCAATATCGGGATTTATCCATCCTTTCATGAAATTCTGTACTGCCGGGTCGTCCGTAAGGCCGATCAACCCGAAGGGTAGACCATCACGTAACGCAAATTCCCTTGGTTTTATATAGACTTCTTCGCCTGTTCCCATTCGATCGTACATTCCACCTTCCCATTCCATAAATGCATAGCAAGCATCTATATGGTCTTCTCCCCTATCCACGGCCTGGTTTGTCATGGCATAGAATCTGACAAGTTGTGTAGTTTCGCCAGTGTCAGGAATCATAGCGTTAGTAAATTCGCCTGCTGCAGGTGCCTCGGATATGTTGGTGAAGAACAGGTAGTAGGATGGAAGAACCGTATATGCATAGAGTCTTCCTTTCATCCCTTCCATTACACTTTCGGCGACCATCTCGGAGGACACAGTATCTATAAGCTTACGGGTAACAGCTCCATCTGCTATCCACTCCAGAACTTTATGCATCGCGCTTCCTTCACCAAGATTTGCTGTGCCATCTGGAAGAAGGAATCTCTCGCCTCTTGAATACAACATCGCGAAAATTACTTCCTCAAAGGTCCAGTCAGCAAGCTTCCAAGCAAAGCCTATAGGACGATCAAGTCCGACTTCTGTTTTCACTTTGGCAGCATGATCTAGAAGCTCATCCCATGTCTTAGGAGGCTCATCAAT
>JABAOH010006621.1_pt2 | contig 29380 bp, 30 predicted proteins | sample 7062181 | NCBI WGS metagenome assembly JABAOH01 (sample SAMN14538630, study PRJNA623070) | marine sediment metagenome | biome: marine biome [ENVO:00000428]; feature: marine pelagic biome [ENVO:01000023]; material: deep marine sediment [ENVO:00002113]; isolation source: pool of 5 deep marine...
GGACTGAAGGTGGCAATTATCGATATCGACGCACATCACTGCAATGGCGTCCAGGATGCCTTTTATGAGGAGGACCGAGCCCTGGTCGTTTCGCTCCACGAGACCGGGGAAACACTTTATCCCGGAACGGGAAGGGTGGATGAGATAGGTAGTGGAAAGGGGGTCGGGTACAACATCAATATCCCCTTGGCCGAAGGGACGGACGACGAGGTCTATATCTACGCGTTCCAGGAGATGGTTCCCCCGATTGTCAGGGTCTTCCAACCCGATTTTGTCGTGGCCGAAATCGGGGCTGATACCCTTAGGTCGGATCCGCTGACCCACTTGATGCTGACCAACAACGGGTATCAGGACGTCATCAAAGCCATCAAGGGCTTCTCGCGGCCAACCCTCGCGCTCGGGGGAGGGGGGTATGATATCTATCGAACGGCCCGATGCTGGACCCTCGCGTGGTCAATACTAAACGAGATAGAACCCCAAGACGAATTTGCCGGTTCCGTTGGGGGAATGATGTTCGGCCCAGAGATGGAGGTGGGTAGCCTCTACGATGCCCCCCGTCCCACAACGGGGGAGGTTAAGGAAAAAGCCTTCGCTCGTGCTGAAGAGGCCGTGAAGTATATAAAGGCAAAGGTTTTCCCCCTCCATGGAATAGAGGGGTAAGCAGCTACCGAGGACGAGCAACCATCAAGCGCTCCGCATCCGGTTCACTCGCGAAGCTAAAACCGGCCTTTTTGAACACCGTGATGGCGATCCGGTTCAGGTTTTCAACCACTATCCATACCTTTTCGACCTTCATCACCCTCGCCTCATCCAACACAGAAAAGGTCAGGGCTTGACCGATCCCCTTGTTTTGATAGTCCTGGTGGACGAAGATCATAAACTCCCGGGTATTACGTCCTGCTGGCTTATCGAGCGCCGCGTGTCCCACAATCCGGTTCTCCAGGACAGCGACAATGTTAAACCACCCTTCCACAATTCCCATCATCCATTCATGACGGGTCTCCTCCTGCGCCGGCGGAAGTCCCATGACCCTTCCCTTGGGCTCGAATTCATCGTACATTTTGGAAAGGTCCTGTAAGTCCTCCCCCTGGTAGGGTCGGAGAAGGACGGTTCTTCCCAACTTATCCTTAATGGACCGAGAAGGAGAAATGGGCCTCATCTCAGACATTCCGCTCACCAATTAGGGATATCGTCTTTCCTTAGGATATGAGAAACAAGGGTTCAAATCAATGGGAGAATTCGGGCGAGCATGCCGGGTTTCAGGAGATTCCGGTATTTCACGCATATTCGCATTTGAGGAGTTGCCGGACCTTTGAGCTCTTCCCAACGGCCGATCGCCCAAATTCCTTTGAGCCACCCAAATAGCAATTTCAAATGTCAAATAAAATCCCAATGCTTAAATGCCAAAACTCTTAATTTCCCTCAATAGTTAAGTAGTTAGCTTGTGAAGCTCCCCGCCCACAGGGCGGGGCTTCCCGGAAAGGAAATCTCATTCTTAATTGTGCCCCTTGACCCCGCCTACAAGGCGTGGCTTGCGGGGCACGTGCCGGCCAAACCAGTCGATAACTCTACAACTCGAACAATCAACCTTCCCCATTTGTCATGTGACATTTGGCATTCATTTGAACTTTGAGCTTTGGCATTTGTTCATTCTAATTTTTGTGACTTTTTTAGCACGTTAGAGTAATTACATGCTTTTTTTAGAGGAAACTCCAGTCTCATTTTTATTGCCATGGAGGAGGGATTTGGTATAGGATCTTATGGGGCTGCCAATCAAGTGATTGGACAACCCCAGATGATCGTAAGAGTTGAGGCGAATTTACCCACAATTTAACCGAGCCGACAAAATCAAGGGAAGCTCCATGAGGGAATACCGATTTGTTCAGGTAGATGTCTTCACCAGGGAAATTTTTGGCGGAAATCCGTTGGCCGTCTATCCCAACGCCGAGGGGTTGAACCGAGAAGAGATGCAGAGTATTGCCAGGGAAATGAACCTCTCCGAGACCACCTTCGTGCTTACCCCCAGCTCATCCGAGGCGGATTTCAAGGTTAGGATCTTCACGCCTCAAAAGGAAATCCCCTTCGCGGGCCACCCAGTCATCGGAACTTGTTTCGTCCTGGGTGACGAGGGGAGAATAGGCCCAAAGGAGGGAAAAAGGGTAACGAAACTGGAATTGGGGTTAGGGGTTTTCCCGGTGGAGGTAGTCTTCCTGGAAGGGCAGCCCGTCTTGGTCAAAATGGAGCAGAGGTCCCCTGAGTTTCTGGGGACCTATGGCGAGATGGAGCTCTTGGCCCGACTCCTTTCCCTTCCTTTAGAGAAATTGGATCTGCTTAAGGGTCCCGCTGAGGTAGTCTCAACGGGGCTCCCCTTTCTCATCGTACCCCTTATCTCCCAGAGAGCACTATCACAGGCGAAGATCAACCCATCGATCTTGGAAACGGTAGCCCAGGAGTTGGACACTTCCCTGATTGCCCTTTTCACCATGGATGGAATGGAAGGAAATCGAATCCGGGCCCGTGTTTTTGCGCCCTTGCACGGAGTTCCGGAGGACCCGGCAACGGGAAGCGCCGCCGGGTGTTTCGGCGCATACCTGGTCAAGCACGGGTTAATAAAAGGGGAACCCGTCACCACCGTTGAGATCGAACAGGGGTTCGAGATACATCGGCCCAGCCTGATTCAAGTAGAACTCGCCTTAGATGAAGGGACCATCCATGGGGTGCGGGTTGCCGGAAGCGTGGTCATGGTTTTGGAGGGGACAATCCGTTTTTAGAGAAGCCTCCTCTCTCTCTTTCAGGCTTTGAGCCATCCGTGTTCTGCCCAGTTTCTTCTTATTTCCCCTTCTTCCGCTTTTTGAGGGAGAGGAATTTTTCCTCATCCATGATCCGGGGAGAGATACCCCGGAATCCATTCAATGCCTTATCGGGAGGGAGCTTTATCCAGGCAATGCCGAGTTCATCATCGATCTTCACGATCTCGTCATCGGGTTCCACCTTCTTCATAAGTTGGGATCATAGCAGATTCCTCAATGGAAAAACAGCGGCAAAGGCTGAGCTAATCGCTTCACTTGCATCGTTTGGAGCCCCCTGTTTTCAAGGGAGCAAGACCGGGTTGGAAACCCTCATGTTTTTTGTTGATATTTTGCGTTTCTGGAGCTATAAAGGGACATGAAATCTTGATGAATCTTATTCCTACCGGAAATGCGAATTGAACTGATCAATCCAAATAACCCCATTAATGCGGCCAACGTCCCCTTTCTTCAGAAGGGCCTTTTCAATTCCCTAAAAGCCAAGGCCTATTCCCCGCCGCTCAATTTGTGCATGATTGCAGCCTATACTCCTGATAACATCGAGGTTTCTATTTCGGACGAATGTGTGAGCCCCATCGATTTCGATAAAGAAGCCGACCTGGTCGGCATTACATCCCTTACCACTACTGCTCCCAGGGCCTATGAGATCGCCCATGCCTTCAGGGAGCGGGGAGTGAGGGTAGTGATGGGTGGAATCCACGTCTCAACCCTTCCCGACGAGGCTTTGCAGCACTGCGATTCCGTCGTCATCGGCGAGGCGGAAGGGTTGTGGGAGCAGGTGATTCAAGACTTCAGACGCGGGAGGCTCAAAAGGAGATACCGAAACGAGACGTTTGTCGATTTGAGGGGGCTTCCCCCGCCCAGGAGGGACCTACTCAACCCAGCGGACTATGTCACCATTAACACCGTCCAAACCGCCCGAGGATGCCCCTATAATTGCAATTTCTGTTCGGTGAAGCTCTTCAATGGGGGAAGGTTTCGTTTCAGGCCCGTTGAGGATGTGATAGCAGAAATCGAAAGCCTCCACTCTAGGAACGTGTTCTTCGTGGACGATACCATCCTGACCCTGCGGGAGAGAACGAGGGAATTGTTAAATGCCCTTACGCCTTTGAAGGTCCGCTGGGGGAGTCAATCAACCATCTTGATCGCCCAAGACGATGAACTCCTGGAAATGGCAGCACAAAGCGGATGTTTGGGGTTTGCAATTGGCTTTGAGTCCTTTTCGCCAAATACCCTCGACGAAATGGGGAAAAACATCAACAAGCCGCAATACTTTCATAACCTCATTAAGAAAATAAAGAGCTATGGGATGATCGTTTGGGGTTCCTTCGTCCTGGGCTTCGATCGAGACGACGAAAAGGGCATTCGCTACACCCTTGAATTGGCGCAGAACTCCAAGCTCGATTTTGCCTGTTTTAACTTCCTCACCCCGCTGCCCGGAACGGAGGTGTACCATAAGCTGATCACGGAAAAGAGGCTGACCGATTCGCATTGGGGAGACTATAATATGGCCAACCTCGTCTTCAAGCCAGCGAGGATGTCAGGGGAAACCCTGGAGCTGGAGATGAAGAATGCTTGGCTAGATTTCTACTCGCTCAAAACCATATGTAAGCGGTTGGGGTTTCGATGGAAGAAATTCCATCCCTTCATCTGGTTGATAAACCTCGCCCTCTTCTACTACACGCGGAGAAAAATCAAGCGGATGAAACCCCCTCCGCAAGACTCACAACCATAAGTGGGTTCAGCGCCGCCTACCTCACCAACTTCTTGTAGATCCAGCCTTCCACCCCGTTTGAGAGCTTCACGTTATACCAGGAGAGCGTTTCGCCCCGAACTTCCAGCTCATCCCCCCTTCTCACCTTGGCAATAACATTGTTTGTTGTGCCGGGTCCGCTTCTGATGTTCACCACCGAGCCTGTGACGGAGACAATCTTAAGCGGAGGGAGAATTGGCTCAGGTGTTGGTTTCACCTCTACGGGCTCTGGTGTAACAACTTCTTCTCGTTGCATTTCCTCTCTGACGGGCTCATCTCTCCCGCTGAATTTTTCCTTGACGCCTGTGCTGAATTTTTCCACAGCGCCGCAGCCCAGGGTAAATGCAATCAAGGTTACCATAATGATCGTCTTGCTTTTCATCTTTTCCTCCAATTCCCTTCGTCTCTCGATCCTTTTCCTTGAAGTTTCCTTGCCTCCTTACGCTTCCATAAACATCCCCCCTTTCTCCGGTTTATGCTTTTTGTAGGGGTTAGCACAATCAATGCCAAACTCGAAGTCCGATAAAACGGAGTAAAAGGCTGGTAAATCGCAATAATTCGCTTCAAATGGGCATGCGATGCGGGGTGAGACGGAAAAAATTACACATTGATATGAAATAATTTCACAAATGGGGTTTCTTCTCGAGGTGACCTCGCTGTATAATTCTCCACAAAGTTCCTAGACCTATTGAAGTTTTGAGTTGGTGGTTTTTGCTAAATCATAAGGGGGGGGAATTTCCATGAAAAAGAGATACGTAGTCGAGATAGGAATGGGTGTAGACCAGCATGGCCACAGGGGTGATCCCACGGGTGCCGCGATAAGAGCCATAAATAGTGCCATATACAATATCAGTCTCTGTGGCATCTCGGAAATATTAAACCTCAGTGATCCCAGGGAGATGATCGTGGATGTGCTCATTGGGACCCCTTTTCCCCATAATGTGGACGAGGAGAAGGTGCTGGAGGCGATCCCCTTTGGGAGAAAGCGCTTGAAGGCAATAGAGGGGGGATTAATAGCCCGAGGGGTACAGCTTAAGTCCCTAGGGGATGATTCCGCAGACATATTAATCGCCAATGCCGCCATCACCGTTTCCTTCGATCTCTGAACGATATGATTAAATTCCGCAGCATGCCCAGCCTTTTGGCGATCAAGGGGGAACCGCCATCAGGCTATGCGTTTTCAGACACGCGGGTGATTTCCCCTTGACCCACGGAAATTCTTGATATACGTATGATGAGCCCAAAACCTTTGGCCCAAACGGATTCGGTAAGGATTTTCGGACGAACCCTTCAACGGGGAGCGAAATTGGTATAGGCCCTTTGAATCGGGGGAAGCGATCATGCTGGTTATAGATTTTCACCTCCACGTAACCACGGTGGATGAATACAACGAGTGGTTTTTGGACTGGATGAGAAAGTTCCATGGTGAACAAGGTTTGGCTCATCTTCGTGTCGTTTTGGCCTCTCCCGAAAGCCTGCTCCAATTCATGGATGAACAGGGAATCGATTATGTCGTGGCCCTTGCGGAGATGAATACCATGGTCACTGGAGTTAGCATCAATGACCGGGTGGCGGAGTTCTGCCGAAGGAGCAAAAGGCTCATCCCCTTCGCAAATATCAACCCTTACGTCACCTTCAACCAGGGGGCGGAATTGGAGCGATGTGTCACTAAACTGGGGGTCAAGGGCCTCAAGCTCTATCCCACCTATCAGCATTTTTACCCCAACGACAATAAGCTTTTCCCCATTTATGAGAGAGCACAGGAGTTGGGCATCCCGGTTATGGTCCATACGGGATCATCGGTATTCCCCGGCTCCCTCATGAAGTATGGAGACCCCCTTTTCCTGGATGAGATAGCTGTCTTTTTCCCCAGGCTGAAGATCATCCAGTCCCATGCTGGCAGGGGTTTCTGGTACGACCGGGCCTTCTTTCTAGCCGGTTTGCATGAGAACGTGTATATGGATATCACCGGCCTTCCTCCCCAGAACCTGCTCAAGTACTTCCCGGATTTGGAGAAGAATGCCGATAAGATTGTCTTTGGTTCTGATTGGCCGGGGATCATCGATATCAAGAGGAATATTGCGGCCATCATGGACCTCCCCCTCAGTAAATCCACCAAGGCAAACATCCTGGGCAGAAATGCTGCCACGTTACTGGGAATTGAGGAAAGCAGAGGGTCAAATAAACTCACCCAATGAGATCTCCAAAAAATCGGAAAAGGAGCTCTGAGGATGAATTAAAGAGTTTTCCCCTTGTAGTTTCCTGAAATCTTGGAGAAAACCGTTGTCCCTGAGGGAAGTTTGCTGGAAAAGTGGGGTACCCATCGAGGGTGAGCGGGCTTCGACGTGAGCCCTCGGCGTGAGCAGTTCGGCCTTGAGACATGTCGACGAGCCCCCCGGCCTGAGCTCGGGTCGAAGGCTCATGTCGAGTCGCTCACTGCCGAAAGGCTCGGTCGAACGCTAAGCCGAACGTAAGGGGAAGGCCGGTTCTTTAGAGACCGGAAGGGATAAGTATTCCACGCCCGCGAACCCCGAAAGGGTCACTTTGGAAGCATTGAGGCGAAGGGACAAGGGTTTTCTTCGGCATAGAAAAATATTTTGAGCGGCGAAGAGCGAGTTTTCCAGAGACCTCCCAATTTGAGCTTGACAAATAGTTTGTGGAGGACATAGATAATTAAGGATGCGTATATTAGGGCTTGATGTAGGAACCAAAAGGATCGGCATTGCCATAAGCGATGAACTGGGGTGGACGGCCCAGGGGGTGAAGACCCTACACCGAGACAATGGTGAGAGCGATTTGCGGAAAATACGCGATATCGTTCGGGAATACGGGGTTGAGAAGATCGTCGTGGGGCTTCCCGCAAATATGAACGGCTCCTTGGGTCCCCAGGCCGAGATGGCCCTAGGGTTCGTTCGGGAGTTAAGGGAGATTATCGACTTCCCCATTATCACGTGGGATGAGAGGCTTACCACAGTTGAAGCGACCAAGGCGCTCATAAGGGCCGATCTTTCACGTAAAAAGAGGAAACGAAAGGTTGATATGACGGCTGCCATCCTGATTTTGCAATCATATTTGGATAGCCTAGCCTGCAAAGGGAACCCATGAAAAGAGTAGTCGGGATTGCGTCTCTCCTCATCATCTCACTGGCCGTAATCCTCTTCTTTTATACCGCTCTATACCTCCGCACGCCCTCTCAAGTGGAAGGGCTCAAGAAGACCATCGCCATTCGAAGGGGAATGACCTTTAGGGAAGTCGCTTACCTCTTAGGTGACGAGGGGATAATCAAGGGTAGTAGGCGGTTTATCCTGTGGGGGAGGCTATCGGGGTCTTTCCCCAAGATAAAGGCGGGGGAGTATGAACTCAGTTCAAATATGACTCCCCTTCAAGTCCTGGACACCCTGACAAAGGGGAGGGTCAAGCAGTACATGACTTCCATCCCGGAGGGATATACGGTGTCTCAGGTCGCCGAGATCCTCGAGAGCAAGGGGATTACGAATGGAGAGGCCTTCCTGGAAAAATGTTTTTCTCCCCAATACATCTCCTCGTTGGGAATCCAGGCCGACAGTCTGGAGGGATACCTTTTCCCCGATAGCTATCTTTTCTCAAAGGATTTAGAACCGGAAAACGTGATCGAAACCATGGTGAGACGATTCCGACGGGTCTACATCCCACAATACTCCGAAAGGGCCAAGGAGCTGGGGTTTTCCGACCGCGAGATACTTACCCTCGCCTCCATGATTGAGAAGGAATCAGCTATCCCATCGGAGAGGCTTTTCGTCTCCAGTGTATATCATAACCGATTGAAACGAAAAATGAGGCTCTATAGCTGTCCCACCGTTATTTACGGGATCGAGAACTTCGATGGAAACTTGACTAAGAAAGATTTGGAGCGCTATACGCCATATAATACCTATCTCATCCGGGGATTACCCCCAGGACCCATATGCAATCCAGGTAAAGAGGCCATTATGGCTGCCCTCTATCCCGCCACAACAAAATACCTCTATTTCGTCTCCAAAAATGACGGGTCGAACCACTTCTCATCTACCCTCGCGGAACACAATATCGCCGTTTGGAAATACCAGAAGGGAAGGCCTTATCCCCTTAAAAGAGGGATCCCTGTTAAATAGGAAGTGTTTTCCACCTTTTTCCGCCCGCAATCCCACCCACATTCGAAGGTGTTCCGACCTTCGGATACGGGCCACGCTCGATGAATACACCGCTTCTCCGGCACATCACGCTCATGGGAAATGGTGCTCTCTAGAAACTCACGAAACTTCGGGGCACAAATTCCCTTGACAACGATTATTGAATCAATTTAGTGTTAAGGAGATTGTGATTTTTCTCTCAAGTTCTTTTGAAGGAGAGTGATCCTATGAGGCAAGAGGTGGCCATTATCGGAGTGGGACAAAGCGCCTTCGTCCGAGGCTATGAGGGTTCCATCAGGGAGTTAGCCTTTGAGGGATACAGGGAGGCTATGGAGGACGCCAACCTGAACTCAAAGGATATAGATGCCTCAATCATATGTTCGGCTCCGGAATACGATAAGCAAAGAACGCCTGCGGGACTGCTGGCCGAATATCTGGGCCTAAATCCCAAGCCCACCTTTTATATCGAAAGTGTGTGTTCTTCCAGTAGTATGGGGCTTCGAGTAGCCTACGCCTTGATCAAATCGGGCCTCCATGATGTAGTTCTTGTCCTCGGATTTCAGAAGATGTCGGAAATCAGTTCCGCGGATTCTCAGGAAAGGATGGGCAGAGGAGCGGACATCATGTGGGAATCCCCTTTCGGGACGATGATGCCAGCTTACTACGCCATGCATGCTCGAGCCCACTCCGCTAAATACGGAACTACGGAGGAGGATCTCGCTTTGATTCGGGTTAAAGCGGCGAGCTACGGATCAATGAACCCAAAGGCGGTCTACCGAAAGGAGGTCACCCTGGAGCAGGTCATGGCCTCAGATGTCGTCTCCACCCCGTTGAAGCGATTCGATTGTTGTGCCAATGCCGACGGCTCTTCTTGTATCATCGTCGCCAAAGGGGAGAAAGCCGTGCGGATGACCCAAAAGCCCGTGTGGATTCTCGGCCTGGGAGCCGCATCGGCACCCCTTACCATGACGGGGAGGGATTCGCTTACCGGCTTGAGCGTTGCCAGGGAAGCGGCAAACGGGGCATATGAAATGGCGGGGGTCAGCCCCGGTGATATCGATGTGGCTGAAGTCCATGATTGCTTCACCTTCGCTGAGCTCATGGCCTATGAAGACCTCGGATTTGCAAAGCCAGGAGAGGGAACCAAGCTGATCAGGAAGAGACAGACCCATGCCGAGGGAACAATCCCCGTCAATGTAGACGGCGGCCTCTTATCCAAGGGTCATCCCATCGGGGCCACAGGGGGATCCCAGGTGAGGACCATTGTCCTACAATTGAGAGATGAGGCCGGTCCGATGCAGGTGAAGGATGCGAGGGTCGGCCTGGTCCATAATATCGGGGGTGTGGGTATCTATGGCAATGTAACCATTTTGGGGAGAGGATAGAATGGGGTTCGAACGATTCGGAACAGTCAGTTTTACCTCAACGACCAAGGTGGACCATTTCATCGAGCTCTTGGATCAAGGAAGGGTTTCGGGGACCCGTTGCAAAAAATGCGGGAAATCCTTTTTCCCGCCGAGGGCCGACTGTTTTAGCTGCTTCTCCGCGGAAATGGGATGGTTTGAGATAACCGGATCTGGACAACTGATCTCCTATTCCACATTGATCTATGCACCCACTGGTTTTGAGCAAGACCTTCCGTTTACCATTGCCTTGGTCCAATTCAGCAATGACCTCAAGTTGTTCGGCCGATTGAGTCGGGAAATTGAGGAGGAAAAGACAAGAATCGGAATGAAGCTCAGGGCAACTCCCATCAAGCTCCCCAATGGTCGCGTATCCTATGAGTTTAGGGAAGCCTGATGTAACTCGATCCTTACCTGGAATTCTCAGTCGTGAAAGCTCTCAAGCCCACGGCTTCTATGGGGTTGTCTCAACTTCTTCAAGGCCTTGGCCTCGATCTGCCTGATTCTTTCCCTGGTTACACCGAAGACTCTACCAACCTCCTCCAAGGTATGATCGCTCCTCTCCCCTATACCAAATCTCATCCGCAAGATCTTTTCCTCACGGGGAGTCAAGGTGGCCAGAACCTTCTCCACCTCCTCCGTTAACCGGAGATTGATGACATCCTCTATGGGGGAATTGGCCCCCTTATCCTCGATGAAATCCCCGAATCGACTATCTTCATCTCCAATAGGGGTTTCCAGGGAGATGGGTTCCCGATACATATGGAGGACCTTATTCACCTTCTCCATGGGCAACCCAATCTTTTCGGCGATCTCCTTAGTAGTGGGATCTCGACCCAACTCCTTAAAGAGGGATTGTGATGTTTTATGGATTCGATTTTCCGTCTCAATGAGATGAACGGGCAGTCTTATGGTTCGGGATTTGTCCGCGAGGGCCCTGGTAATTGCCTGGGTAATCCACCATGAGGCATAGGTGCTAAATTTGTAGCCCTTTCGGTAATCAAACTTCATCACCGCTCTCATCAGCCCCATATTTCCCTCCTGAATCAGATCCAGCAAGGGAAGCCCTCGATAGGTAAACTTCTTAGCGATGCTCACCACCAGCCTCAAATTGGCCTGAATCATTTCGCCTGAGGCCTTCTTGAATTTCGATTCAACTGCTTTCAGCTCCTTGATGCACCTTTTCCATTGGGCCGCCTCCAACCCCAAGTCGTGCAATTTTCTCGGATTTTTGGCGATCTCCTCATCTACCTCCCACAATCTCTCTATCATCTCCTCAACGTGCACATCCTTCAAATTGAGGCAACAGATCAATCGGTAAATATCGGCTTCGATAGCCTCCCGCATCCTTTCCAGGGTTCTCTTCTTCGCCTCTACCTGGGTCCCCTTCCTCAAAAGGGCCATTTTTTGGCTTTCGCGGCCTAGCGCCTCGACTTTTTCGGCGATAGAGAGGAATCGCCTCCTTTGGAACGCCTCTTCCTCAAGGCATACCTTACTCAGTTCCTCGCCGTCCCGGGTAATTTCCCTCATTTTGACCTGGTTCATCTCTAAATGCCGTCCGAGCTCGAAGACGAATTCCCGGGCAATGGTAGACTCGAGGGCCAATTTTCTGCGCTCTTTCCCCCTCTCCTCGATCCTTCTAGCAACTTCCAGTTCCCTTTTGCGAGTAAGAAGGGGGATATTTCCGATATCCCGGAGATATTTCCATATCGGGTTCTCCACCATTTTGGAGGAAGGGGAATCGGGTGCCTTTGATTTATGGATCTTCTGCGTTTTCTTCTTTTTGGGAAGGCCCATTTCCCTCCCGCTAACATGATCCCCGGTCGCGTCGACTGATGGACTTACGATGGGCTCCTGTTCCCAAGAGCTCATTCTGTCCTCCTCGCCGATGTAGCGGATCCCCTCCTGGTCTAATAATCCCTTTTCCATTGGGTGCTCTCCAACCCCATGCAAAAGACCCTTTCACTCGGTGAAAGGGTCTTATTTAGATTAGAGGGTACCGTGTAAATACCAAGGGAGGTCTTTTAAAGAGAAGGAATCCAAATATATGTCCCATTGGCCGAATTGCTTTTGAGCCCTCTACACCGATGAACCTCGGCCAATAAATTGAGACAATTATACCTAAAAAAAGACATTTGTCAAGGATTTTTTCGGGTTAAGTAATTAATTTTCCGTATTTTTTAACCCTTTTTGGGGATTTGCGGAGCATCTTGCCCCTCGTTGGCTGTCTCTTTCTTTGAAGCCCTATTGCCTTCTATTCACTGGTTAACCCAGATTGAACACCCTCATGGAAGGCTTTTTCCAATAGAGCCGCGGGGTGAGACCGATCCGCCTGAAGGACCTATGTCCACCACGAACAAGGTTTCTCCGATGGGGGAAGAAGAACAGGTGGCTCGAACAGCTACAATCGGTGCAGCCAAACCCTGGAAGGAATTTGGAGATACGACCCAACTCGTTAGCCAACATACACTCCTTATCCGAAAGACACTGCCCATAGACGATGGCCTCGATTTCCCCATATCGGAGAAGGTAGTCGATATGCCAGTGAAGCCGCTTTACACTTTTGAGGTGGCGATTTAACCTCGACCTCATACCCTTCCTCGCTGATCCAACGTAACCGTAGGATCCTCCATGGAAAAATCGGTATCCCATCCCCCCAATTTTGATCCATCTCCCCTCAGGTATACGGATCAAAAGGAGATACACTCCGGCTATCTCACTCATCGGGTTCATGGGGCACCTCGTCTCAAGCCCCGTATTTTTTTAGCTTCAAGGCGTTGGCCAACATGAGAGGCATAATCCCGGTGGCGGGAAAGTGTCCCAACCCTCCTAATTGGCATGACCTTTCATCGAACCTCTTTACCGCATCGGATCTTATGAACCTCGAAAAGAGCACAATGGGATTGGGATGCCAACTATGAGATTTGAGCACAGAGGGCGTAGAGTGATCACCCGTGACCACCAAGACATCCGGTTCAAGATCCAGAAGATCCGGTATGAATTCGTCCACCTCCTCGATGGCCCTCACCTTACCCTGAAAATCTCCATCTTCTCCGAACATATCGGGTTTCTTGATATGAATGTAGAAGAAATCATATTGATCCACATGATCCCTTAATGCCCTCACCTCATCTCTGATTCCCTCCCCGGCCTCCAAAACATCCATACCAACTAATCTCGCTATCCCTTTATACATGGGATAGACGGCGATGGCAGCCGAATGAACCTGGAAGAGTTCCGTCATGGTTGGAATTTTGGGGAGCTGAGAGAAGCCCCTCAAGAGGATGGTATTGGCCGGCTCTTGTGATTTCAAGAGGTGCGTTGCCTCTTCTATGAATCGATTGACGATGCTTTCGGAGAACTTGGCACTCTCAGAGGTGGCAGAAACCGGGATGCTCAACTTCCCCTCCTTTTGGGGATCAGTGTCGGTCAATTCATCTCCTAACCCCTCGCCCTTGAAGAGTACGGCGAATCGATGCTCTTTTCCGGGATTAATGGTGATCTTCACCCCTTCTACCTCTCCAATGCCATTCTGCAAGAGCTTGCAGAGGGCTTTGTTTTTCTCGGTTGAAATCCTCCCTGCTCTCCTATCAACGATCACCCCTTTTTCATCCATGGTAGCGAAATTTCCCCGTGCGGCCATATCTCCCTCAGTGAGATGCATTCCAATCCCTAAGGCCTCCAAAACCCCGCGGCCGATCTGGTATTTAATGGGATCGTACCCAAAGAGGGCCAGATGGGAGGGACCGCTTCCCGGGGTAATTCCGGGGGAGATGGGGTCTACGAGCCCACAGATCGATTGCGAGGCAAGTTTATCGAGATTGGGTATGTGGGATTCCTCCAATTCGGTCTTCCCATTTAATGGAAGTCCCCCCAGTCCATCGATCACAAGCATGAACATCTTGGCGGGGTTTTGTACGGAAATCGATTTCATCAATTCCTCGGAAATCATGGTTCTGCTACCTCCTCACGGTTGCCTTCTTTAACGATGGATTCCTGTCACGCCCCAGAAATCTCTGAAAAAATGGGAAAAGGAGCTCTGAGCGCGAATTAAAGAGTTTTCCCCTTGTAGTTTCCTGAACTCTAGGAGAAGGCCGTTGTCCCTGAGCGAAGTCTGCTGGAAAAGTGGGGTACCCATCGAGGGTGAGCGGGAAGGGGAAGGCCGGTCCTTTAGAGACCGGAAGGGGCAAGTATTCCACGCCCGCAACCCCGAAAGGGTCACTTTGGAAGCATTGAAGCGAAGGGATAAGGGTTTTCTCCGGCATAAAAAAAATTTTTAAGCGACAAAGAACGACTTCTTCAGAGATCTCCTTCATGCAGTTTGACAATATAAACCAATTCTGTTACTTTTTGAATCCCCAATGTCTAAAGAGACAACCTCTCCTTCTCCATGAGAGATCTTCGGTCGACAAAAGGATAAGCCGATATCACATTCCTCGGTAGCAAGGGGACGGTATGCATGATGCCATAACGGACATAAGCGGTATTCGGGTCGGGCATTTCTCGCATTTTGAAGCCCTAACGGGTTGTACCGTTGTCCTTTGCGAGGAAGGGGCCCTCGCAGTGGCCGATATATCGGGAGCCGCCACGGGGACCAGGCAGATGGATGCCCTGTCCGTGGGCCACCTGGTGGACCGAATTCACGGAGTTTGCCTCGCGGGTGGAAGTGCATTCGGTTTGGATGCTGCCGGTGGGGTAATGACATTCCTCGAGGAAAGGGGTAAGGGATTCGATGTTGGCATAACCAAGGTTCCCATTGTTCCTGCCGCCGTTATCTTTGATCTTGGGGTTGGAGATTATCGGGTACGCCCAGATGCGGAGATGGGCTACAAGGCCTGCATGAACGCTCGGGTAGATGGAGTTGAAGAGGGAAGCGTGGGAGTTGGGACCGGAGCCACAGTCGGAAAGCTTTTCGGTGTAAAGCGCGGAATGAAAGGCGGAATCGGAACGGCGAGCATGAAATCGAAATCTGGGGCGACAGTAGGGGTCCTCGTCGTGGTCAACGCCTTCGGGGACGTCATCGACCCCTCTAGTGGCAGGATTTTGGCGGGAGCCAGGGAATCGGAAAAGGGCAAGGAGTTGGCCAACTCGTCCAAACGCATAATGGAGGGAACCATCAGGAGACAATTCGCCTCCCCCAATACTACCCTGGCAATCATCGCCACCGATGTCTACCTCAACAGGGAGGATTTGAAAAGGGTGATCAAACTGGCTCATAATGGTTTGGCCAAAACCATCTCGCCCCTTCATACCACCTTTGACGGAGATGTCATCTTCGCCCTCTCCCACGGGAAAAAGGAGGCGGATGTAAACACGGTGGGCATCCTGGGCGAAGCGGCCCTCATCCATGCGATCACGCGATCTGTACAGAGAGCTGATGGTCTTGGTGCCATCCCGGCTTTTAGGGATATTTCTCCATAATGGAGGGATGAACCATGCACCGGGAGGCAATTAACAGGGCGACCCAAGACATCCTCGCGGCAAAAAAGATCATTGGCCAGGCTGAGGGGAGAAAGCTGGCTGTGCTCCCACAGGCAACTCCCGCCGAATTGCCCCCATTGTGAGACCTTGTCCAAACCCTATGTTATCTTTTTTGGAGAGCCCATTATCTTGGAACCTTGTAAGACCGCCACTGCCGAGATCGTTAAAAAAGGATAAAGGCGCGAAAGGAGTAGTTGGAGAGATGAAAATCGTGACCTTAGAGCTCCCATTCAAAACCACTGGTCAAACCGATATCATCGATATCACTCCTGAGGTTCAAAAGGAGGTATTGCAATCCGGGGTGCAAGATGGTAGTATAATGGTGTTTATTTCAGGATCGACGGCTGCTTTGACCACCATCGAGTTTGAGTCAGGGGTGGTCAATGACTTAAAAGAGGCCATCGAGAGAATAGCACCGAGGGATATCCACTACGAACATGATCGAAGGTGGGGTGACGGAAATGGGTATTCCCATGTAAGGGCCGCTCTTTTGGGGCCCTCTTTAAATATCCCCCTAAGGGGAGGAGGATTGCTCCTCGGCACATGGCAGCAAATCGTCCTTTTGGATTTCGATAACCGATCGCGAAGGAGAAAGGTCACCGTGCAGATAATGGGAGAATGAAGGGGGTTCTTTGAAAGAAAGGAAAAAGGAGAAGGTTGAAAAGATAACCTTCGACGATAATCGTCTGGCCAACCAACTGTTCGGCGTTCAGGGGGAGAATGTTAAGCGAATTGAAGGGGCCCTCGGGGTAAAAATCACCACCAAGGCTAACACCGTTATCATTTATGGGGATGATATTGAGGTCGACCTGAGCCGAAGGCTCGTGCGGGATCTCTACTCGCTGTTAGAAAAGGGTTACCCACTGTATCCCAGCGACATCGATTATTCAATCCAAATCCTCTCCGCGGATAATTCGGCGAATTTGGAGGAAATCTTTCTCGATACCATCTACATTTCATCTAAGAAAAGGGTCATTACCCCGAAAAGCCTCGTACAAAAGGAATATCTTGACGCAATAAGGCATTATGATATCGTTATCGGGATCGGCCCCGCGGGCACGGGGAAAACCTACTTGGCCATGGCCATGGCCGTTTCATTCCTCTTCAAAAAGGAAGTCGAACGAATTGTATTGACTCGGCCGGCCGTTGAGGCAGGGGAGAAGCTAGGGTTCTTACCCGGAGACATGTATGAGAAGGTAAACCCCTATCTCAGGCCCCTTTACGATGCCCTCCATGACATGATGGACTTCGACAGGGCGACCAAATTGATCGAGAGGGGAGTGATTGAGGTGGCTCCCCTGGCATTCATGAGGGGGAGAACCCTGAACGATTCCTTCGTCATCTTGGACGAAGCCCAAAATACGGTCTCCGAACAGATGAAGATGTTCTTGACCCGTTTGGGGTTCAATTCACAAGCGGTGATTACGGGAGATATAACTCAGGTAGATTTGCCGGAAAACAAAAACTCCGGCTTGATTGAAATTCAAGGCATTCTCAAGGATATCCAAGGAATTTCCTTCATCTATTTCTCCGAAAAGGACGTTGTTCGCCATCCCTTGGTTACCGATATTATCAGGGCATATGAAAAGGCGGAATCGAGGGCTCGGCTCAAACGATTGAAGGGACAAGACCGTGGATAATGGGAGCCTTCGAAGGGGAAACACACGAGATAGCCGTCCCAAGAAATCCCCTCCCACCTTGAAAAAGCTTCACGACTTCAAGAGGCTTCACCTCGCCCCCATCTATCTCAACCCCACAGTACAAAGGTGGATGATTGGGGTAACCTCCACCATCATATTGGCCTTGTTGCTTTCCCCTGCAATTCAAATGCCTTCCGAACACTATCAGATAGGGGACGTCGCCTCTGCCAACATCAAATCAACCCAGGATTTCCTGGTGGAGGATGAAAACGCAACCCTTACCAAACGAATTGAAGCCGAAATGGCGGTATCTTCCGTCTTCGATTACGATCCCTCCATCTTACAGAAAGCCATGGGAAAAATCCGGGTTTCCCTTTCCCTCATGAGGGAGTACACCGAACGTGATGAGGTCAGGGGCCGAGAGGAAGAGAGGAGGAAGGAGTTGGAGGAACTCCTCGGAGTTACCTTCACCCCCAGGGAGTTCGACGCCCTGGCCAGGAGCGGCTTTGACCAATCCTTAGAAGATGCCATCCTGGGCTTTGTCCGACCCTTCATGAGCAAGGTTATCGTGGGAGGCCGGGATTTTTTGGCTCAACAAAAGGCCAAGGGGATTGTTGTTCGAAATATCCAGACCCAAACCGAGAGGATAAGACATCAATTCGATACCATTATCGATTCTGCTCAAGCCGGGGCGATCATCAAGCAGAAGTCCAAGGCCTTATCCAAGACTATCGGCAAGGAGCTCAGACCTGTCTTAGTCAAAATCGCCTCCCATCTCATAGAACCCAACCTTACCTTCAATCGCAATGAGACCGAGGCGCGCAAGGCCGAGGCCTTTCATGAGGTCAAGCCCGTCTTGTTTCAAATCAAGAAAGGTGAAATGTTGGTCAGGGAAGGGGAAAGGATAGCCAAGGAACATCTGGTGAAACTCCAAACCCTTGAGGTATTGAGGAAAAAAGCGAATGTACTCCTGATTACCGGGGGATTGTTTTTCCTGATCCTCATGATCATCTATCTCCTCTATACGTATTCCACGAAGCACATCAGGAAGATCTCCCTCAGTTCCAGGGATCTACTCTTTGTCAGCTTAAACCTCATCATGGTTGTCCTCGCCCTGAAGTTCTTCGTTTTCATCTCGGAATCCATTGAGAGCAACTTCTTAACCATTTCCTCATCGTCCTATTATTACCTCTTCCCCGTCGCCGCGGGGGCGATGTTGACCCGTATCGTAATCAACTCGGAAGTCGCCATCGTCTATTCTGCCGTTGCAAGCATTTTTTCAGCCATCCTCTTGGACAACAGCCTCTTCTTTTTCATCTACCTCTTTATCGGGGGTGTTGTAGGGGCCAATGGCGTTGCCCGATGCGACCAACGCAGTACCCTCATAAAGGCCGGATTACATGTGGGGGTGGCCAATGCCCTCATGATTCTCTTTTATGAAATGTTCAGAGGAACCCTCGGATTCGAAGTCCTCTTCAATATCGGCTTCGGGTTCATTGGGGGGATATTGAGCGCTATCATCGTCCTGGGGACTACCCCTATCGTTGAGGGAATTTTCGGATACACAACCGATATTACGTTATTGGAGCTGGCCAACCTCGACCAGCCCATCCTCAAGGATCTCGTCGTTCAGGCGCCAGGAACCTACCATCATAGCATTATCGTGGGCAGCCTTGCTGAAGCGGCGGCAAAGGCGATCAACGTCAATCCGCTGTTAGCCAGGGTCAGTGCCTACTACCATGATATCGGGAAAATCAAAAAGCCCCTCTATTTTTCCGAGAATCAGGGGGGGAAGAGGAACCCCCATGATAAGCTGTCCCCGAGCATGAGCAGTCTAATCCTCAATGCCCATGTTAAGGATGGGGTAGATCTGGCCAAGGGACAAAAACTCGGCAAGAAGATCCTCGACATTATTCAACAACACCACGGAACAGGCCTGATATCATTCTTTTACCAGAAAGCAAAGGGAAATCCAGGGATTGAATCCATCAACGAAAAGGACTTCCGATATTTGGGGCCGAGACCCCAAACCAAGGAGGCGGGCATCGTGATGCTGGCCGACGCCGTGGAAGCTGCTTCGAAAACCCTATCGGAACCCACGCCATCTCGGGTTAAGGGGTTGGTCAGCCGGATCATAAATACCATCTTTACCGATGGGCAGCTCGACGATTGTGAATTGACCCTCAAGGATCTCCGTTATATCGAGGAAAGCTTCGGCCGGATTCTCACGGGGATTTTCCACCACCGGGTCGAATACCCCGATTCTCAGGAGGAGAATAATCATTCAAAGAAAGAGGGCCATGAAGGTAGACATTCAAGACCGACAAGACCGCGTAAAAATAGACAAAAAGATGGTCAAAAAGTTGGCCCGAAAGATCTTAAAAGAGTTGAATCACCAGGATAAGGAGATCAGCCTCCTCTTCGTCGACGATCGGCAGATCACAACGCTAAACGAGCACCATTTCAAGAGAAGCCGTCCTACCAATGTCATCTCCTTTCCCATGGCCCAAGGGGAGTTTTCCGAAATTACCCCACAGTTGTTAGGGGATGTGGTCATCTCCGTGGAAACGGCAATGAGGGAGGCCCAAGAATCGGGTTTGAGCTTCGAAGAGGAGCTTGCTTTCCTCCTCATTCATGGTATCCTTCACCTCATGGGCCATGATCACACCGGCCGGGGCCGACAGGAGATGCAGGTGGTTCAAGACCGCCTCTTCGACAGGTTGCGGCCTTTATTACGGCATACAAAGCCGAAAGATACCCGATCCAAACCATGACAAGGAGCGTGATGACCCCTGGAGGATGACTCGAAAAGCGGCCTGTTGAGCACATTTGTGGGACTGTGCCGCCGTTTTTTTCGGAGCCGGAAACCTTCCCTCTCCCAGGAGGATATTGAATCTATCATCGATGTCGGGGAAGAGGAGGGGGTAATTAACCAAGAAGAGCATGAGATGATTCACGGGATATTCGAGCTCAAACAAGGCGTTGCCCGTGAAGTCATGATCCCCCGGACCGATGTCAAATGTGTTCCCAGTAAGGCCAAAATAAGGGACGTGATTGACCTCGTCATCTCCAAAGGCCACTCTCGCATCCCCGTTTTCGAGGGCAAAATCGATAACATCGTCGGTATTGTTTACGCCAAGGACCTCCTCAGGTTTTGGGGCAAGGATGAAGAGACAATCCCCCTGGAGAAGGTGATGAGGCAGCCGTATTTCATCCCGGAAACGAAAAGACTGGAGGAGTTGCTCAGGGAGTTCAAGCGGAAGCGGGTCCATATGGCCATCGTCGTCGATGAATACGGGGGGCTCTTGGGCCTCGTTACTATAGAAGATCTCATGGAGGAGGTATTCGGAGAGATAGAGGATGAATACGATCAGCGAGCAGAAGGCAGAATGGTTCGCCTTGGGGATGGTTCAATCTCGGTCGATGCAAAACTGGAGATTGAGGAATTGGAACGCTATTTCGATATCGAAATACAGAAGGAAAATTTCGAGACGGTAGGGGGATTCATCTTTCATCTATTGGGGAGAGTTCCGAAAGTGGGGGAAAGGGTTGACTTCGGCGATCTAAGAATGACCGTCGAATCGGCCGATGGAAGAAGGATAGAGCGAGTAGCGATAACCCGATCCCGACGTGGGGGGGAAATTCCCTAGTTGAAGAATAAGCCTTCAATCATCGATCTTAAACCCTGAAAGGGGACTCCCCTTCAGGAATGACGAATCCGGAAAAGGGAACCGTTCGTTGCGGAGACGATTCGGGAACAACCCGATTCGGTATTTCACTTGACTATCTCCACCTCATTCTGCTATCGTTCTCCGAAAGCATTCTTATCCTCCCCATTTGCACGGGTTTCTCAGGCGAAAATTCCTAATACTTAGACAAAACTCTCATCGCCACTCCATGAACAGCATTTCCAGGGGGTACGGAGTAAGGGAACGTGAAGATCATCATCATCGGAGCGGGCGAGGTTGGTTATAACCTGGCCATGAAACTCTCCAAGGAAAATCACGATGTCGTGGTCATCGACCACGACCCTGAAAAGATTCGTCACATCGATGAAACCCTCGACGTAAAGTCTTTGCTCGGCAAGGGGAGCAGCCCTGGCATTCTGAAGCAGGCAGGAATCGAGGAGGCGGAAATGGTGATAGCGGTTACGGACAGCGACGAGATCAACATGGTCGCCTCCCTCATAGCGGGGACCCAATCGAAGATTCCTAAACGCATAGCGCGTATCCGCAATCTCGAGTACACGAGGGAGACCCAGATTTTCGACGAACAGCACCTCGATATTGACCTCTGCATCAACCCGGAAATGGAGACGGCAGGAACCATTGTGAGGCTCATTGAACATCCCGGCTCCGCCGATTTTGCGGAGTTTGCCGACGGAAAGGTTGAGCTTATTGGGGTCAAGATCGAAGAAGACAGCCACGTGGTGGGAAAGAAACTCAGGGAATTGCGGGAGGTCAGGGACCTCTTTCCCGATCTCAAGGTGCTGATCGTAGCCATTTCCAGGAATGACCGAATCGTGATTCCTCATGGCGATGAAACGATTTTCGTGGGGGATATTCTCTATGCCGTGGTTGATCAACATTCGATCAAAAAGGTCCTGGCCTATTTGAGAAAGCAGGAGGACCCGGTAAAAAAGGTCTTTATCGCCGGTGGGAGCCATATCGCTTTTGAGGTGGCCCGCCAGTTTCAGGACAGTGGTATTGCCGTTCGGATAATTGAGAAGGACTCAACACGATGTCAGCAGATGGCTGAAAGCCTGGAGAAGGCGCTCATCCTTCAGGGGGAGATAACCGATCAGAGACTCCTGAGAGAGGAAGGGGTTGATGATGCGGATTTCTTTGTTTCGGCGTCCGATGATGAGGACGCCAACATTTTGGCATCCCTTCTTGCCAAACGATTGGGTGTAAGAAAGACGATCACACTCGTTAGGCACCTCCACTATCTGTCTGTCCTTCCAACGATTGGGATCGATGCCGTGGTGAGTCCGCGTCTGTCGGCCATTGGAAGGATCATGCACTACATCAGAAAGGGAAAAATCCTTTCCATCACAACCCTTAAAGAGGAGGATGCCGAGGTTATAGAAACCGTAGCCCTGGATACATCCGATATTGTCAACCGGCCCATCAAGGAGCTGAAGTTCCCCAAAGGAGCCCTCATCGGTGCCGTTGTGCGGGATGAAGAGGTCATCATCCCTGGGGGAAATGACGTCATCCTCCCCGACGACCGGGTCGTTATTTTCGCCCTTCAATCAGCTATTCCCAAGGTGGAAAAGACGCTTATGGTAAAGCTGGAGTACTTCTAATGCGGTTCGGGCTGATCTTCCGGATCACAGGGGCACTGATCTTCTTCCTTGGGCTTACGATGATTTTTCCCCTCCTTTTCTCCCTCTACTACCGAGACGGGGATCTGTGGGCCCTTGTCCTTTCGGCGACCATTACCACGGGCACGGGGGCATTTCTCTTCCTGATCTTCCGGGGAGCTACTCAAGATATCTCCCACCGGGAGGGGTTCGCCATCGTAAGCCTCGGATGGGCTTCTGCCGCCTTTTTCGGCTCACTTCCCTATCTGCTGGCTGGGGTTCTACCGAATTTTGTGGAAGCCTATTTCGAGGCCACCTCCGGGTTTACTACAACGGGTGCCACAGTGCTTGCCCCGATAGAGGGTGCTCCCCGGGGGATACTCTTCTGGCGGAGTTTGACCCACTGGCTGGGCGGCATGGGGATCATAGTTCTATCCATCGCCATACTCCCCTTCCTGGGGGTGGGAGGCATGCAGCTCTTCAAGGCCGAAGTCCCAGGACCCGTGGCGGACAAATTAAAACCCCGGATCGCTGAGACGGCTAAGATTCTCTGGCAGGTCTATATGCTCATCTCGGGCGCCGAGACCCTCCTCTTGATGGCCGGGGGAATGAGCCTTTTTGAGGCTCTCTGCCACACCTTTGGAACCATGGCAACGGGGGGATTCTCCACCAGAAATGTCAGCATCGGCTCCTACGATAGAGCGTATTTCGACGGCCTCATCACGGTTTTCATGATCCTCGCGGGTACCAACTTTGCGCTTCACTATCAGGCCATGACCGGAAACCTGCGGACCTTCTATCGGAATAGCGAGGTGCGCTTCTATTGGGTTACCCTTGCAAGTGCCATGCTTCTGGTCACCTTGATCCTGCGGGTTCAGGTTTACGACACGCTGGCAACCGCCTTTCGCTATGCCTCCTTTCAGGTAACCTCCATCATGACCACGACGGGATACACAACAGCCGATTTCGAGAGGTGGCCTTCCTTTGCACAGTACACCCTGGTGCTCCTCATGTTTATCGGGGGGTCGGCGGGATCAACGGGAGGAGGCTTGAAGTGCGTGAGAATTCTTCTCCTTTTGAAGCAGGGCCGGAGGGAATTATCACGGCTCATTCATCCCCGTGGGGTCATTCCGGTTCGGCTCGGGGGGAGGGTCGTCTCTGAAGAGGTCATCCAGTCAATCTGGGGGTTTTTCTTCCTCTTTATCCTGGTCTTTGTCCTGGCATCGGTTACCATGTCCTTGCTGGGCCTCGATATTATCACGGCATTTGTCTCGGTGGCGGCGACGATCAATAACATCGGGCCTGGACTCGGTGTGGTTGGCCCCATGGATAACTATATTTCGATTCCCCTCATTGGAAAGTGGATCCTCATCTTCTGCATGCTCATCGGCAGGCTTGAACTCTACACGGTCATCGTCCTCTTGGTTCCGGAATTCTGGAAGCGATGACGGATGAACCTGAACCGGCCGTAACATCGGGGACCGAACCCCACCAAGAGGTCTGGATCAACGATCTGCCAGTACGAGGCAACCCCCTTATGAGTTCCCACCCTCTAGCTTATCCCTGCTGATTCAGTCGTCTTCTTGGCCTTCGGCATCCCACGATGAAGTCAAATCTTTGACCAAGGTCAAGGCACATTCGCAGAAATCCCTGTATGGTATAGTCAAAAAAGGAACGGGAGAAAGATCAAGTGGAATTGGGCCAAAGGGAGAAAAGGGATATCCAGGTTCTCGTCCGCTTTGTCCATATCTTTTGTCGGGAGAAACATAGGGGGAATCCCAAGAAGCCCTTCTCCCTGCCCTTTGAGGGGATAGCCGGCCTCATCGAGAACGATACCCAATTGTGTGAATCCTGTTCAGAGCTTCTCACCTATGGTATTCGAAAACGTTTCAAGTGTCCTCACAACCCCAAGCCCATGTGCAAGAAATGTCATACCCAATGTTATAACAGGAATTACAGGGAAAAGGTGAGGGAAGTGATGAGGTTTTCGGGCCCCTACATGATCAAAAGGGGCAGGTTGGACCTCCTCTATCATTATCTGGCATAGGAGCTGATAAGGGAGGCCGTTTTCAGGGGAGACTTCACGGAAATAAGCCTACCCATGAGGAGATCCTCTTCAGCCCTTTTCCTCTTCGATCTTCGCATCGTGGTCGATATGAATACAGCCGATGACACTTTGGGCGCCGGGACAGGAAGGAAGGTAGTTCTCGAATGCCTGGCGGGCCTCACCTGCCTTTCCCGAAGGAACCTTCAGGCTATAGTCGACGCGGATCCGGGTAATCTTGAGGACCCCATTGACATCCTCAATGTCCCCCTCCACATGAGCCTGGTATCGATCTTCGGTGGTGGAAATATCCTGCTTGGCCAAAAAACTGGCCAAGGTCCCCATCATTCAGCCGCCAACACCACCTATGATGTGGTCAAGGGTTGCTGCGTGTTCCTCTTCCGGTTCACGCCCGTAAAACCGCTTAATTCCCCCGTGCACCCCATAGAATACCGGTTCTTCGAATCCCTCGATGAGAGCCTTGCGAACTGAACCCTTGACCCGGGTAATGGTAATTCGCGATGTATGGACGAGTTTTCCCATCTTTTCCTCCAATGGTTTCGGTTACCCCGGAACTTAATCTGAGCAAGCCACTCCCTAGGCCAATGATACCAAAGCAAACTCATAATTTACAAGGGAGAAACCCGCTGACATTCAGGAACCTCCATGCAATCTGTCCTTGACTTAATGAGGCCTTTTCAGATAAAAATTCATGCCTGAGATTAAACGATTCATGCTATTACGGGAAATTGAAATCCCACATCGTATCAAGAAATGGCTCAGCCCCTTTTCATCTCTGTCGTTCTCTTTTTCGCCTCATTTACCCTTGGAACGGCTGGATTCGGATTTGCCCTCGTCTCGATGCCCTTGATCTCCCTGGTTGCGAGTCCCAAATTGGCAGTGCCCTTTGTCATGGCTTACAGCTTCGGGATCAACTGTTTCCTGGGACTTCGATTCAAGGAATACATCGACTGGCAAAAACTGTGGCCTTTAATGGTGGGGACCCTGCCGGGCATTCCCTTGGGGATCTATTTCCTGAAAAACTACGAAGACGTCATGATCAAAAAGATCGCAGGAGGAGTGGTGATTGTTTTTGCCCTCTGGAACCTCCTAGTCCGGGCTGAGAGAAGATATGCCCTCTCCCCAACTTGGGCCTATCTGACAGGCTTTGCCGGGGGCATTCTCCAGGGAGGAACTGCCATGAGCGGTCCGCCGGTGCTCATGTATCTGACCTTCAACCGATGGGAGAAAAACCTGACAAGGGCGACCCTCCCGTCGTTCTTTTGTGTCACATGTGGCCTCTCCCTTTTCGGCCTAATAGTGACGAATGTACTGACCCTCTCTGTATTGCGCTTCAACCTGCTCTACCTGCCCATAGTTATCCTGGGGGGCGCAACGGGATACTTCCTTTTCAAGAGACTGAGATCGAGACTCTTCAACAGGATTCTGCTCTCCCTATTGCTTGCTACCGGACTGCTCCTTATTTTTGCATAAAAAATCCTCTTGCTGCGGCCATCTTGGGAGCGTTAACCTTCCATGTGCTGAGGTTCGTAGTACGCTATTTGTTGAAAATAAAACCTTGTACATTTCTTCAGAACAGATGGGGTAGAATCTGTCCATTTGAGTTGAGGTTGGCTTGTGTTGGTAAGAGGCGGCTCAAGCATATAGTGAGGTCACATGGTTCTCGTGGGGGAGACAGGGAGATAAAATAGTGGGAACAAATTCACTTGACATGATAGGCGAAATTATATATAGCCAAAATAACACTCGTGTCTAGTCCTTCACCGATTCTCTTCTGCGACAACCATTTTATGATTGAAACAAAAATCATAGACAAGGTTGAGGGAAAAAGGGGAAAGATCGTTGAACTCCTGACGAAATTGGTAAAAATCCCGAGCTTGACTGGAGAGGAAGGAGATGCCCAGGAATTTGTGGCGTGCTATTTAAGGAACCTGGGATTGAAGGTGGATCTCTGGGAACCGGACGTAAAGGAGTTATTCGACAAGTACCCCGATGTGGCCCAGTATCCTTCTCACTGGCAGCACGATCTCATTTTGCCCTATCAAGATCTCCCCAGCTACGAGGACCTGGTCAAGTCAGGGAAGATGGACGTCTTGAACTACAGAAACCGGCCGAACGTCGTGGGAACCTGGAAGGGATCTGGGCAAGGCGGAAAATCCCTCATCCTCAACGGGCATATTGATACGGTAACCATAGAACCGAGAGATGAATGGACCTATGATCCCTTTGGGGCAGAGATCGAGGATGGCAAAATGTACGGCCGGGGCGCTTCTGATATGAAAAGCGGCATAGTTGCGGCCATGGTTGCCCTGGAATCTTTGATTGAACTCGGAGTGAAACTGAGGGGAGACGTAATATTTGAAAGCGTTGTCAATGAAGAACACGCCGGCAACGGAACCCTTGCCTGTGTGGCTCGTGGCATCACTGCGGATGCGGCAATTATCACTGAGCCCACGAAGAATCATATACGGCTGGGAAATGCTGGAGCAGTGTACTGGGGTGTTAAAGTAAAGGGAAGGTCGAAACCAACTGGGGCGAGATGGAGGGGAAGGGAGCAGGAGGGGGTCAGTGCCATCGAAAAGCTCTCCAGGGTGATCGAGAGTCTGTCGGAAATGGAAGGGAAGTTAAATCAGAAATCCCGTCATCCTCACATACCGGATCAGAATTCCTTTTCCCTGGTCATGGGAAGGGTGCGCGGTGGCCATTACGATACGGTGACAGCATCTGAATGCACCTTGAATGGAAGTGCTTATTTCGGATCCGAAGTGGGATCAGTTACTGACGTCATGGAATACATCAGGCGCGCGATCTCCGAAGCCAACAAAAAAGATCAGTGGCTTACAGAGGTTCCCGCGGAAGTTTCTTTCCTCCATCATGATGATCCCTCGGATATTGACCTAAAGGAACCGATTATTCAAACGTTATTGTCGGCGGCTCAGAGGGTTACCGGCGAAAGACCTCCGGTCTATAGGGGAACCGCCTCCTGCGACATGAGGCACCTGATCAATCAGGGGAAAATTCCGACCACCGTGTTCGGTCCCGGCTGGGGGGATCAGATTCACAAGCCGGACGAATTCATCCCCATTGATTCAATGGCCCCGTCGGTTAAGGTCCTGGCACTAACCATCTACGATTGGTGCAAATAGGAGGGCTTCGGGGATTATGTCAATGGATTTGGCCCTCCTGAACCCTTTGAAAACCGCGGCAAATAGAAAGGAGGTGAGATATCAAGGTAGGATCGGCCTGTCATCTCAGGCAGATCAATGTAGGAAGCAGTGAAACAGAAGAAGGAGGTGGATGAAAATGAAGAGTCGTCTAAAAACATACTTAGTTCTTTTCAGCCTTTTGGCGTTTCTCTCATGTCTTCTCGTTATGTCACCCGGTCTCCTTCAGGCGGCCGAGAAGCCACAGCGGGGTGGACGGTTAAAGGTTGGCACTGATTCGACCGCGGTTGGCTTGGATCCCCAATTGGCCCTGGCTTTTGCTTCTTATACCTTTTTCGAGCACGTCTATGAGACCTTGATCCGATACAATAAGAACATGGAGCTGGAACCGTGTCTGGCCACCTCATGGGAGCAGCCGGATGACCTCACCTACGTTTTTCATCTGCGGAAAGGGGTGAAGTTCCACGACGGGAGTGAATTGACGGCGGAGGACGTGAAGTTCACCTTTGAAAGGCTCCTCGACCCGAATACGAAGACCCCTAGGGGTACGTTTTTCAAATCGATAAGCAAAATAGAAACCCCCGACAAGTACACCGTCAAGATCACCATGTCGCAACCCTATCCGCCGTTCTTAAACACCATTGGATCAGCATGGTATGGGGCCATTCTTCCCAAGGCGGCTGTTCAGAGATATGGATCCCTTCAAGCCAATCCAATAGGAACCGGACCTTTCAAGCTGAAGAAATATGAGCATGGAGTCAAGGGGGTCTATGAGCGTTTCGACGACTACTGGGACAAGGGCAAACCCTACATCGACGGGTTCGATTTCATCGTGATCAAGGACGAGACCTCCCGTGTGGCGGCACTCAGAAAAGGCACGATTGATATCGGTTGGGTGAAGGAAGCCCAGCTTGCTGACTTGCTCGCCAAGGAGAAAAACCTAAAAATATTGATGGGCCCTCCTGTCAGGCAAAACAGATTCTGGATGAAACTCGATAGACCCCCATTTAACAATGTCAAGCTCAGACAGGCCGTGGCCTCGTCCCTGGATCGGCAAGAAATCATCGACACGGTGTTAATGGGCAGGGGGACGCTCTCCACAGCTCTTCCCCCGGGTGCGGTCCCCTATGCGCTCTCCCAAGAGGAGATGGCTCAACTTCCATTTTACAAGCAGGACCATGAGCTAGCCAAGAAACTCCTCAAAGAGGCGGGGCATCCCGATGGTTTCGAATTTACCTGCATCACCTCCCCCCACAGCCCCGATTATATCCCCTTCGCCGAAATCATGCAGAGACAGCTGGCCAAGTCGGGCATCAAGATGAACATCGTTCAGAAGGACTGGGGAATAACGCTGAAAACCTGGCGATCGGGAGATTTCATTTCGATGATCTTTGCGGGAATCTGGTTCCCTGATCCAGAGGGCTATGCCTACAACTACTATTACAGTAAAGCGAGCGGCAATTACTTCGGGTTCAAGGATGAAAAGCTGGACAGGCTCTTTGAAGCCCAGCACACGGAGACAAATCTGGAGAAGAGGATCAAGCTGTGGCACGAACTGCAGAGGTATATGGCGGAGATCGTGCCCTGCATCTGGCCCTATGCCATGACTCCCCG
>JABAOH010018350.1_pt1 | contig 29377 bp, 31 predicted proteins | sample 7062181 | NCBI WGS metagenome assembly JABAOH01 (sample SAMN14538630, study PRJNA623070) | marine sediment metagenome | biome: marine biome [ENVO:00000428]; feature: marine pelagic biome [ENVO:01000023]; material: deep marine sediment [ENVO:00002113]; isolation source: pool of 5 deep marine...
TATCTTAAGCATGGCGGTTGCAACCTTGTATTCAGAAAGCACCCGACGGGCTTCGTTGAATTTGTGAACGTTGCTCGTTACGAAAAAGGCTAGCCTACCTCTCGGAATGCATGCATGCATGCCGCAAATTCCCCCCTTTTTTATCATTTTATGCGTGTGTTCCTCTTATTTTATGTCATTTTCTGTTGGAATCTTGGATTCGCAAGGAACACGCGTTTGGCATAGTCCACAGCCATACCCCTCGAAATCAAAATGAGATCTCACATAGTCTCTGGTAGTCTGAAGGTGCTTCTCACATTTGATTTTGTCATGTCCCGTCTCGGTAATTGCCCCTGCAGGGCAACGTTGGATACACTTCCCGCATATCCCCTTTGAAAAGAAAAGGCAGTAAGTGTGATGATTGGTATACGTTCTGTTTGTGGGCGGAATTTTGACGCGGGCAACAACTGATCCGCAACGCATAGCTTTGCCCTTAGGAGTGATCAAACCATCACAGAGGCCGAAGGTTCCTAGGCCTGATGCATAGGCTGCATGCCGTTCTGACCAGGTGGAGGCAAACCCGTAACGTTCAGATATCTCCCATTTCCAGAGAGGAGAGAGCATGGGAGCGACCGCCTCACACCCCGACTCTTGTAGAGTTGAGACCACATGCTTGCGGAGTTTTACGTTGACCTCTTCACCGTAGATGCGCGCCCGGGCCCACCTTTCCGACGGATAGACAGATTGTTTTCGGTTATCCAATTTTGTCGCGTCGGTGTGTGGTAAAACCCAGCTAATGACGGTTAGTTGATCCGGTGTAACTCTCAACTGGGGAAAAATTTTGTTTAATATTTCCAGCGGCGTCCAATAAAATGTCCCGATGTTTTTCTTATAGAATTGATAAAGAGGATCATCGCCTCTTGAGAATCCCACTATCGGGTCTGCCCACGCCTTTTCATTTTTTTCATTTTTTAGCGAGTTCTCTGGGGACTTGCTGATGAAGCTTTTTATGATGGTTTCCAGCCAGACTGTTGTATCCTTAACCCGCTTCATCATTTTCATACCGAGACCTTTCGTGGGCGCGCATCTATTTTTTAGATCTTTCATTCTTGAATTTCATCAAAAATTTCTCGTAAACTGGCTTAGGGACATATTTTTTAATTATTTTTTCCCATCCTTCAGGACCAACCAAACCTTCAACAAAACTTGAACTTATCTCCGCAATTTCTCTGGGAGGCATCATAAATACAGTCACAATATCAGGGTCGAGATCACTGTTAATATTCCGCATCACACGTTCGTATTCATAATCACTTTCAGACCTTATGCCTCTTAGAATATAACCTGCCCCTATTGATCTTGCGTAATTAACAAGAAATTGATTTTCGAACGTATCTACTGTTGTATTCTGAAATTGTTTTGTAATTTTTTTTAACATTGCAACTCGTTCGTCAAGGGAAAAAGTATATTTTTTGTCAGGATTTATCCCTATTGCTACAATTAGCTCATCAAATAGTCTTGATCCTTGTTCCATCATCCATAAATGACCATTTGTCGGTGGGTCGAAACTTCCAGCGTATACTCCTTTCTTCATAACGGTAACAGATGATGCAAATTTTATAAGTCTATCTGCCGCTGTGCGCGCGCGTAAACTTGTAAACCTATGGTTCATCTTTCCACAATGAAAGCGATTTTGACGTCAGCACGGTACTCCACAATTTTGCTGTCTTCTACTTTTGCAGTGCATCGCTTCACATGGACCCCTCTAATGTTCTTGACCGTCTTCGCCGCCTCCTTCACAGCGTTTTCAACTGCCTCTTTCCAGCCATCTGGTGAACTACCTATCAGCTCAATTATCTTCACGACTGGCATAGCCTTCACCTCCAAAGCAGAGTAGTTTCAGTACCACTTCAGTTTTTCGGCGCGCGCGTGCAATTAGTCTTTAAGTCTCTTGGTGCAGCTTCTTTATTAAACTCGATAACCTAATGAAAACTCGGCAGATACTGATGTCGAATACCGTGAGAAAGTCTAATCGGCTTGCAAAAGAAAAGAGCCCGTATCTATTACAGCATGCCCAAAACCCAGTTGACTGGTATCCTTGGAGTGAAGAGGCTTTTGAGAAAGCGGAAAAAGAGGACAAGCCTATTTTCCTATCCATTGGCTACTCTACCTGCCATTGGTGCCATGTGATGGAAAAAGAATCTTTTGAAGATACGGAAGTTGCAAGGCTATTGAACAAGAAGTTTGTGTCCATAAAGGTTGACAGAGAAGAAAGGCCGGATGTTGACAGCATCTACATGAAGGCANNATCTACATGAAGGCAAGTATATTGATTACTGGTAGCGGTGGCTGGCCTCTTACAATAATAATGACGCCTCAAAAACAGCCTTTCTTCGCAGGAACATATTTACCAAAAAACAGTAGAGCTGGAATGATAGGTCTTATTGATCTGCTTAGAAATGTTGGGCAATTATGGGAGAAGAACAGAAACAAGTTTGTTTCGACAGCCGAAAGAGTAACAGAATATTTGACTAGGTATGTCAGAGCAAAGCAACGAGAAGAAGAGCTAACTGAAATAGTCTTGGACGAGGCTTTCATTAGACTACTCGACAGCTTTGATCAAACTAATGCCGGATTCGGCACTAGCCCCAAGTTTCCGTCTCCTCATAATCTCCTGTTTCTCCTCAGTTACTGGAAGAGAAGAGACAGGCGACAGGCACTTGAAATGGTCGAAAAAACACTGCTAAAGATGAGGCTAGGTGGAATCTTTGATCAAGTAGGCTTCGGGTTTCACAGATACTCTACTGATTCAAAATGGCTTATCCCACACTTTGAGAAAATGCTCTATGATCAAGCAATGATGTCCATTGCTTACATAGGGGCATATCAAGCCACAGGAAAAAGAGAGTATCGAAAGACGGCTGAAGAAATATTCGAATACATCTTGAGAGATATGAGAAATCCGGAAGGTGGATTCTTTTCAGCAGAGGACGCGGACAGCGAAGGTCAAGAAGGCAAATTTTACGTGTGGACAAAAAAAGAAATCAAGCAATTACTGGGGAAGAATGCTGACTTAATCATCAGAGTGTTTAACATCTCAAAAGTAGGAAACTATTATGATAAGATTCATAGAGGTGAAACGGGAAAGAACATTCTACACTTCAAGAAGCCTTTGCGCGAATTATCCTTAGAACTGGGCATAAAGTGCGAAGAATTAACCAACATCTTGAGAAATGTAAGACAGAAACTCTTTGATGTTAGAGAAAAAAGGATTCATCCTATGAAAGACGACAAAATCCTGACTGATTGGAATGGACTCATGATAGCTGCACTTGCGAAAGGTGCACAAGCATTCAACTCGATTAGATATGTAAAGATTGCCGAAAAAGCGGTTGAGTTCATTCTTGAGAAACTGCAGAGGGCTGATGGAAGGCTTATTCACCGGTATAGAGATGGAGAAGCGACGATAGATGGCAATTTGAGTGATTATGCATTTCTGGTTTGGGGTTTGATTGAGCTCTATGAAGCCACTTTCAAGATAAATTATCTAGAAGAAGCATTGAGGCTCCAGGAGGAAATTATTGAACATTTCTGGGACAAGGAGAACGGCGGCTTATTTTTCACTTCGGATGACAGTGAGAAACTTCTAGTTCGAAATAAAGAGTTTCGCGACGGGGCTATCCCTTCAGGCAACTCTGTAACATTACTAAATCTAATTAGATTTGCACGCATGACCGGAAAGGCGCATTATGAAGAAAAGGCTGCGGCGTTAGCAAGAGCTTTCTCATTGCATGAAGAAGGCACTCCATCTCAAAACACCATGTTCTTGACGGCACTGGACTTCTTTATTGGACCAGCATACGAGATTGTTATAGTTGGCGACCCGAATTCCAAAGAAACAAAAAATATGCTACAAGCCATAAGGACGAGGTTTATCCCAAACAAAGTGATATTACTCAAAAAAGAAAAGGACACAAGCCTCGAAAATCTTGCCGGTTTTACGAAGGACATGAAAGCCATAGACGGTAAGACCACAGCCTACATTTGTAAAAACTTTGTTTGTAATAAACCAGTGACCAACATAAAAGAAGTGTTGAAAATCTTGCGCGGCCATGTTACAGTTAGCGAACTTTCTTTATGAGGAAGTGAAACTGATCGCCTTCTTTCCATGATCGGAGCAGTTTATGACCGGTTATTCTTGTCAGAATATTGATGTCCTCTTCAGAACCGGGATAAGTTGCGATAACCTCTAAGATTTGTCTTACTTTTAACTTGTCAAGTTCCGCCCTTGCTTCAACGAGCGGTAAAGAACAGCAGAGACCTGAACAGTCTAAAACAATGTCTGGTTTAATATTCCCAGCTATCTAACTTCCCACTGTAATTTTTCTACGAATAAATGCCCATGCGCGCGCGTGCTTAGCTTGGGAGAAGGATTTCAGTTAAGTCTGTTAAGTATGCTAACGCGCTACCAAAGCTTTGCTGTCTTTGAGAACTTTTTTGATATGATCATGTACGTTGTCTGGGATATCTGAAATCCATCTGAAATCTGAGTGTTCAGAGTTGAGCTTTAACTTTCCGCCAGTTTTCTTTACCAAATACGTTGCTGCAACGTCGTGTCGATACTTCCAAGGTAAGGAGTAAACATCTATCAATCGTATTATTTCGATGTCTAAACCAGTTTCTTCCTTTGCCTGCCGAAGAAGTGCTTTGCTCAGGCTCTCTCCACGGCGTATCCTTCCTCCAGGTATCCACCACCATCCTCTTCCAGGCGGATTGTTACGCTTCATCAACAGAACTTTGCCTTGATCCAGTATCACTGCATCAACACACGGAACAGGCATTTCCTTGATAATCTTCTTGTATAGGTTTTCAGGGATCCAACCCTTCATTTTTCAACATCCTCTTCGTCTGAATTTTACGGATAAACTTTTGACAGTTTATTACCTCGCGTCTCTATGTTATATCGCTTCTCTATCTTCGTATCAATCGGTTAAAAACACGCGATAGGGCTAACCTCAAAGTGTTAGCCTATTCAATCCTCTTTTTTGTTTTTCATGTACCTCGCTATGATTTTTTGCACGTGCAGTAAAGGTTATGTTTGCGAGACACTAACCTCATTTAAATGGTGGTCTCTATGACTCAAGCTTTGTATTTGGAGAATAGTTACCGCAAAGAGTGCGATGCTATCGTGGTTTCGGTTAAAGATGGAAAATTCATAGTTTTGGATCAAACCATATTCTATCCTAAAGGTGGAGGTCAGCCATGGGATACCGGAAATATCACGAAAGGAAATGAAGTATACAACGTTGTTTACGTCGGAAAGTTTTCTGGAGAGATATCGCATGAGGTTGATCGAGAAAGCTTAAGAGAGGGAGACATGGTTCATTGCGCCCTAAATTGGGAACGAAGATACAAACTCATGCGAAGCCACACTGCAGCTCATGTTTTCGCTTCGCTTCTATGCGAGGGTACAGGTGCGCTTGTCACCGGCAACCAGCTTGAGGAGGACAGAATTCGTTTCGATTTTAGCTTGGAAAAGTACGATCGAGAAATCCTTAACAAGTATGTAGATAAGGCGAACGGATTGTTCAGAAAAGACATTCCTGTAAAATGGTATGAGCTTCTCAGAGAAGAAGCTCTAAAAATCCCAGGCGTGATAAAGATGGCGGAGGCGCTGCCACCAGACATTCCTTATCTCCGAATCGTGGAGATAGTTGGTGTGGACAAACAAGCTGATGGAGGAACACATGTTAGAAACCTGAGAGAGATTGGGCAGATAAAATTACTTAAAACCAAAAACAAAGGGAAATATAATAGACGGGTTTACTTCACTCTTGTATGACGCGCACGCGTTTCTACCAGAATCCACCTTTAGTGGTTACCTTTGTCTCTGCTTCCAGTGATCCAAGTCCAGCCGTCGCAAACGTGAAATTGTAGTGTCCGCTCGGTAGTTCTATCCACCCGCTTTTGTAAGTCGTTTGCCCCCCCTGATGGGCTTGGTGGTTCCAGATAGTTTCACCCTGATGAGTGATGGTTGCAGACCATAATGCTGTGCCACTACTGATGATTACTTCTACTTGCGCCCGCCCATGTAATGTTGACACATCGAACTCTCTGTGTTCTACGTCTGCTCCTATAGTGAAAGACACTGGAAAACTGACAACCCTTTTAGGATAAGTAAGTGCTGCATATACACCCAAAGCCACCGCTACAACCACAGCAACTAAAACAACTGCTCTCAAAGTCTTCGACGTTTTCCTAGAACTTTTTTCCACCAATACCAGCACCCTTACAGTCTAAAATTCTGAAATCCGAATCTTAAGACATTTATGAATCCTGCGTAAATCTTCTACATCAACTTTCTGCGCGCGCAAAAGCGTAACGTTTTGGCTTAATTACCTCTCGGAAACATAGCGTCCCCTTCTCTCTATCTCCCGAATCTTTTCTAAAACGTTTTTCGCCTCCTCTTCCCCCACGACCTCAGCGTAACCTTCCATAACCGCTTCAAAACATTCCCTCGCATACTTGTAGTGGGTGCTTTGAAAAGCTCTCTTCATAAGGTGTAAGTCGACTCCCTTGGTTTCCAATTCCATGGATCTTTCACTTAAGCCGAAGTCAACGAAAACAACCTTGCCGTATGGCGTCAGAATCATGTTTGAGGTTGTGAGGTCTCCGTGGATGATTCCATGCTTATGGAGGCTCCCAATCAATCCACCGATGTGACGACTTAAGCGAAGCCTCTCTTCTGGGGGAAGATCGTTCAAGACTTGCTTAACCTGCTTCCCGTCCACAAATTCCATGATAATGTTTGCTTCTGTAACGTCAACCATGAAGATTGTGGGCGTAGGAACTCCGGCTTCCTTGGCTTTGTGAATAATGTGAGGCTCATGTATGGTTCGTTGAGATCGAATTTCCTTGTCTAACTCTTGGATGCGATACTTTTTGGGCAGTCGCCGCTTCATTATCACTTTGCGGTTATGCCACTCTTCCAAGTATAGGTTAGCTTCTGCACCTTTCTTGATAAGCACGGTTCAGCCCTCAACCCAAGGTGCGTAAACTTCGTCCAGTCGCCACTTCAACTTGACGAAACTCTTCTCTATAGGAACTGTTATGTTGCTTTTGTAGGCAAGAATCCCGGTCCAGGCGATCATAGCTCCGTTGTCTAGGGCGTATTCTTTTGGAACCACGCAGAATCGAGCGTTATGCTCCTCCGCGATCACATTAAGCATCGATTGTAGTCTTTTGTTGGCTGCCACTCCTCCGGTTAAAAGAACCTCTGGCTTCTCCGTGTGAGCCAGAGCCCTCTCGGTTACCTCGGTTAGCATGGAGAAGGCAACCTCCTGAAGACTGAAGCAAAGGTCTTCTAAGCGATGCTTTTTTTCATGAAGCAATTGCACAGCCGCTGTGAGAAGTCCGCTAAAGGACAAGTCCATACCCTTCACCGTGTAGGGAAGAGAAACGAAGGTTTTGCCTTTCCTCGCCAATTCTTCAACCATGGCTCCGAAGGGCGCTCCCCGTCTTTGGCTTAAACCAGCTTCCCTAGCAAAAACGTCGAGGCAGTTCCCCACGGCAATATCCAAAGTCTCTCCGAAAACGCGATATCTCCCAGCTTCAAAGGCAGAAACTATGGTGTTTCCCCCAGAAACATAGAGAGTAACTGGATCCGTTGCCCCGGTTACGAGCTTGCCTATTTCAATGTGCGCCACACAATGGTTGACTCCCACCAAGGGAACCCTAAGGTAAGAGGCTAAGGCGCGTGCTGCAGTTGCGCCTGTGCGGAGGCAGGGTCCTAGTCCGGGTCCTTGAGAAAAGGCGACGAGGCTTACGTCTTGAGGCTTTATTCCTGCTGTTTCGAAGGCTTCTGTCAAAACCTTTTCAGCAACTTCAGCATGGTGTCTAGCCGCCTCCCTTGGATGGATCCCTCCCTTCTCGGGCACGTATGCGCTGTTTGCGTTTGAGAGAACTTTGCCGTCGAAAGAAAGAATTGCAATGCCGAAATCATCTGCTGTGGCTTCTATACCTAGGCAATAGGACGCAACTGAATTAGGCATCGGCAACATTTTTAGCTCCTTTACGATGAGTGTAACGATTGGAAACTAGATATGGAACATGTTTGCCCAATTTTCATGCAATGCCTATGTAATTTCGGGTGTTAAAACATTTTGTAGTTTTAGCTTGCACGGTTGTGTTTCACCTTTTTACGATTCACTAATTCGGAAAACGGCATACATCTTTTTATGCTTTAAAGTATCTATTTATTATGAAGATATCAAGGAACCAATGAATATGCCGAGAAGAAACGATCTGGAATACAAAGCGCTACACTTGATCGCTAATACTGGGAACGAGGGTGTGCTCCAGTCTGAAATGTGGCGGAAGTTGGATGGAACTAGCAGGGAAGGTTCTCGGATAGCCATAAAACTGGAGAACAAGGGTTTGATTCGTCGTGAGCGTGAGCTCTTCGGCGGAAGATGGACGTATAGGCTATATCCCAAGAGAAAACCAGCCTCCATTAACTCCATCATCGATTGCCCCTGCCTAATGTGCCCAGATGATCCAAGATGCGGGGTTTGGAGTAACATTTCACCCAACGGATGCGAAAAATTGACCGAATGGATTCTAGGTCTCGTGCAAAGGGAAATGAACCCTTCGGGTGAAAGCTAATTTTGCCGAAAGCATGGGTCAAAGAACGTAAGAGAGAATATTATTATCGGAAAGCAAAAGAGGAAAAGTTTCGGTCGCGGGCGGCTTACAAACTTCTTCAAGCGGTAGAGAAACATAGGTTCATCAAGCTTGGTTACGTGGTGGTGGATTTAGGGGCTGCTCCAGGCGGGTGGACGCAGGCTTCTAGAAGGATTGTGGGCAGTTCAGGTTTCGTGCTTGGGGTGGACCTTAAGCGCATGGAGCCCATTGATCTACCCAACGTTCGCACAGTCATTGGCGACGTAACAGATTCTCAGATAGCCCAAACTATCAAGGAGTTCTTGCCACGTTCAGCAGACGTTGTGATCTCAGATGTTTCACCAAACATTTCCGGAATCTGGGAGCTTGACCACGCCCGTCAGATTGACCTCGCAAGACAGTCCTTACGGATCGCCACTTCGGTTCTTAGGCCAAGGGGAAACTTTTTCGTTAAAGTCTTTCAAGGAGACATGCTCAACGACTTTGTCAAGGAGGTTAAACAACATTTCAGTTTTGTAAAACTAATTAAACCAAAGGCCAGCAGAGCAAAAAGCTCAGAATTATACGTCCTTGGAATGAATTTCAGACAACCTAGAACGTAGTAACATGTTTAGTGGCCGTCCGCGTAACTCTGTACAATCACGTCTCATTCAATTTTTCGTCGTCATTCGGCCGTGAAATGAATCTTCAAACAGCCAAAGATAAATCTATCTATTTTACACCTAGTAAACTTGATAAACCTTTAATAGTGTAGACATGAACCTTTCAAAACTATACTATGCACGGTGAAGATGCCTTGAGAGTAGTTGCAGCGGATTCAGGCGCCGCCATTTTGAACGACCGCTTCGAACCCTTAAGAGTCGTGGCTGCAGTTGCTGTTTTAGTAGAGCCTCCTTATAAAGAAGCCAGCCTCTGCCTAGCCGAACCCATCTTCGCCAACGTAGAAAAAGGATACCTTCTTGTGGTTCATGAACTCGAGCTTTGTCAGAAACTTTTGAAAGAAGCGAAGGCAGATGTGGTTCATCTGGACGTGACATTGGGCGGCATAAGCTTGGAAGAACTTTCTGTAGTCGGAATCTCTAAGCTAAGAGTTTCCAGCAAGGCGAGGGGGCAGGTTTTAAAGATTTTGCCAAAAATAAGAAAAATCGCCGCAGACATCAAACGCGTTTACGGCATCGAAGTTTTAGCCCTCGGAAAAGAAAGCATCCCAGTAAGAATAGCTGAACTAACCTCAGGCGCCCACGCCATCCTATACTCTATGGAAAAGGCAGTTAAAGAAAACACCAAGCTGAGGCTTGGACTCCCAGCGAAATGCCAACCGAAATTCCTTGACGACGCTGTAACGTTACAGTCTTTGGTGCCAGCGGAACAGGAAGTTATAGGCTACGCCAAAGACGATAAGGGAATTTTAGGAAAAGTTCAAACGTCAGAGATGCTTAACCCTTGCGCACGAGGCTTCAGATTGTTAGAAATAACCCCTAAGATTTGACACCGATCTCTAAAAACTTGCGGATTTTCTCCTCCAAAATCTTTCTAGGAAGAAACGTCAGCAATTCCTCCTTCAGCTGCATCAATTATCATTTGAACGGCAGTCTCTAACCCATTCAACTTTATAACGTCTTCCTGAATTTGTTCTGCTCTTTCTTGAAATCGTCTGTTCTCCAAAATCTTTCCAACGGTGGCAAGAAGCACCTGTTTGTTAAGATCATCTTGCTCAATCATTTCTGCGACACCTAATTCAACAGCATTTTTGGCGTTGTTGAGTTGTTCAGTGTGGCTTGGGGTAGGCACGAGAATCAGAGGCTTGCCGTAACAGATGGACTGAACCACTGTTCCATGACCCGCCCTAGCAATTACGAAATCACAGGCTTTCAAGTATTCAAAGCGGTTAGGTACCCATCCATAAACAGTAAAGTTTCCATCCTTAACAGGTTCAGCCGACGCGTTTGGATAGCCAAGAGACATAACCATCTGGTAATCGTCTGGGAATTCCTCAAAGATTTGCCGAAGAATACCCATGAAATAGGCTCGCTCCTTCACGGGTCCGCTGATGGGCGCAAAGATTAGGGGTTTGTCTTCTGCTAAACCAAGTTTTTTCCGAATTTCTTTTCGGCTCGGCAGGTCATCGGGGCGAACAAGCAACACAGGTCCTATAAGCTTTACGCGCTTTCGATATGCTTTTGGAATTCGCAGATTTCCGGTTGAGAGGGTGTAGGGTGGGGGAAAATCTGGAATTAGGGTTTGTGTTCCGGTGGTCCATATTTTTCCAATAACTGTGAGGGTGAAGGCGTCTGCCAGTCTGGCGAGTCTCAGAAATCGTTTTCGTCTGGGAATGATTACTTGAAATTGGTTAAGAATGCAAAGTTCGGGTATCCCTAACAGTTTTGCGGCTACCAGAGGCGAAGCACGCGAATCCGATACAACCACGTCGGGCTTAAATGCCTTCATGATTTTGATTTCAGCTTCAACTTGCTTCAAGAAAGTGAAGGAAGCGAAAAAGGGTCCAGGGTTGACTGTTGTCTGCCTAAAATCAACGGTTCCGTCAGGTTTGACCACAAATCCAATAGGTGGAACCTCCACAACCGAAAACCCTTCCTGTTGAACATACCGTAGACCTTCCTTGTAGGTGGAGAACAAAACTTGGGCTCTTTCCTTTTCTAGTCTCTGGGCTATGGGAATGCAACGACCAACATGGCCTAGGCCGACACCACAAGGGGAGAATTGAACCCGCATGAACCTTGTTTCCTTAGAGTCTTTTCAGTTCTATTTCGCCTCTGGGAGATACTTCCTCAAAAATTATTGCTTGGAACTTGTAGATTTTCGTGTCTTTTAGCAGCCAGGAATCTGGTGACAAGCCGGCTTTCATGCAGCATTGGCAGAGGAACTCCTCTTCTTCCCAGTTCCATTCGATAGGTACTTGAGGCAGAAGTAGACCCTTGCGGTAGCTCTTTTCAACAATAAGTCCATCTTGTCCCACCTTAATCTTCGAGGGATATTCCGTAGGTTTTTCAACTTTGACAAGTTGGGGAGGAGTGAGGACGCTTACTTCGAAAACAATGTGGTCAAGTTCGTCGAGGGAGACTGGGGGGAACCGAGGGTCTTGCGTTGCAGAGTTGATGGCGGATTCGATTACAGCCCGCGTTAAAGGTGTGGTCGGATACGGGAAACCAATACAGCCCCTCAACCCCTTTTTTCCTTCATGGAAGCTGTTTAACGTAACGAAAACTCCGCATCGTTCCATAAGCTTTGGCGAAACATCTTTAGGGACAGCTATGATTTTTCCGTTTTTAAGATATTCCTCTACAGCCTTCCGAGCGAGCCTAACGAGAAATCTGCCTTCTTCGCGGGTTAGCTGAAATGATATGATGTCCGCCTCCAAACTGGGACGCAAGCCTAGCGTTGTCAAGACTTCTAAATCAAGCTTTCTGTTTTTGTCACAGTCAGTTCTAACTATTCCGCCGTGCAATTAACACTAGTGAGATACTGTTTCTAGCCGAAGATTGAGAAAAGCTGGTTTACCTTTAGGCTATTCTTAGCGATGTTGTGTCGTTTTTTCACGAGAACCACGATTATTCCGATCAATATGAACGTAAGCGCAATTATTTGCCAATTCAGGAACTCTGGTATAACCGTGTAAACGTAGTAATCTCCTGCACTGTCTTCGACGGCTTTGTTATTTGCGTAATCGTATGCAGTAATCATGTACTCCACTTGGGTTCCGGCCGGCAATCCTGGGATTATTCCTTCGTAGGTGTCTCCGGTCGTCTTGCTCATTGTGACGTTATTCCAAGCACCGCCGTCCGTGCTGTAGGAAAGGATTACTCCATCAGGGCGGACTCCAGTGTCCGCGTCTGTCACGTTCACTGAAACTGTTACAGCTTCACCATCGTCAGGAATTTCTGGTGTGTGAACGGGAGTGCCAATTACAGGAGGAGTGTTGTCACTTTCAATTTGGAAAATTAGGTCCTTAAGGCCGCTGATGGATTGGTTGTTCCAAGTCATTCCGCCTGGAGCACTTATGTCCGGTTCTGGTACGGTTCCAGGTCGAAGGATTCTGACCGTATGGGTTGCGTTGCTGCCTCCTTCAACTGTTACTTTTAGTCTCTCTCCCTCTCCTGGAGGCTCATCTTCGCTTGCGGTGATGTTGAAGAATCTTTCAAGTTGGAAGCTTGTGGCGTTTATCCAGTCTAACGGTGGCAGAACTGCAAATCCGCTTACATCGGCTTCCAGTGAAGTCTCGGTTAGATTGAAGCTGATTCTGAAATTCGTTAAATCTATTTGTGTCTCGTTTAAGGTTTGCAGCTGCGATGTTAACGGTTGCGATAGGTCGCCGTAGGTCAGAAACAGGCTTTTTATGTAGTTGAGTTCGGCGTTAAAATCATCTTGGATGGTAGCGGTTGCGGTGAGGGTTGCCTGGCCGTTCTCATAATCCAACGAAACCTGTGCTGAATCAACAGTGCAATACGTGGTATTAAGAATCGACTCTATGAACTCTGCCTCTTCAGGGGACAGTATATCAGGCAAGATCGGGATCATGCTGTCAATAAGGTAGGTCATGTTGTTAACGAAGACAATATTCATATCGGCTTCTTTAAGGGCATGTGCATACGTCAACACGAAGGAACCGCTTTCAACCGAAGACCACGTCGCATTTAACACTTTATATAGCGGATGCGATGGATCTGTGCTGTTTTCCGCTAGGTATACAAGCGTTTGAATGAGGTCTCCCCGGAACTCTGCCTCAAAATCAACCGTAGCGCCGATGGCGTTGTACGGTGTGGTCGTGGTGTTTAACCTCGTGCACTCAAATAGTCCGTCCGTCATGTTGTATAGGGAATCAGGTCCCTGTCCTGGGATGGTGCTGTTGAGTTCTTGAAGCAATTCGTTAAGAGATGTTGCGTTTATGTTTAGGGTCCCGTCAAAATCGGGGTAATTGCCGAAGATGACTGTTGTAGAGCCATTGAGGTATACGTAAGTGTTGTTTCCTTGGAAGTCTATTTCTATATCGTCCAGTGGAAAACCGGGCAATATGTCAACTGTGATATTACCATCTACCATATTGTCCGCGTATTCCCCCATCACCGTGAAGTCTCCAGTGATGTTAAGCGGAAACTCGGACGCCATATCTGAGGGAAAAGTCGTTGAGCCACTGATCTCTGTGGTGAGAAGACCACCGGAATATTCTGAGAGCAACGTGAAGGCTGACGAATTGAACGGGAACTGAGACGCTTCTTCCGGTGGAACGATTAATGTAAAGTTCGCTGATATCAGGGTCAAGGTGCCGCTCTTTTTGATTCCAGCAACTCCATACATTGAAGGCCCTGTGTTCGGCGGCTCCATATGAGTGTAATTCAGTGCGCCCCCCATGACTACTCGGCCGTCTGGGTATACGACAAAAATCGCTTCTATATCCGCGAAGGGTGAATCGAATTCTGTGTACAAATACTCTCGGGATAGAGGAACATCATATACGGAACCAAGCCTCTCGCGTGGCGCCTCCCCGAAAGGAACGTACTCTACGGAATAAAGTGCTATTTCAGAAACGTTCACAGGGTTTAAACCTGAAACGTAGATTGTAGGGCCGTAAAGCCACACATTGACAACTTGTACACCAGCATCAAGGTACTCAGATTTACGACCCGAGACATTTATATAATTGTAACCAGAATCTAGAAGACCCCGAATTTCGACTTCATAATCCCCTGGATCAGTAACGTTAACCTCTACGCCCACCTCTAGGTAATCGAAGGTCCCGTCGATATCGGTATCAACTCCACCGTCAGAGATGGTGCCAGTAAGACTTGCCATCCCCTGCGCGTGCGCGCGCCAGGAAATCGATAAAGTTGAAAAGATCAGAAGAGACATCACCATGAATATTAACATTTTTTTGCCAATTTTCATCTTGTTCACACCTATGACCGCGTATATTATCTACAGAATTATTTATGTTCTTCGGACAATAGTCATAGAATTAAAACCGATTCAGAACTCAAAATAAGTGAAAGGAAGGATTAGGCTACGCGGATCACTGTGATGTGTCTGAGGAACCTCCTCCGAAGACGCTTTAGGACTTCACTTTGCATATTCGGCGTCTCCCTAGCCACCATCTTCATCGTAGCCATAGGCGCAACCACTACCAGATACACGGCCGCCATCAAAGAAATGAACATATTTTTCAGTGGAGATGTCGTTGTCGTAGCCGAAGGCTCGATGGTCATTCAAGCTTTCCCAGTTGTAGGAGGAAACCTTCCAGTGGGTGTGGTTGAAAAAATAAACCAAGTGGAGGGAGTCAAGAAAGCAGTTCCCATGCTGGTTAGATTCGGCTACCAAGTTGAAGCCGTTATTCAACTTGCTCCAACAAACGTCAGCATGGGAGTACCTCCTGGAAACTGGTCTGTTCTGGTTGGTCACACGCCCCTCAAGCCTGGTGGAAATTGGCCATCAGCGGATCCGGACAAAAAAGAGGTTGTTGTCGGTCCATCTCTCGCCAAGCAGTATGACCTTGCTGTAGGCTCAAAAGTAAAGGTGGAAAACACGAATTTGACGGTTGCAGGCATCCTTGACACACGATCTGCTCTTCTTTCTCGCTCGATAATCTTGCCACTCGAATTGTCCCAACGCCTATTCTATGGACACACCATGTGGATTAACATGGTCGTCGCCGAGCCTGAAGAGGAGGGGATACAGGAACAAGTGGCGGATAGAATCGAAGAAGAAATTGAGGGCCTTGAGGCTTTGACGACTCATGAAAGAAACGAAATCATTGAACCCCTTCTTCATGACATAGAAACGTGGAATCTAGGACTGAGTAGCGTGCTTTACCTCCTAAGCATGATCCTCGTGACAATGGTTGCCATGATGAACGTATCTGAGAGGAGAAGGGACTTCGCTACCTTAGATGCAATTGGAGCTCCAAAAAGCTCAATCTTCCGCATGGTCATCACCGAAACCACGTTAATAGGGTTGCTCGGCGGCCTAGCCGGAATATTGCTAGGTTCAATCACCGCGATACTGATAGCCAGCATTTACACAAACATTCCGCTCTCAATGTTTTTCTTCGACCTTTTCGACATCGTTCCCCCGATTTTCATGATCAAAATTCTTGCATCCACGGTCGCCGTAAGCTGCATTGCAGGCGTCATACCCGCTATAGCCGCCTCAAGAATGAACATCTCAGAGGTTTTGAGGTCAGAATATTGATAGTCAAGACCCAAGAATTGACGCGTACGTACCGCCTAGGCGCGTCCGTCATCATGGCCGTGAACAAGGTGAATCTGGAGATCAAGGAGACCACTTTCGTTTCAATCGTAGGACCCTCTGGTTCCGGAAAGACTACGCTTCTCAACCTGATAGGACTAATTGACCATCCGACTTCAGGAAAGGTATTTTTCAAGGGCGAGGATACTTCACTTTTAACAGCCAAAGAGCGAAGAAACATAAGGCTCCAAAGTATCGGATTTGTGTTCCAAACCTTTAACTTGCTACCTACACTCACGGCCTTAGAAAACGTTGAACTGCCTCTGGCGCTAGCAAAGATTCCACCAAAGCCACAAATGGAAAAAGCTATTCAACTTCTTGAAGCAGTTGGGCTTACTGGCAGGCTTCAACACAGACCCAAAGAGTTGAGCACTGGAGAGATGCAACGGGTGGCAATAGCTAGGGCACTTGCAAACAACCCCTTTTTGATTCTTGCAGACGAACCTACAGGCGAACTTGACTCCGAAACCGGATGTGAGATCATAAAGTTGCTTCTCAGCTTGTGCAGAAAACACAAAACCACGGTAGTTGTGGCAACCCACGATGAAAGAGTTGCTGAAGCGTCTGACGTGAAGTATAGCATCCGAGACGGCATGATCACGCAAGACAGTGGATGAATACTTTACACGTTAAAAATTAATGCTAGAATTTTCTGGATTCTTCTTGAATTCCTTCCTTTGTGATTGTGAGGAAATCTACGCCGTCGCCGCTCATGATGTCTCGACTCACAGCCGATTTCACGGCTCTAAACACGAGTTCTTTTGCTTCTTCCACGGGCATGTTCTCTTTGTATCCTTCTTCTAGGACCCCAATGGCGATCTGGGCGCCTGAGCCCACTGCAGCGAATTTGTCGGGTAGAACGGATCCGAGGACGTCTAACGCGTATATTGATGGTCCTTCGTCGTCCATTCCGCCTACAATGGTTTGGGTGATTAGGGGAACCAGTCGTCTGCCGAAGAGGAGGTTGGACATAACTTTGGCGGCTGATTTCACGGGCATTGGTCTTTTAGCGTCTAATTCAAAGAGTTTCGCGTAGGCTTCCACCTCTCGCACTAAGATTTGCATGTCGGAAACCAGTCCTGCACACGCTGCGCCGATTCTGTCAGCTATCTTGAAAACTTTTTTTCCAACTCTGCTCATCACCATGTAGCCGTATGAAACCCTTTTCTCTGAGGCTAGGATTACGCCGTCAGAGCAAACCACGCCTAGTGTGGTGGCGCCTGGAATCCAGAAACGTTGAGGTTGGGCTTGTTCATTCAAATCTTGTCCCTCTCGTTTTAATGCAGTAATGTGTTGAGAGACTTTTAAACTTAATTGTAAAACCTATACTTAAGTGCATATCTCCCTTATGTAGCCCCCAGTTTTTTCTTTAAATACTCACAACATTCCCGCCACAAGTTGCATGCATGTCGACATTTAACCACTTTTTTGCATGCATTCGGTTTTGGTTCTGATTTTGCGCTCGTGCAAAATTCTAGAAGCACCAACAGCGGTACCGTCATACAATCAGAGAATAAGGTCAGATTTATTTTTGATCAGCGTACTATTTTGTTCTGAGATCAGTTTAGCGATTGGAGGAGTGATGGTTGAGGAATATTGGTGTGGTTACAAGTGGTGGAGATGCGCCTGGCATGAACGCTGCCATTCGAGCAGTTGTCCGCATCGCTTATTCAAAGAATTTTCAGGTTTTAGGTTTTGAGAGAGGGTGGGAAGGTTTGCTAACAAATACGTTTAGACCGTTAACCCCCCGTTCTGTTGGTGGAATAATACAATTAGGCGGCACTATTCTTCGTACATCAAGATGCCCCCAGTTTAGAAAGAGAGAAGGAATTGAGAAAGCTGCTGAAACTCTTGCTTTGAACAATGTTGCTGGGCTCATAGTTATCGGCGGTAATGGCTCTTTCAAAGGAGCTTTAGAATTAAGCAAAAAAACTGATGCGCTAACAGTGGGAATTCCGGCAACAATTGATAACGATGTTTTTGGAACGGATGAAACGATAGGTTTTGATACTGCCGTAAACACAGCAGTCACCGAAATTGACAAAATTCGGGACACAGCAATCTCCCACGAAAGAATCTTCATAGTTGAGGTTATGGGACGGGAAAGGGGTTTTCTCGCATTAACAGTGGGGCTGACGGTTGGAGCCGAAATAATTCTGGTTCCAGAAGTCAAATATGAAAAGGAGAACATCTTCAAAACGCTGAAGGAAAGCAGTGCTAAAGGAAAGAAGTCGGGTATAATTGTGGCGTCGGAAGGAATCGGAGACGCCCGTAAACTTGCAAGGGAAATCGAAGAAAGCATAGGGGCAGAGGTTAGACTTAGTGTTTTGGGCTACGCCCAGAGAGGCGGTAATCCCACGGCTAGGAGCCGACTTTTAGCCAACTTATTCGCAAACAAAGCGGTTGAACTGTTATTAAAGGAACAGGGAAACAGAATAGTTGGATTACAAAGGGGCAGAATAACCAGCGTCGAACTTGAGAAGTCATGCAAAACCGAAAAACCTCTGGACTTAAGCTTGCTACGACTAGCAAATGTACTAGCGACATAAAATTTTCCTTCAAAAGCGGCGCAAAATCTTCCGAAACGCGAGGAAAAATCGGAGAAAAAATCAGAATGGATAGTTTAAATTTTATTGTAAAATTATAAATCTTTGGTTCACAGGTTATTGCATTGAGTGGGAGTTTACGGTGATACATATTTACCATCAAAAAGTAAACGATGTGTGGTATGCTGCTGCCGTACAGAACGATAAGGTCTTTGCAACAGCCTTCTCGCCAAAGGAACAAGAAGTTTTGCGCCACTTGCTGGAAAACTTGCCCTACAACCTTCCATTTCACGTTGCGGAAAAACCAAACCAACTTCTAACCGACCTCCTGAAAGCTTTGAAAGCGATCTTCGATGGAAAAGACAGCGAATCTTACGGTTTCAAGATAGCCATGGATCATTTGCCCAACTACACAAGAAGGGTGCTCAACTACACGTCTCTGATTCCAGTTGGATACCTAACAACCTACGGTGCTATAGCCAAAGTTGCGGGAGGAAGCCCCAGATCTGTGGGACGCGCCGAAGCCTCAAACCCCTTTCCACTGTTGATTCCATGCCACCGGGTTGTACGCGCAGACTTCAGCATTGGAGGCTACGGACTCGGAGAGAGAGTTAAGCTGGAGCTTCTCCAGAGGGAAGACAGAGGCTACGAAGACACTAAAAGGCTTAACGTAAAAGGCAAAGAATTATCTTTGTTTCCCATCAAATACCTCCGGAAAAGGCTAGATTGATGGAGAAGAAAAACGAAAGCGAAGAGAAGTTTTTGCCTAAAGAAGCCTCGGGCATCTTTATTATTGCAGAAGAAAGTTGAAAAAAGGTTGAAATTGTGCAGCTACCGCCTTATTAACCCGCCTATTGCTCCACCGATGAGAGCTATGATAGCCCCGACTAGACCAAGCACTATTACTGCAAGGCCGGCTAAGAAGCCGATAAGACCGCCTACAGGTCCAAGAGCAGCTGTCCCGACCATCGTTAAGATAACAGCGATGATTATTCCTCCCACTATGCCAGAGAGAAAGCCCGCTAGTGCACCTCGACCAGCACCACCTCCAGCTATCAATCCAGCAACAAGGCCAGCAACGAAGGGTCCTACAATAGGAAGCCAACCAACTATGATCATCAGAATGAAACCAACGAATACGCCAAGTCCAAGACTGCCACTTTCGCCCAAAATATACCCCATTCTCCGTTAATTTTGAACCAAAAAAGGTTTTTGATCAAAATGGGACCAAACAGCGTGTGTCAATAGAAAAATAGGCAAAAATTAAAGTTCACATACGCGCACTATGCATAAAGTTTCCGATAAAGGAAGAAATCACGGTGAAGCGCGGAATCTTTGTGGGAAGGTTTCAGCCCCTTCATAAAGGACACCTAGGAGCTATCAAAAACATCTTGGAAAAGGTTGACGAGCTTGTTATAATAGTGGGCAGTTCCCAATACAGCCACAGACTGGACAACCCCTTTACCACCGGCGAGCGCATCGCCATGATCAGAAGAGCCATGGAGGAAGAGGGCATCCAGTCGTCACGATACTGGATCATTCCTGTGCCGGACGTTCAACTACACATGCTCTGGGTCTCCCAAATTGTAGGCTACTCTCCAAAGTTTGAGGTGGTTTACACCAATGAGCCTCTAACTCGCCGACTTTTCATCGAGGCTGGCTTCAAAGTTGAGCCCGTGACTTTTATCAAGCGGAAAGTCTATTCAGCCACGGAAATACGGAAGCGCATGTTGAATGGAGAAAATTGGGAGGAACTTGTCCCAAAGAGCGTTGCACACTTCATTAAAGAAATCGACGGCGTGGCAAGGCTTCGAGACTTAACTAAAACCGACGTAGTCACCTAAAGTTGTATTTCACAAACTATGGTTAGAGGGGACAAATCCGCACCCAGAAAGACTTTCCCCGTTATATCCATTTACTTGCGCCCAGATTTCATGATTTGTTCAATAGCCGCGCCTAACCGTCCAAGGTTTTCACTCGGTTTTAGCACCCACAAACCCGGGTGTTTTATAGAGATGTTTTACCCCCAGTGAAGTCAGCCAGCCACTGATAACCAAAACCGCGGCTGGAAAACTTTCGACGCCCGTATTTAGCAGAATCGTCTGAAGTAACAAGAAAACGACGGTCATCGATACAATGGATGCTAGCCCAAAATTTCTTCCATATTTTCGTGTAGTTTGAATGCTGAGAAGCCCGAAAAGAAAGACGTCGCCTAACCCGAGTAACGTCCAACCCTCATATGGGAATGCTGGTAGAATAATGGCTACAGGTAGCCCCAGCTCAAGAGCCTTCTCCGCTGAAGCTACCGTAAACCCTGTGATTAAAACTTGAATGACATCTACAATAGTCAGTAGAAAGGCGAAGCCCACCGTTGTTTTCCAGTTGAACAAACTTCCCATATAAACCGAGATGCAGACAGCGAAGATTATCGCGAAAAAATTGAACAAGTAAATGTTCCAGTAAGGAGAAACATATAGGGCAATGAACAAAACTGGGGTTGGAACTGCCAACCACCATTTTGGCACAAGCAAAACTGTGAACAAGAACAGAATCGTAGAGTAAGCGAAGAGGAAGAAAACCATCATAGCTACTCCGGGAATAAACACTAAGACAGTTACCATTATGGCCATTGCAGCTACCAGTAAAACGACATGTCCGATACCAAGTTCCTTTCCTCCAAAAAGGGAGCTAACCCTGTTTTCGAATCTATGGTAGAGAAAGACTACGACTACAGCGATCAGAAAGAGAACTGATGGAAGCAAAACATCCAGTATCATGCCTTCACATATGCTGCCCCTGAAAATCTGTTTTTCGGTAGGTTAGAAGTTTGAGAAAAATCTAACACACTATGTATATATACAGTTGGGTTTACTCGTATGAAGTAAGATGGTTTAAAAATGAGAACTCTGCCCAAACTAACACCCACGATCTTCTTGGTCATGGCTAATCTACTGGTTTACGCTTACACTTCAGTTGTCGGCGGCAACTTCATCGAAACAAGCGAAAGCGCTCTTTACCAGTGGGGACAATTCAACCTTTACGTCATGAACGGTCGGTACTGGCAGCTCTTAACATCTATTTTTGTCCATGTGGACATAATTCACCTTTCGCTCAACATGCTTTTCCTCCTCATGTTCGGTTTCAGAGCTGAGGATCTCTTCAGTCCAGAAGAGTGTTTCTTCATCTACTTTCTGTCCGGACTCTCTGGCAATCTGCTGACTCTACTATGGGATCCGTTGACGCTTTCCGCTGGGGCCTCGGGAGCGATATTCGGAGTCTTCGGCGCGAGTGTTATATACCTGAGAAAAACGGTTGGTCAATCTATTGTGGGAGCACTATTGTATTCATTCTTACTTTTGATAATGACCGCGGGTAGAGACGTTAACATTTTCGCGCATTTCGGCGGACTTGCAGCTGGATTAATCATCGGGTACGCCGTGGCGAAAAGTCGGAAAGTTGCCCGAGAAGCAGAGTATACAATAGACTGGAGTCCTCAATGATCTGACGAAACACAAATAGAATCTCCAATTTTCACCTTAAACGTCTTAGAAGCACTCCCTTGATTTACAGATACCTCAAGAAAATAGCCGCTGCCAATTATGGCCAACGGAGTTTTAGCCGGAACCTCGCCGTAAGCTGAACAGAATTTTGGCGTCAACGTCTTGCCGTCAAGCTTGACACGAAGAGAACACCCCTCACGCATGTTCATTCTTTCGAGGTCCTCCGCCGAGATGTTGCTGACGACGTTGCCAAAACCGTCAATGTGTAGAACCTCCCCCAAGAGCTCCCCCTTTCTCACACAGGGCTTCGCGTACTCAGGAACGACATATTCATGGATCTCTGGTCCAAACTCGGATGGAGGGCGTCCTCTTGCTAGATGCGCGGCTACAGGGGCGAAGATGTCTCTTCCATGGAAGGTTCTTGAGACTCGGGGAAGCATGTATCGCGGGTTGTTAGCAGGGTAGACATGACCTACGCCTTCCTTCTGAGCAGCCAGCATGAGGAGCCCGTTGTCGGGTCCCACATAGAAGCCGCGTTCAGTTTCAACGATTATGGGGCGTCTCTTGGTCCCGACACCAGGATCTACAACCGCCAGATGAATGGAGCCTGCAGGAAAGTGTGGGGTAGCCGAGGCAAGGACAAAGGCGCCCATGCGTATGTTAAACTTTTCAATTTCATGACTTATGTCTACGATGCGTGCCTGCGGATGAATGGACAGGATTACACCTTTCATTTCCGCCACGTAAGGGTCTTTTAAACCAAAATCAGAGAGCAGAGTTATGACGGACACGGTTGCCACTTCCATAAAATCTAGTGGACGAAGTAATTTAATGCTTCATCTACTATTTTCGCTCATAAAACCACGAGGTCATTTCAGATTTTTCAAAAATATATCTTGTGCCGCAGAAACTCCAGCTCCACTTTCACATTGGAACCCAAGCTCTCTCAAAACAAGGCCGACCATAGCCAGCATGAGCAAGATTTCCCTCTCGGCTATGATGTCCATGTGCGCCACCCGAAAGATCTTCCCTTTGAGATGAGACTGCCCACCGGCAACTAGAATCCCGTGTTTCTGCATGGCCTTACGGAACGCAGTGTCGCCAACTCCATCTGGGTACCACGAGGCGGTTATGGTGTTGGATTCGTATCCCTCTTCAGCCAGAACCTTCAGACCGAGGGCTTCCACTCCGCTTCTCAGAGCCTTGGCCATAAGCCTGTGCCTTTTCACCCTGTTCTCATACCCTTCTTCGAGGATCATCTTGAGGGCTTCGTGGATCCCGTAGATCAACGATATGGCTGATGTGTATGGTGGTTCCGAACTTTCTTCGAAGGATCTCTTGTAGGCTGGGAGGTTGAGGTAATATGAGGGTGTTTCTTTTCTTTCGTTAATTATTTCCCACGCTTTGGGCCCCACCATGATCATTCCTAGGCCGGGTGGGCATCCTAGACATTTCTGAGAACCCGTGATCAAAATGTCGACGCCCCACTTGTCCGGATAGACGTAGTCGCCTCCGACAGACGTGATGCCGTCAACCATGAGTATCTTGCCACGTTTCTTTGTTATCTTGGCGATCTCCGGAAGCGGGTTAAGAACCGCTGTGGATGTCTCGTTGTGGCACATCGTTACGAACTTCGTGTCTGGCTCCTTGTCCAAGGCTTCGGAGACCATTTCGGGTTTCACGGCCTTTCCCCACTCAACGTCTAAGGGAACAGACGCGCCTCCGAAGGTCTCTGTCAGTTCCGCCCACCGTTCACTGAACTTTCCATTTATCAAGGTTAGCACTTTATCTCCTGGAGAAACGCAGTTGGCGATGGCAGCTTCCATGGCGGATGTTCCGGAGCCCGTGAGGATGAAGACGTCGTTCTCTGTCTGCATCACTTCCTTCATCATGGAAACGCATTCTCCGAAAGTCTTCCTGTACTCTGGTGTTCGATGATGAAACACGACCCTAGACATGGCTCGATAGACTCGAGGATGGAACAGAACAGGCCCAGGCGTCATGAGCAGAACGTTCTCTTCATCATACACCAATTTGGCTCTCCCTAAAGTCAATGGTAAAGCCACCCACACTTAATAATTATTGTCTGGAAACTCTACCTATATCAAGGGCGAGGTGCTCCCTTGCGGTCGAACGAACTGATCCCCCTGAAAAGGCTCCGTGAAGAGAGATACAGCCAGGTCTTATGCTATCCAAAATATGACTCGAAGGAAATGGAAAAGCGCCTCCAAGAATTAGAAAAACTCGGAGTCAAAGCCGTGGAGTTTACCGGAGAGAAAATGGCCTTCGACGTGCCGGTTTTGGGGAAGGGTCACGTGGGCATCGTTGTTGCAGTCCACACGGATTTGGGAAAAGGCGCGTTGAAAATTCGTAGAGTAGACGCTGACCGGGCTGGGATGCAACACGAAGCAGAGATGCTGAGAAGGGCAAACGCCATCCATGTTGGACCGAGACTGTTCAACGTCACCGAAAACTTTCTCCTCATGGAGTTTATCGAAGGAACGCTTCTTCCCCAATGGGTTGAAGCCCTGAAGGGGAGAGGAACAAGGTCTAGAATTCGTCGGGTCTTGCGAGCTGTTTTGGAGCAATGTTATAGGCTGGATGAAGCTGGCTTGGATCATGGAGAGCTGAGTAGAGCGCCGAAACACATAATCGTAGACGCGGACGATCGCCCGCACCTAGTGGATTTTGAAACCGCCAGTATCAACAGAAGAGTCTCAAACGTAACTTCCATTTGCCAATATCTTTTCATAGGAAGCAAAGCTGCAAAGACAATAAAGAAGAAGCTCGGTGAAGTTGACAAAAAAGAACTGATAAACGCCTTGAGAAACTATAAACAAGAGTGGACTCAAGAAAGCTTTAAGAAAATTCTAGACGTGTGCGGGCTTCATGGTGATTGATGACGTTTTAAGTTTTGAATTTAACCCCGGAATCCAAAACAAAATTTATGTACACAGAAAGCTGAGAACCCCCAACTCTCAAGTTGCATTATCACTTCATCAAGTTAATGCCCGTTCTATGGAATGGGCCATTGCATATTGCGTAAGGGCTGCCAACGATTTAGCCGCCTCCTCTGGATAGGCGTATGTAGGTATTCCTGCTTTAGCCAAAGCGCTTAGCTCGGTTTCTATGGTCCAGTAAGGGGTCAACACAACCATAACGGGCTTCTCGATCTCTCTAACAGACTTTACTATTAACTCATCGTAAATGACGCTGGCGCCTGTGACAACAATTATGGAATCTATTTTGTCGTCTGAGTTGAGGATTTCCATACATTCCGGATAATACTGAGGGTTCTCAATCGCAGTCATCGTTAGGTCGATGGGATTCAAAGTAGGAGAGTATTGGGGTAAAACTTTTTTGAGCGCCTTAGAGGTCTCTTTTGATAGCCTTGGCACATATAGACCAAACTTTTCACAGGCATCTGCAGTGGCTACAGCGAAGCCTCCTGGGCTGGAGATTATTCCAACATTATTTCCTTTAGGTTGCCTGCATAGAGAAAAGCCTACCGTGAAGTCGATGAGTTCCTTGCTTGAAAATGCTTGAACAATATGTGTCTGATGGAAAACAGCACCATAAATATTTTCCTGACCAGTTAAACTTCCTGTGTGAGAAAAAGCTGCTCTGGAACCTGCGTTTGTTAATCCAACCTTCCAGATTATTATGGGTTTTTTAGGCGTTATTGCTTTGCTAACTTTTAGAAATCTTCTTCCATCTTTCACGCCCTCTAGATACATGGTGATAACTCTTGTATCTTCATCTTCACCTAGATATTCAAGAAAATCTATGGTTGTGAAATCCGCTTCGTTGCCGCTACTGATAACCGTGCTGAATCGCACCCCTCGCAATGCGCATTTATGAATGTAAAATCCGCAGAACCAACCGCTCTGACTAGTCATTCCAACGTTTCCTTTCTCCTTTAAAATCGCCCTTATTTCTGCAGGTTGAGGGACTGCAGGCATTGTACTCATTGAAGAACGATAGAAACCTACGCAGTTGGGACCTATTATTCCCATGCCCGTGGAAGAGGCAATTCGCCTAACTTCTTCTTCCCGTTCTATTCCCTCCTTGGTTCCTAGCTCTTTGAAACCTGCTGAATTGATGATGACCCCTTTAACGCCTTTTTCAGCACATTCTTTGAGTATTGGTATGACCCTTGCTGCTGGAACAGCGATGAAGGCTAGGTCAACGGGTTCATGGACTGCCTTGATGTTCGGACACGCTTTTATGCCCGCTATCTCTCTTGCTGAAGGGTTTATGGGGTAAATTTTGCCATCAAACCCAGATTCTATCAATCCCATTAGAGCTAAGTGACCGGGATGCCCCATACGTCTTGATGCTCCAATTATGGCTACAGAATGGGCATTGAAGATTTGTTTAAGGAGTTGTGTGCGCGACATGATTTCTACACTTCGTTGGCGTTATGAGAGTTTATTATGTTTCAGTTCCAACACTTTTCTTTTTCGAAGGATTGCGTAGTTTGAGGCCGCGTGTCTCCTCGCGCGCATTACGTTGGCCGCCTAATAGGCTGTTTGCTCTTGATAGTTGCTGGCTTTATGGCTAATGTTGCTAAACTCATTCGCTCTAGTAATTGGGCCATGCTTCTGGCAGTGGTTGGAGTAATTATCTTTGTCGTTGCAATTTACACAATAACGAAGAAGGAAAGGCCCTATTTTGAGGGGGTTAGCTATCCTAAACAGTCACTTTTTGCGCGCGCACTTGTGCAACAAATCTTATGTAGGCATTTCCTAATCCCTCTATTTTGCCTCGAAATGAGATGCGTTAGGAGTCCTCTTGATGCAGAGTGAGTTTGAAGTGGCGTTGAGTTCTTCTCGAAAAAGAAGTGAGATAGATATTATGGCCAACATTCTAAGCGAGGCACGTAAAGGCGCAAGGAAGACCCGCATCATGTATAGATGCAACCTTAGCCACAGACAACTCAAAGTTTACTTGAAGTTTCTTTTAGATACGAAACTCTTGATGTCAGTCTTAGAAGAAGACAGCAAAACAAACTTTTATCAAACCACAGCGAAGGGGCGGAATTTCCTTGATGCCTATGGCAAGCTTAAAGAATTGATGCGCGCTGATGCGACCGCGGATACTGGAGGAAAATGAAAGAACGCAAAAAAGGCGTAAGAGGGGAAAGGGAAATGAAACAAAACGAGCGCAAAAAGAAACGAAAACTCTTGGATTCGGAAGAGGTTGACGAGCAAATAAGGCTGCGTCTACGTTGGCTTACGATAAAGGAGATGGAGCATGACCATAAAATGCGAAGCAAAGCCATTCGGCTAAGCCGGAAACGTAAGAAACAAGCTGATTCATGGGTGGTTTGACGTAGCTATCTCCAGCATGAAAGAAAGTTTCCAAGCTTAGGCAAACGCGTGCAAATCAATATTTTGGCTTCATAAAGTTTTTCCTATTTTGAATCTTGATCTATAACGGTGTATCGCATGAGCGAAAAGAAACTTCATTATGGAGTGCGCCTACGAACAGATCAACTGAAGTATTTGAAAAGCGTCACGAATCCTTCAGAGTGGATAAGAAACGCGGTTGATGAAAAGCGAAAGCGCGAAGAAAAGAAACGCAGATCGCGCACAGGGAGGTGAATCAAGGATTTGAAAAGGGAACTAACCCTTGGCGAGAGACTGAAAAATGAAATGCGTAGCATAAGACAACGGATAGATAAAGAAAAAAATCTGGCAAAGAAAGCTAAGATGATCAAAGCCTATCGTAAAATGTCTGAAACGTTGATTTGAAAGGCGCGCGCGTCTTTTTATCTGTCAGTTTTAGACATATATCGAGATTCGAAATAATTCATATATTAATACTTAAGATATGTGAATGTTAGGTGCAACATAATATGGATCATTTAGAATATCCATGCCGAGGCGACTTTCTGGAGTGTGAAATTTGTAATACGAGGGAAATTTTGGTGGAACCCAGTTCCAAAGAAAGGCGAGAACGATTAATCGATTTCCTGGAAGAACATCTTGCTACCTGCTATACGCGCCGCGCACGCGCGCGCGTTAAGTAGCACATGGATTATGATAGTGCGGTGATGGAAATGCACCGTACTATGGTTCCCGAGGTTCCGAGATTGCGTGGAGAAGAAGCAATCGAGGTCCTTTATGATTTCGTAGATGAACTTGAGGAACAAAGAGAAAAGCAGTTGGTAGACAAAGAAATACTTGCACGGTGGCTTGGAGAAAACAGAGCAAAAGAAAGTCAACTGCAATGGCTGAGATATATATTCACAAAGTGAAACGCCCGCGTATTTTATCATGGTTTTTGTCTATACCAAACTGAAAATATTCAGAGAGTCTAAATGTACTTCGCCATGCATGCATGCAGAGTAGTTTTCGCTGAGGCCCGCACGCGCGCGCAAAGCATAAATTATAGTAAATATAACGAAACCAAGAAGCGGGGTGTGATGAGACTATGAGAACATATTTGACAGTTTGGTATAATAGTGAAGGTGCAAGTCCAACAGTTGTGGCGGAGAAGCTGCAAGGTATGGGTTTCAAACCAATCAAAGGACGTTACGACTATGTGTATGAGTGGGGACGAACAANNTAGTGATGCGTGCGCGCGCATATGTGATCATACTTTTTTGTTTATAATTATATATGAACTTAAGAGCGTAACTGCCGAAACAATTCCGGACACAAGAACAGTAAGGTTTAACCCCAAATCCCAAACATCATATGGGCTCATGACTGCATTCCAAAATCCAACAAAAACCGTTATGCCCCCAGAAATACAACCAACCACCAACAACAGGAGAGCCACAATAGCCCAATCCATTTTTGATCCCCACAGCACATCAACGTATGCTGAATATTCGTATTTCTAATTTTCGTGTGTGTGAAGTTCCTAGGGACTCCATAAAAGAACGGCATGCATGCATGCCCACGGAAAAATATTTTGAGTAATATTTTAATTGAATATGCTAGTTATGCTAGATGTCATTTGGTGACTAGAGATGGATAAGGTTGAGGAAGCTTTAAAGAAGATTAACAAAACGAAACCTGCATTCCCGATTCCTCTAGGCTATTATGATGAGTTAAAACATATTTGGGGCAAGGAGTGGGGTGCACAGAGCGAGATTGGAAAACTTAAGGAGGTGATGGTGCAGAAACCCGGTCCTGAGATGGCACCGCCAAAAGAAGATCTAAAATGGTATGGCATGAAGTGCGTGGCAGATGTAAGTAGGGGTATGGAGCAACATGATAGATTCGTTAAGATTCTGAAGGATGAAAAAGTAAAAGTTCATTGTATGAATACTCCTCCTATGGCAAAGGGTCCATATAGCCTGCTCCAAGGGCTCTGGGGAACTAGGGATTTCGGCTTAGTGGTTAACGGGGGCGCAATAGTTCTTCGTATGTCGCTACCTTGGGATAGAGGTGCCGAGTT
>JABAOH010003034.1_pt10 | contig 29375 bp, 30 predicted proteins | sample 7062181 | NCBI WGS metagenome assembly JABAOH01 (sample SAMN14538630, study PRJNA623070) | marine sediment metagenome | biome: marine biome [ENVO:00000428]; feature: marine pelagic biome [ENVO:01000023]; material: deep marine sediment [ENVO:00002113]; isolation source: pool of 5 deep marine...
TTCGCTCGTCTAAGCCGCAACCTGCATGAATGCCGGAGCATCGATCAAAGCGTGAACGTCGAACACTTCCCACGTCTGCTCGGCGGCATGAAAACTGCCGACCACATAGGGCGCAAGCCAGCTCTCGGAAGCCGCAGCATCCGGCAGTCGCTGCTCATCGAGAAAGTGCTTCACGCCGAACACCTCCTCTACCGCGAGGCCCGACAGGATCTCGTCCTTCTCGATTACCAGCACCCTCGCATCGCGACTGAGCGTTGCCGACTCGCCTCGAAGAAAACCGTGCAGATTCATCACCGGCAACAAAGCACCGCGCAAGTTGGCGATACCCATCAACCACTCCTTGGCACCGGGCACGCGCGCGAGCTTCGGCAGATGCATCACCTCGGTGATGTCCGCCATCGACGACACCAGACGCCGATCGCCGACGGAGAAACCGATACCGCGCCAGACCTCACTGGAGAGCTGCGCACTGGCTGATGCATTGGAATCTCCCTGCACGCGCCGTTCAATGTCGCGCAACAAGGAAATCGGGTCTTTGGCCTTTTCCTGCATGTTCGGCTCTTTATATATGTGCTCTAGCTCGGCGATGGGACATTACGACGCACGGCATCGATGAGCTCCTGCGCTCGGCATGGCTTGGTCAGGTACTCGCGCGCGCCCTGGCGCAATCCCCACTCGCGATCGCTTGCCTCGTTTCGAACACTGAGTATGACCACCGGGATGCGGGCGATGTCCGGGTCACGGTTGATCCGGCGGGTCGCCTGAAATCCACTCATACCGGGAAACACCACGTCCATGAGAATCAGATCCGGCTGCTCTTCTCTCGCCCGTGCGATGCCCTGCTCGGCAGACGTCGCCGAGGATGTCCGGAAGCCGTTTTGGACCAGCAGGCGTGAGACATGCTCGAGCACGGTCGGTGAATCATCGACAATCAGCACGTGAGCCATGCCCGTTATCTCCGACGTCCCGCATCGATGGGCGGCTGCAGATCCATGTTCAATGCCCTCCGTTCAGAACGTGCTGCTCGATAGCGCCGAGCAGCTCCTCACGCGTGAAGGGCTTGGTGAGATACTGCTCCGAGCCGACGATGCGTCCGCGCGCGCGGTCGAACAGACCGTCCTTGCTCGACAGCATGATGACCGGAGTCTTCTTGAAGAACTGGTTGTGCTTGATGAGCGCGCAGGTTTGATAGCCGTCGAGGCGCGGCATCATGATGTCGACGAAGATGATGTCGGGCTCGTGGTCGACGATGCGCACGAGCGCCTCGAAGCCGTCGGTCGCAGTCACGACCTTGCAGCCGGCGTTTCTCAACAACGTCTCGGCGGTGCGACGAATGGTCTTACTATCGTCGATGACCATGACCTTGACACCGCCAAGACCATTCTCGTTGTTTCCGGACACGGCCTGATTTCCCCCTGTGGGCCGCACGCGCGAGTGACGGGGCGATAACTAAAATCCTAGTATATCCCCCTTGCCCCTGCATTCGTCGATCTGCCGACAGAACAGGAGCTTGCCGGCAGTCCATGCAGAATTGGTTGAAGTTCAGACGGCGGCCGCCTCGGGAGCCCGGGGCTGCGCGGGGCTCACACGGCCGTCTCCAGCTGCGCACCCGGATCCGGGGTTCGGGACGCCATCAGCTCGGCGACGTCGAGCATCAGCACCACCTGGCCATCGCCGAGAATGGCGGCGCCGGCAAGACCTCGGAGGGCGCGCAGCTGCGGGGCGATGGAGCGCACCACCACGTCGACGCGCTCGCCGATGGCGTCCACCATCAGGGCCTGGCGCACCTCGCCCGAGCGCACCAGCACCAGGGGCAGGCGAGCCGCGGTCCTTTGCGGCGCGTCCGCGCCGAGCGCCAGCAGATCGCCCAGGCGCCCGAGCCGCCAGCGCTGCCCCTCATGCTCGATACCCTCCTCCTCGCCGGCGCCCAGCGCGTCTGCCGAGAGCTGCACGACCGCCGACACCTCGGCCAGCGGCAACGCCAGGATCTCGCTCGCCACCGCCACCAGCAGCACCGTCGTCACCCGCGGCGCAAGGGGCATGCGCAGCCGCAGGCGGGTCTCGAAGCGGCCGCTTGCGGTGAGCTCCAGGCAGCCACCGAGCGGGCGCAGAAACGCGCCCGCCTCTTCGAGGGTCGCCGGCGCCGGCGACCCGCAGTCGGCGCTCACGACCAGCTCGAGATCGGCGCCACGGCGTCGGCTCGTGAGGGTCATGCGGCAGCCCGGCGGACGCCCTGCCATAACCCGCGCGCGGGGCGGCTCCAGGCCGCTCTCGATCATGGCCAGCGTGAGGCGGCGCAGAACCGGCAGCAACGCCGCCATCTTCTCCGGCTCGATGAGCAGATCGCCCGCGTCCAGATCGAGCACGACTTGCTTGCCGGCATCGACCGCACGCGTACCCAGCTCGCGGCCGAGCTCCTCGAGCAGACCGGCCAACGGCTGCATGCGGGAGTGCATCAGGCGCTGCTCGAGGGCCACATTGTCGCGTGCCTGCTGCACCAGTGCCGAGCAGCTGTCGCCGGCAATGCTCTCGATGGCATCGCGCAGCTCGGCGATGGCCCCGACCCCCTGCGCGAGTCGCTCGAGGCGATCGCGGATATCGCCAAGCACAGGCGGGCGAACGGACGGGTCCGGCATGTGGCCGGGATCTGCGGAATCGTCGGGAAGAGGCAGCGCCTCGGCGTGCGTGCGCAGTCCTTCGAGCTCCTCGCGCAACGCGCGGATGCCGCCGTCCATGTCCTGAAGCCCCTCGCGGAACGCACCCACCTGCTGCTCGAGGCGCGCGCGCGCATCGTCGATGGCGCCGGCGAGGTGCGCGATCTCGTCGAGCAGCCCGTGCTCCAACGCGAGCGGCGCCGGCGGCGCATCGGGCACCTGGGGAGACTCGCCGGAAGCTGCCGGCGCCGCGGTCTCGGCCGCCGCGCGCACCGCACCGGCCATGATGGCCTCGAGGCGGTTACGCAGCAGCGCGCCGGGCTCCACTTCGGTCTCGTCGGGCTCCGGCGAGGTGCCGCCACGGCTCTGCTCGAGCCGTTGTATGACACGCTCGGCATGCACGAGATCCGCCTCCAGGCGTCGCGCAATATGGCCGCTGGTCGGCATGCCGGCGGTGTTCTCGGCGATCGCCGCAGCGGGCTTCATACCGGCGGCGGTCAGCAGATCGGCGCCAATGACATGCAGCCGCTCCGCCACCTGCCCCCAGCCACCCGCGGGCGGATCGCCGGTCGCCGGCGTCGCGCCGAGCAGCGCCACCTCGTCGAGGAGACGCTGGCGAAGCGCGTGGGCGTTGAGCAGGCCGAGGCTGTCGGCCACGTGCAGCATGCGCCCGACCAGCCAGGTGCGCTTGGCGGGCCACGTCTCGCCCGGGGCCAGCGCTTCCATGATCTCGGCGGAGACCGCCAGCAGCGCGTTCAGCAATGACAGCGCCGCGGTGGGTTGGTGCGGATGTCCGTCGCGCGGGGCGACGAATGCGGCCAGCAAGGCGCTGCGCGAAGGGAACACGCCGATGGTGGCGTCGACATCGCATCCCTCGCCGACGTAGAAGAGCAGATCGCGCACCAGCGCCGGGGCGGGCCGCGGCGCCGAGCCCTGCCGCTCGCTGAGACCTTTGAGCTCGGCGTCCAGCTGGCCGAGCAGCCGTTTGACGGCGACGCTCGCGCGCCAGCGGGGGTCCTCGAGCAGGCGCGCAAACGAGGCGCCGGCGCGCCACAGGATTTCCTGAGGCGTGCCCCGCGCGAGCACGTGCAGGCGCGCGCACACCTCGCCGATACGCTCGGCGGCGGCCTTGGCCTGGCGTGCCTCGCGCAGCCACGCGACCAGCCCCTGCTGGTAGTACGAGCGCAGACGGCGCGCCGATGAGGCGAGCCGCGGCTCGCCATGGCTCGGCCCGTCGCCGTCGCCGGACGTCTCAGCGTCGGCTTCCAGGCCGATGGCGAAAACCATGTTTCCAGACAGCAGCGGCGCGCCCCGCCAGGCGCGCAGCTCGTTGGCGAGCGCAAGCGGGGAGCGGCACGGCAGGGAGCCCGGCGTCTGTTCGCGCGCATCGCCGGCGAGCACCGACAAGGCCCGATCGAGCAGTGCCACCAGCCTCGCGCGGCTGCCATCGTCATGCGCCCTGTTGGCGGCATCCCGGATGGCCTCGCCCATGTCGGCGGCGAGCATTGTCCGCAGCCCGTCGTCGCCCTGCTCCAGCACCGCGAGCAGGGTCGAGACGCGGGCCGCCGCGCCTTTCCAATCGTCGGCATCGGGACCGTGGACCGCGAGCTCGGCATCCTCGGCGGGCGCCAGCGCGAGCACCGCCACGCGGGCCCGGGCCAGCGACTCGGTCAGACCGGGGTCGCCGGCTTCAGCCGACATGGCGCGCGCCCTGGGGGCGTTCAGGAGACCGGCCGCAGACCACCCGCGCCGCGGCGGCGATCGCGTCCCTGGCGGCGATCGGCAGCGTGCTCGGCTGTGGCGGCACTCTCGGTCTCCTCGACACTGGGCTCGGCTTCGAGCGGCACCACGCTCCGCTCGCGCGGCGGCACCGCGTGCAGCCGGGCCAGGTGCGCCTGCAGGCTCGCCATCAGCTCGGCGAGCCGCACGGCGGAGCTGGCAGCCGCCTCGGCACCGACGCTGGACTGACTGGTGGCGGAGTGCACGGCGGTCACCGCCCTCACCACCTCGGTGGCCCGGAGCGCGTGCTCCTGACCGGCCCCCACCAGCGACTGCGCGAATTTCTCGAGCTTACGCGAAATCTGGTCGAGATTGGCAATCGGCTGGTGGGCATTTCGCAACCGGTCAGCGGCGCTCTTGACCGCCCATGCCGTGTGCTTGATGGCCTTGGTCGCCTCCTCGGCGTCGGCGCGCAGCGACTCGCGCATGCGCTCCACGGACTGCACCACGCCGCGCGCGCGCTCGGCGAGGCGCTGCAGCTCGTCGGCGAAGTTGGCGTTGGTTCGCGACGTGGCGCCCTGCGCAGTGCTCTGGATGGCGACGTTCAACGACAGCATCTTGCTGTAATCACCGAGCTCTTCGATGCGATGCGCCACCGCGCGTGCCTCGTCGGCGCTCTCGGTCAAGCGGCGCACCCGCCGCGCGCTCTCCTGCACCGACGCGCCGAGGGCTTCCAGGTCCTGCATCGCGCCGCCAACCTGCTCTCTGGCGGCACGCGCCTCGGCGGCGCCGCTCTCGGCCAGCGTGTCGAACTGGGTGATGTTCGAATATCCGAGCTTGACCGCCGCGGCCAGGTCCTGGGTGGCATTGGCCGCCTTGTCGACGCTGTGGGCCTGCTGACGGCCGGCGGCGTTCAGCTTGGCCGTCGCCTCGGCGAGGGACGACGCCGCGCTCGCCAGCTGGTGAGCGTCGGTAACGATGGCACCGATGCGTGTGTGCAGCTCGAGGAGCACGCGGTCGAGGCCGCGGGTCACGGCGTCGCCGGCGTCCTCGCCGGTGCGCGCCGAGGTGTCGACCTCCACCACGCGCCCGAGGTCCTCCATCAGGCGGCCGAGCTCCTCGCCGACCCGGCGCATGCCCGAGCCCGCCGTCGCNNCGGTGGGCGCGCGCGTCCATGGCCATGAGCAGCGCCGCGATGAGGAGCGTCGCGATGGCGAGCCCCGCCAGCAGACGCGTATGCGACGCCCGCAGCGGCCGGGTCGCCACGTAACCCGCATACATGAGCTCGGCCTCGCGGGTCGCGGCGACGATCGCGTCGCTGGCGCGCGCCACGTCGCCGACCGCATCCTGAAGCCCCGCCAGCTCCACCGACTGGCGCACGATGTCCTGCACCTGCCGGCTGGCGTCGCGAAACAGCTGTCCGATGCCGGCCAGAAGGTCCCGGGCGGCCTCGTCGGTCACCGCCGCGATGCCGAGATCCGGATTGCCGTTGAGCAGGCCGTTGTTGACGTTGCCGAACAGCACCGCGTCACGACCGAAGCGATCGGCCGCGGTGAGCCGACCTTTACCGCCGCGAATGAGCCGCTCGCCGTTGACCAGCATGCGTTGGATCAGCATCAGCTGGCGGGCCGCGATGCGCAGCTGCTCGGGCGGCTCCCCGGCGGCGGTCATGGCGGCCACCAGGTCGTCGGCGCTGGCCAGCATGCGCGTGGCGAGACCCTGAAAACGCGTCAGCGCCTGCTCGAGCGCGTCGTTGGCGCTTTGCCGGGCGGTCAACGCCTCGAGCTCGTCGCCGAGGCGCGCCCACTCCCGATCGAGCTGGGAGAGTCGCGTCTCGATCTCCGTCGGCGCCGGCCACAGACCGAGCGGCGGACGCGGGGGGTAGAGGTTCTCCAGCAGCTCGCGTGCGCTGCGGTGGCGTTCGCGCAGCAGCTCCAGGGACACATCCGGATCGTTGGCCGCGCGCGCCGTCATGCGCGCCACCTGCAGCGCCAGCAGAACCTGTTGCTCGAGCCTGTCGAGAAAGTCCGCGTCGTCGCGAGCGCGGTGCTCCTGGTAGAGGTACGAGCCTATCGCCAGGGTGAACAGGATTGCCGGCAGCAGCAGCCGCCATGGATGCCAGGCGATGCGCCGGGTGATGGCGCGTCCGAGGGCGACATCCGGCTGTTCCGGCGCCGGGCCGGCGCCTTGGGAGTCGATGGACATGACCGGGCTCGCTTCACGAAAACCACCCACCCCCCCGGGAGGAAGGCCTTCGCGGTGAATCGCAACGTGAGCGAAATACTAGCCTATTCCGCGTCTTTCTGCGCACCCAAAGCGTCCGTATAACAAAGGCTTGTCAGAGCACGGTCGTGCACTTTCTGAGCTTCGGGAACGCCCCGCGGGTTACTGTCAGCAGCCCGCAGGCTTGACGTTTTTCAGCAGGCGCCGGATCGCCGGCGCCAGGCGGCGACTGACCTCCACCTGGTCGTCGATGCCGTCGAGACGCACGAACTGATGCCCGTCGGCGTCGCGTTCGATGCCGCGCACGTGGGCCTTGGCGACCAGCGCGTTGCGGTGCACGCGCAGGAAGCGATCGCCGAACTCCTTCTCGAGGGCGCTCAAGGTGTCCTCGATGATCAGCTGACCCTCGGGATGGCGTGCGGTGACGTACTTGTGCTCGGCGCGAAAGTAGCGGATCTCGCCGAGCGGCAGGAGCTGCAGATTGCCGTGCAACGTGGCGCTGATGTGGGTGCGCGCGCGAACCCTCTCGCCCTCCTGCTGGACGGTCTCGAGTCCCGCCAGCTGCGCGCGTGTGAGGGTGGTGGCGCGCTCTAGTGCGGCCTGCAAGCGCGGCTTGCGAATGGGCTTGAGCAGGTAGTCCACCGCGTTCGCCTCGATGGCGGCGAGCGCATGACTGTCGTAGGCGGTGGTGAAGATGACCGCCGGCGGGCGCAGCGTGGCGGCCAGGTGTCGCGCCACCTCGATGCCGTCCATGCCCGGCATACGAATGTCGAGCAGCACGATGTCCGGCGCCGCCTGCTCCACCAGTCGCAGCGCATCGGCTCCGTTGTCCGCCTCGCCGACGACCTCGCCCGCATCGAGCTCCGTGACCATCGCGAGCAGGCGTGATCGCGCCAGCGGCTCGTCGTCGATGATGACGATTTTCATGGATGTTCCTTCACGTAGGGAAACCGCAGCTCCACCGTGTACTCACCGTGTACGTTGGACGCCTCCAGGCTGGATCCCTTGCCAAAGAATGCGCGCAGCCGTTGCTCGACATTTTCCTGAGCCATCCTGTTGCTCGAGCGCAGGCTTCGCGTCTCACCATTGGGCACGGAGTTGATAATGCGCACCACGATCTCCTTATCGTCGCTTTCGCCGAGAATATGAATGAATCCGCCCTCCTCCGCGGGCTCGATGCCGTGATAAATGGCATTCTCGGCGAGCGGCTGCAGGGTCAGGCCGGGCAGCGCCGCGTCCCCGGGCAATGCGTCCACGTGGAACTCGGTGCTCACGCGCGCACCGAGACGCTGCTCCTCGATGCGCAGATACTGCCGACAGACCTCGATCTCGCGGGCCAGGGACACCGGAATGCTCGCGTCGCCCAGGCTGGCGCGAAACAGATCGGCAAGATCCTCCGTGACCTGCTCGGCAAGCTCCGGCGAGGAGCGCGTGAGGCTGGCGATGGTATTCATGCTGTTGAACAGGAAATGCGGACGGATTCGAGACTGCAGCGCCTGAATGCGCGCCTTGGCTTCGGACTGCACCTGGGAGCGCCACTGATGCTGGACGTAGAAATAGCGCAGCGCCAGCGCCGCAACGATGGCGGTGATGCTGAGATTCTTGGCGAGAAACTCCAGGTGCCACGCGGTGTCCAGCGGCACGGGTCCGGGCTCCATCTGCGGCCCGCTCGCCGCCGCGACGAAGAATTCCGCGTCCAGCACCGGCCTCGCCACCAGCCAGTAGGCCGCTTCGCTGCATATCAGGCTCACGGCCAGAATGAGCACGTACGCGGCGATTCCGGCGCCGGTATTGCCGAAGTTGGAGAGCCAGCGCCGGCCGATGCAAAGCAGCCCCGTGCTGCTCAAGGCGACCCATTGGATGAACAGCGCGTTGAGCGCCAGGTCTCGCCACCAGTTGGTGCTGGTGACCACCGGCGATAGCACCAGAATGAATGCCAGCAAGGTGCCCACCACGACCACGGTGAATACCGTGCCGATGTCGCAGAAATCGGGTAGGAACAAATCGTCGTCGGGAGGTCTGGCCACTCGGTCCTGCATGGATTCTGACGGCGTGCACCGATCCATCCATTATAGTTATACTGGCTCGCACGAAATGTGCCGTCGTTCCCGGGCCCCCGCAGCCACACGCGCGGCATACCGCCGAGGAACGATTTCGAGCCCGACCGAGCAGCCATGACCGACGACAGCGTCGACTCCAATCCCTGGTCGGGCCGCTTCACCGAGTCCATGGACGCGCTGGTGGAAGCCTTCACGGAATCGGTCAGCTTCGACCGCCGGCTCGCGCCCCACGACATCGCCGGGTCCATCGCCCATGCCACCATGCTCGAGCGCGTCGGCGTGCTCACCGCCGAGGAGCGCGACGCCATCGTCGAGGGGCTGCGGGCCATCGCCGCCGACATCGAGGCCGGGCGCTTTAGCTGGTCGACGAAGCTCGAAGACGTGCACATGAACATCGAGTCCGCGCTCACCGAGCGAATCGGACAGACCGGTAAGAAGCTGCACACGGGGCGATCGCGCAACGACCAGGTGGCAACAGACGTGCGGCTGCTGCTTCGCGAAGAGATCGACGCGATCGCAGGCGTTCTCACCAGGCTGCGTGGCGTCATCGTCGATCTCGCGCAGAGCGAGGCCGACACGGTGATGCCGGGCTTCACGCACATGCAGACCGCGCAGCCCGTGACCTTCGGACACCACATGATGGCCTGGTTCGAGATGCTCTCACGCGATGCCGAGCGCCTCGCCGAGCTGCGCCACCGGGTCAATCGCCTGCCTCTCGGCTCGGCAGCACTCGCGGGGACCAGCTATCCCATCGACCGGGCCATGTGCGCGCAGCTGCTCGGCTTCGAAGCGGTGTGCGAGAACTCCATGGACGCGGTGAGCGACCGCGATTTCTGCATCGAGTTCATCGCAGCCGCGGCCCTGCTGATGGTGCATCTTTCGCGCATGAGCGAGGAGCTGATTCTTTGGATGTCCGCTCAGTTCGATTTCATCGAGCTCGGCGATGCCTACTGCACGGGCTCGTCGATCATGCCGCAGAAGAAGAACCCCGACGTCGCCGAGCTGGTGCGCGGAAAATGCGCGCGCGTCATCGGCAACCTCAACACGCTGCTTGTCGTGATGAAAGGCCAGCCGCTTGCTTTCAACCGCGACAACCAGGAAGACAAGGAGCCGCTGTTCGACAGCATCGACACCGTCAAGTCGAGTCTCGCGGTGTTCGCCGGCATGCTGCCCACCCTCACCGTCAAGCGTGACAGGATGCGCGAAGCGGCACGGCGCGGCTACAGCACGGCTACCGATCTGGCCGATTATCTGGTGCGCAAAGGCACGCCATTTCGCGACGCCCACGAGGCCGTCGGCCGCGCGGTGCGCGTTTCCATCGACAGCGGGCGGGATCTCTGCGAGCTCTCCCTGGAAGAGCTGACCGGACTTTCCGATGCCGTCGAGGCCGACGTCTTCGATGTGCTCACCGTGGAGGGCTCGGTGGCGGCCCGCGATCATGTTGGCGGCACGGCGCCGTCACAGGTCCGCGCCGCCGTCAAACGCGCGCGTCAGCGCCTCGCGGACGAATCCCGGTGAGCCGTAACCGTATCGAAGATCTGGAAGCGTTGCGCCGGCGGCTCGCCGCCTTCGCCCGCGAGCGCGACTGGGACCAGTTTCACTCACCGAAGAACCTCGCCATGGCACTGATTGCGGAGTGCGCCGAGCTGGTCGAGCATTTCCANNAAGGCTGCCGTGCGCCTCGAGCTCGCCGACATTCTCATATATCTGGTGCGTATCGCCGACAAGCTCGACATCGATCTGCTGGCTGCGGCCGCAGACAAGATCACGATCAACGAGGAACGCTATCCTGCCGAGCGGGTGCGCGGCGACGCGCGTCGTGCCAGCGAGTACGAGATCTGAGCCTGTCGCCGTCGTACGCGCCATGAGACGCCGTTTCAAGCTGCTCGCCGTTCTCATGGGTGCAGTGGCGCTGCTCGTGCTGCTCGTCTTGGTCGTGGTGCCCATGCTGGTCGACTCCGACCGCTTCAAGCGAGAGGCGATCGCGCTGGTAAGGGAGCGCAGCGGCCACACGCTTCACATCGACGGCGACGTGCGGCTGCACCTGTTTCCGGGCGTGCGCATCACGGTGACGCACATTCGCATCGCGAGTCCACCAGGATTCGCGAGTCCGGATCTCGCCAGACTCCCGTGGCTGATGGTGGATCTGAAGCCACTGCCGCTGCTGCGCGGGCGCGTCGAAGCGAACGCCGTCGACATCAGCGGTCTCCGGGTGAATCTCGAGCGCGATCGCACGGGACGCGGTAACTGGCAAAGCCCGTCGCCGCTCGAGCGCGACGCTGGCGCAGCAGCCCCCCTGGCGGCGCTGGCGCTGGGCGGGGTCGAGATGCGCGATGGCGCCGTACACTGGCGCGATCGGATCAGCGATACGTCGGTGACCGTCTCGGACATCAGGCTCGAGACGGGTGCGCTGCATGCCGAGGGCATCGACGCCGTGCGCCTGCAGGCGAGACTCCCGGAGGCCGAGGCCAGCTTCGAGGTGCGTGGCGACATCCGGCTGGCGTCGACAGGCCCGCATCTGAGCATACCGGATTTGCGCGCCACCTTCGGCGAACTCAACGTCGCCGGCATGCGGGTCGACGGCACCCTCGACGGCGGCGTCGCGCTGGATTTCGCCAGCCAGCGCGTCACGCTCGATCCCGTGCGTGCCTCGGTGCGGGCTTCGGGAAACGAAGCGCAACGCGCCAGCGTGCAGATCAGCACGGCGCTCGACGTCGATCTCGCCCGCCAACGGCTCACCGCGCGTACCCTGGCGTTGCAGGTGCCGGCGTACTCGCTCTCCGGCTTCGATGGCACGCTTGCATTGACGGGCGCGCTGTCCGGCGATCTGGGCACCGGCATCTATGCACTCGAGCAAATGCAGGGCACCGGCACCGTACGGCCGAAAGCATCGGCCGACCCACAGATCGCTTTCGCGCTCACCGGAGCATTGAGCACGGACCTGGAACGACGCCGGGTCCTGGCATCCGGACTGGAGATCAGCGGCAACACCGAGACGGGACGGCTGCCGTTTCGGTTCCTCGCCGAGCTCGACATGTCGCACCGCTCGCAGACCCTGACGGCGACGGACATGCGCCTTACCCTGGCCGACTGGCAGGTGGACGGCAACGTGACCCTGCACCGCGTCGCGTCACCCCGGGGTGTGCGCGGAGCGGTCGAGCTGACGGTGCGCGATCAGGGCGTGGCCGGCAGCTTCGCCGTCAGAGAGTCCCCGCAACACGAGGACGCTCTCGATGTACGGGCCGATGCAGTGGCCGATCTCGACATGCGGAAAAGCGGCTACCGCCTGCGCGGAAAGACTGTCGTCGTGCTCGACGCGACGGTGCTTGCCCCGTCGGCCAACGATTCCTGGCGCGTCGGCGTCGCGCGGCTCGCTGCGCGACTGGATGATGCATCGTTGCCCCGTGGCACGCTCAGCCTCGAGCTGCAGGGGGACGTGGACGTCGACCCGAACAAGGTGACCGCGCAATCGGAAAACCTGCGCCTCATGCTCGACGAAAGTCACATTGCCGGTGCCGTGAGCGTACGGGGCTTCGACACGCCGGCGGTGCACTTCGATCTGGAGGCAGACGCCATCGACGCCGATCGCTATCTGCCCGTGGGCGAAGGCGGCGACCCGGTGCTGTCGCCGGGTCCGGCGTCCATTGCGGCGATCCGTGCGCTCGACATGGCCGGCGAGCTGCGCGTGAGGAGGCTGACGCTCAAGGGTACGTTGATGGAGAATGTGCGTCTCACCGCCAGAGGCAGGACGGAGGGTGGATGACGGGAGCGCGTGAACGGTGCTGCCTGCGAGTCTGAGCGAGCGGTTGCTGGCCTGGTACCGGGAGCACGGGCGCCGGGATCTGCCGTGGCAGCATCCGGACGACCCGTATTCCGTGTGGGTGTCCGAGATCATGCTGCAGCAGACCCAGGTTCAGGCCGTGATCCCCTACTTCGAGAAGTTCATGGCGCTTTTTCCCGACGTGCACGCCCTGGCGGCGGCCGACGTGGACGAGGTGCTGCATATCTGGAGCGGCCTCGGTTATTACGCGCGTGCACGCAACCTGCACCGGGCCGCGTGCATGGTGGTCGACGATCACGGCGGCAGGCTGCCGGAAACTCTCGAGGCGCTGATGGCGCTGCCCGGCATCGGACGCTCGACCGCTGCCGCGATACTGGCGCTGAGCCGCGGCGAGCGCCACGCCATCCTCGACGGCAACGTCCGGCGCGTGCTGTGCCGCTACCACGCCATCGAGGGCTGGCCGGGCGCGAGCAGCGTCGCACGGCGCCTGTGGGCGATCGCCGAGGCACACACACCCGGGGACGACGTCGCCGCCTACACCCAGGCGATCATGGATCTCGGCGCCACCGTGTGCACGCGCAGTCAGCCGCGCTGCGATGAATGCCCCCTGAACAGTGACTGCCTGGCGCTCGCCGAGGGACGCGAGGGCCAGCTGCCGCATCCCAAGCCACGCAAGGCAACGCCGATCCGCGAGACGCTGTTCGTCATCGTGCGCGACCCGCGCGGCCGCGTGCTTCTCGAGCGGCGCCCGCCGGCCGGCGTCTGGGGCGGCCTGTGGAGCTTTCCCGAGTGCCCCCCGGGGACCGACGTGGCCGCCTGGTGCCGTAAGCACCTGGGAATCGCCGTGACCTCCGTGCGCGAGCTCGAAGGCATGCGGCATACGTTCAGCCACTTTCGTCTCGATATCCGGCCGGTGCTGGCCGGCGTCGACGCCCGGGTCGCGGCCGAGGCGGTCGAGGACGACGCCGACCGGCAGTGGTATACGCGCGACGGCGGCGGTCGCCTCGGTCTCGCCGCGCCGGTGACGCGCTTGCTCGATGAGCTCAAATCCCTGGTAGATTAGTGCCGCAAACGGAGAACCAAACACGTGTCCAGAACCGTTCACTGCATCAAGCTCGGCAGGGAAGCCGAAGGACTCGACTTCGCCCCTCTTCCCGGCGAGCTCGGCCGGCGCATCTTCGAGCAGGTCTCCAAGGAAGCCTGGCGGGAGTGGCTCGGCCTGCAGACCATGCTCATCAACGAGCAGCGCCTGAGCCCGGTCAACCCCGAACACCGCAAGTACCTCGAGGAGCAGATGCAGAAGCACTTCTTCGGCGAGGGCAGTGACCGGCCGGCGGGCTACGTGCCCCCCGGGGAAAAGTGAACGGCAGCCGTGCTTGACTCGCTCCAGCGCGGCGGATTAAATACCGGCCCTTACCCGCCTACCCCATCCATGGCCAGGTAGCTCAGTCGGTAGAGCAGTGGACTGAAAATCCGCGTGTCGGTGGTTCGATTCCGCCCCTGGCCACCATCAGACTTCATCAATCGGTGACCGAGCTACGAAGTTTGCTGCCGCCATGCGCGACGCGCAGATCGCGGTTGTCACGGTCCGCGCGCGACGATCTGCCCTCTCGCATGCCCGGTTTGCGGATGAGGCTTCGACGCTAAAGGCCAGCCGCGAACCCGTCGATATCCAGAGTGAATGTACCGAGGATCGACTCTGGTCGGTCGCTGGGCGTCCGAGTTGCGGGGGGCTTTTTCCGCCAGTAACATGCGCTTCCGAAGTACGCCTCTGCGGCCGCGCCCCGGGTGATTTTTTTTGCCAGAGACTGTACCCGACGCCATGAATCTCAGCAGAAAAACGAGATTTTGGGTGCGACTCCTGATCGTCGTCCCCCTCTTATCGGTCGTGAGTCCCTGGCACGCGATGCACCATTCGCTCGCGCAGCACGACACCGGCGTGGTGCACGTCGACAAGCTGGCCAGTGATCCTGCGAGCGTCGATCACCATGCTGTCGACGCTGCTGATCCAACCGACGATGGCCCGGTATTCCTCGACAGAGCTCCTCACTGTGACAGCGGTGCCTGTGCCGCATCCATCGACACGGTAATGGAGAGCGTTGTTCCGAGAACGGGGACTCGTTACCTCACTCTCCATCACCCCGCGGCCGGCGCTGCGATTGCGCCGCTCAGCCAACCTCCCAGACTTCGCTCGCCGGTCGCCTAGGCAAGCGCGCCCCCCGATCTCGGCGATCTGCCGAATAGTCTTTCCACCACGTGGGTCATTAGACGGCCGCGCGCCTGATCCGCCGGGTTTGCAGACGACCGCGGTGGAGGGGCTGAAGAAATGGTTTCGACATGAACGTGTTTTCAACTTTTGAAGGAAACGAACCGCGATGATTATTCCCAATCAGAAGACTTTCTACTTAGCTTTCTTCCTCGCCCTCTCGGGCGCTGCGTATGGCGGCGCCGGGCACACCCACGGTTCCAAGATTGGAAGCCCCGCCGATGCGGCCGATGCCACGCGCACGGTCGAGATCGTGATGAGCGACAACCGCTACGATCACATGCATATCGACGTGCGCGAGAGCGAGGTCGTGCGCTTCGTAGTTCACAACAAGGGGCAGCTTGTGCACGAGTTCAATATCGGCACTCATAAGATGCATGCCGCACATCAGGAAGAGATGCTCGCGATGATGCAGTCCGGTCAGATGAGCCCGACCACGGTAATGCACGGACACGGTGGCATGATGGGTCACGACGACCCGAACTCCATTCTGCTGAATCCCGGCGAGACCAAGGAGCTCGTCTGGAAGTTCGCCCCGGCCGACAAGGGTCTGGAGTTCGCCTGCAACGTCCCGGGCCATTACCAGGCGGGCATGATCGGAAAATTTCGCTACCCGGCGAACTGAGCAATCTCGAATGGTCTCGAGAGACGGGGCGCGAGCAGAGTTCGCTCATACCTCGAGCCGACTTGCGTGATGTGACATGAGAGCTTCGAGATATGGGAAAACGTAAACGCGGCGCCGGACGCTCGCGCCGCGAAAAGCCGCGCGATGCGCCAAGGCGGCCGCGCTCCGCTGCAAGAAAACCGGCGATTCTCATCGGTGGCTCGTTGGCGGCGCTCGCAGCCGCCGGTATCGCGCTGTTCGCCCTCGTCGACCGCGGGCCGAACGGCACCGCGACGGTGGACGTGCGCGTTCCGACTTTGAGCGCGTCGGCTGCACGGGGTGCCCGGGCCTTCGGGGCCAACTGCACGCAGTGCCATGGCCCGAATGCCGCCGGAACCGACAAGGGGCCGCCGCTGGTGCACCGCATCTATGAGCCTTCTCACCACGGCGATGCGGCCATCCGGCGGGCGGTGAGACTGGGTGTCAGGCCGCATCACTGGGGCTTCGGAGCGATGCCGAAGATCGATGTCTCCGACCGCGAGCTAGACGCGATCATCGCTTATATCCGCGAGCTGCAACGCGCTAACGGCATTCGCTAGATCGAAGAGCCGGAATCGCCTTGCGGCTCGGGCTCACTGGACAGTGCGCGAGAGCAGGACGATCGACAGGCTCGCGCAGGCGACGGCGAGGCCCTTTCGCGCGGTGAAGCGCTCCATCCGCGACGCCACTGATATGCCGAGGGCGACGACGAAGCCGAGATTGGCAATCGGCACGACGATGCTCGCCTGCCCGCGTTCGAGCGCCGCCAGCAAGGTATTCACGACGAGAAAGACGACCAGACCTGCGCCGATGGCGTAACCGATCTTCTTTGCCGTTATGCTCACGGGACGCTCTCTCATCAGGGCGTAGCCCAGACCACCGAAGACCCAGCAGGCCGCGGCGATGAGCATCATCGTCGCGCCTTGACCGCCGAGCGCGAGCCCCGCCTTCGTGGTGACGCCGAAGCCAGCGCGCATGAGTGACGCCAGTACGACCAGCCAGAAGAAAACATTCATCACCGTCGGATCGGCGCTCTCGTGCCGATGATGATAGAGCAGCAGCGCTGCCACTACGCCGAAGGTAATGCCCAGCAACTTCAGCGAGCCGAGATCTTCACCGAGAAACAGGAAGGACAGGATCACCACGCCGATGGTGTTCAAGCGATAGATTGTGGATCCGAGACCGACGTCGAGATGGGTGAAGCTCTCGATGAAAAGCAGATTGGAAAGCGTGACCATGAGACCCGCCGCGACGCCGAAGCCGACGGTATATGCGTCGAAGACGAGCGGCTGTCCCCTGATCTCCAGTGCCGTCAATTGCAGCAGGCCCCACACGAGGCCCATGCCGAGCAGGAACATGCCCCGCGAACGATCCTTGCGGGAATAGCGCTTGAAAATGACGTCGATGGCGCCGCTGAAAACCAGGCTCAGCAGCGCGAACCCGATAGCACCGGAGAACTGATTCAATGTCGCTGTGCCGGCAAGATGTACGTGGGGATTTGACCTTGTACTGGCTGGGCGGCGCGGGGCGAGGATACACACCGGCTACCTGACAACCGCGCCCATGATGCCACCGGCTCCTGCCGGTTTCGAGTCGCGACGATCCGGCTTGCCGTCGAGGTAGCGTGTCGCTGACGTGACTCAGCGCGCGTCCGAGCGGACGATCCGGACGGGCTCATCGTTTCCGATCAGAAACCAAAAAAGAGGGACTTACGATCGGCAGCCTCGAGTACCTCGAGGGTGCACGCAGTCTCGATGGTGAAGGTTGGCGAAGCTCCGGTGTTTTCAATCCTCACGACATGGGCTCAACTCGCCCCCACGTCCATGAAGTTCCGCGCGATCATCGCGGACAGACGGCGCATCACCACGAAGCCCGCCTGCGGATGGGCTTCCAGGATCTCCAGCAGGCGCTCGCCGCTGACCACGAGCACGATCGAGTCCTCGAGGCACTCGGCTGTCGCCACGCGGCGCGGCTGATCGTCGACCAGGGCGGCCCAGCCGAAAACCATGCGGCCGCTCATGATGGAGCCGGAAGACTGGCTGCGGTTGCCGACTCCGAGGGTGAACCTGACGCGGCCCGAGACGAGCACGTAAACATCGTGGGCGTCGTCGCCGAGCTGATAGATGACGTCGCCCTCCTCGCAGGTTTTCAGCTCACCGAGCTGCGCGATCTCCTCCAGGGTCTCGTCGTCCACCCCCTGGAACAGCTCGGCGCGGCTGAGCGCTTTTACTTTGTCCACGTTGTCCGTCATCGACTTTCTCCCTCATGTTCTCTGCGGCCAGCCGAAGCCGAAGCGGGACCGCGCGTAATTGTGACGCCGTTTCAGCTGAACTTGTCGTAGCGGATGTCACCGGCGGGCAGCCGACCTTCGAGGATGAGAATGCGGATGGCGCCGTCGACCATCGGCGCCGGTCCCGCGACGAAAGCAATCGTATTCTCGTAGCTTCCCCTCATCTGCTCGGCTGCCACCTGATGCACCATGCCGCTCGCGTAGGTCAGATTCGGATAGGGCGTGCTCTCGGCATCCGGCGCATCCTCCTCCGAGAGCGCCACCGTAATTCGCAAGTGCTCTGGCGCCATCGACTGCAAGCGCGAGAGCTCATCGAGGAAGAAGGCGTCCTGCATCGTTCGCACGCCGAAGAAAACGCGGCCCCTGTGGTTCGAAAAATAACCGTCACGGAAACCTCGCGCGAGCATCGACATCATTCCCGCAATACCGGACCCTCCGGCGATGCAGAGTAGGTCCTTGTGCTCTTCGGGATGGAAGGTGGCCCGCCCGAGCGGGCCAAAAAGCCGCAGGCTCGCGCCCACCACCTGGTCACCGAACAGCCATTCCGAGAATTCTCCACCCGGTTTGCGCTTGACGACAAAGTCGAGGCTGGTCGTCTGCTCGGCGTAGTTGACCATCGAGTAGGCGCGAAATCCGACGGTGCCGGGAGCCTCGACCACCATGAACTGGCCGGCGTGGAAACCGATTGGGCGATCGAGCTCGACTGAGAAGGACATCACGTCGTGGGTGAGGCTTTTTGCCGCAACCACGCTGGCGGCACGTTCATCGGGCGCGATGCGGTCGGTCGGTGGCGCGGCGGGGCGCCCCGGGACCAGGATCTCGCAGTCACCGTGGGCGCGCGCCTGGCACATGAGAATCTCGCCGCGCTCTGCCTTGAGGTAGACGCGTCCCGGCGCCTCGGGCCAGAGATCTTCGACGTCCGGCGAGCGAGTCCTCGCCTTGCAGGTCCCACAGGTACCGGTCGCGCACTCGTAGGGCAGCGCGATGCCCGCGCGCAGGCCCGCGAACAGGATGCGGTCACCTTCGGCGCACTCGACCTGGTGCGTCGCTTCCTTGGTACGGATGGTGAGATTCATTGGGAACGACGCGAAGCGGGCGTGCCGCCTACCACTCGAAATCGTCGTCGTCTTCTTCTTCGTACTCGTAGATGAGTTCCTGCTCGACGAACACGAGGACGTCGTCACCGTCGCACTTCACGTCATACATGAGCAACGGCTTCTCGGCCGGGCCCTGCTCTTTGCCCGTCAGCATGTCCCACTGCCACAGGTGCTTGGTGCAGGTGAGGACGCCGTTCTGGCAGATTCCGGACTGCTCGAGCGGCTCTTCCATGTGCGGGCAGGCCGGCGGAAAGGCGCGGAATTCGTCGCCTATGTTGGCGATCAGTATCGGCACGCCGTCGACGTCGAACTTCTTCAGCTCGTCCTTGCCGATGTCTCCGGTGGCGCAGATCCGTTTCCAACTCATGCTCGAGTCTCCGCCCGACTGATGAGCGGCGGACACGTGCAATCCGCCGCAATCAGGGCCGCTCGTGATGGCTGCGGCGAACTCAGATGGGCCAGTGGGTTCCCTTGTCGAGGCGCCGGGTGTCCAGGCGCACGATCCGCTCGGTGAACTTCACATTCCCGTCCTTGATGCGGAACTTGTCATAGTACTTACCGACGAGAAACAGGCGCGACTCGCCCGCATCCACATGGGAATTGATACCATCGAGTAAAGTCTGATGAACCGTGAAGGACGAGACCGCGGTCGCGGTCCCGGCCTCTTCGTCCACATCCACCGAGTAGACAACCGTGTGTCGCGTGAGCGGGGAGTGGTCGCTGTTATGCTTGGGCAGCATCTCGACCATGCTGTGCATGTGCGCACGGTCTCCGCTCAGATAGGTCATGTCGTAGTGGATCTCCGGACTGTACGCCTTGATCTCGTACTGAAAATCATCGTCGCACAGCGCGAGCCAATCCTCCCACTTGGCGTCATCCAGGTGTATCGTCGCCTTGTAGATGACGTCCTTTACGGCATTGACACCGTCGGCGCCGTTGGCACTCATCGCGTAGCCCTCCAGCTCGGCGGCGCTTATTGAGCAGCCGCCATGTAATTGTGGCCCTCGCGGTACTTGAGATCCGGGTTCGAGGGCGAACGATCCATCCAGCGGCCCCACTCATCGTAGTAGTGGCGCATACCCACTTCGTCATGGATGGTTTCGTTCTCGTGACGGCCATGCAGAATCAAGCGCGTATCAGCGTGCTCATTCATACACGCTTGCTGAGCCGTGACGGCGAGCAGATCCTCGTGCAGATTGCGACCGAAGGGCCCCCAGATCGAGTTGTGATGCTCGACGCGGGCACGGCGAATCTCCGGGGAGTCGCTCTTCAGCCCGAGCCCACGGAACTCGATCATGACCTTGTCCGGTCCGAGCGGGGTCATGAGATCGCAGCGCAAGGCGGAACCGCGCAGGTTGAAGTTGACGCCCGGGAACATGTCGATCATGTACCAGTGATTGGGCGGAAGGTGCGGGAAAGAAATCTCACCCCGTGATTCGAAGCCCTCGTACTGATCGTACTGCACTTCGAAGCTGCCCACGGTCACGTGGCCGTTCTTGTAACCGGTGTTCTTGCGCGCAAAGTAAGCGTCGTTGAAGCCTGTGATGCGATTGTGATAGTGAAGATAGTCGTGATAGAACTCGCTGTTGGTGTCGTGCCACAGCTTGTAGTTACACGGAATAATTGCCTTGTGATAGTGGAAAACCTCCAGGGGCTCCGAATCGAGCGACTCCTGAAGACACTCGAAGGCGCCGTCGCCCCATTGCGCGACTGACTGCTCGATCTTGTCGTTCAGGGTGACCCAGACGAAGCCACCGAAGTAGACCTCGGTGCGCAGCCGGCGAAGTCCAACATCCTTCGTGCACATGCGATCCTGATAGCCTTCCTTTTCACGGGAGATGTACACGCAGTTCCCTTTCATGTCGAACTGCCAGGCATGGAACATGCAGGTCATGTGCTTGGGATTACCCGAAGGGCTTCCCTCCTTGAAGCTTCCCGAGGGGCGGCGCTCGATCATGTTGCCGCGGTGCGGGCAAACATTGAGGAAGGCGCGTATCTGCCTGTCTTCGCCCCTGACGACCAAGATTGGCTCACGGGCGATGGTCACGGTGCGAAAATCATAGGGCTGCGCCAGCTCCGACTCATGACACACGGGAATCCAGACCTTTTTCCAGATCTTGTTGAGCTCTTCCTCGAAAAGCCCGCGATCGGAGTAAATGCGGCTGTCGAGGAACTCACCTGGCTTGAGCCCTTTCGGTGGCTTGCGCCATTGCTCTTCATTTCGTGCTGGCATGCTGACTCTCCTAGTGTTTGCCGGAGACTCGCTCGGGCGAGCGCCCACCCTCGCGCATGGGGGCAGGCGCGCGCGGCACCGTCATCCGTCACCCGGCTTGACCATCCAATATAGAAAACGATGGGTCGTCATTTGTAAAATCACTGGAATCAATAGTTTAATAGATTCCACCAATCATGGCGCCATCGCTCCGCGCTCAGCGCCTCTTTTTGGAAACCGCCTTCTTCTTCGAGGCACCCTTCTTCTTCGAGGTACCCTTCTTCTTGGCCCGGGCCGCCCCGCCGCCCTTGGCTTTGCCCGGGGATTTCCAGTTCATCATCTTGGCGAACTTGGCGCGCTCCTCGTCGGTCATGTACACGGTGTGCTCCGGACCCGGGTAGTCATGGGAACGTACTTCGTCACGGTAGCGGATGAACACGTCCTCCATGATCGGAATCAGGTCGGTATAGACCTTCGAGTGACGCGGCGTGTGCTCCTCGTAAAGGTGGAAGAGGTCGGATGTGATGATGTGCACGCCGTCGGCCTTGTTGCCGGCCCCGAGGCTGATGACCGGCACCGGCAGCGTCTCGGCCAGATACTGGCACACCTCCTCCGTGGTCACCTCGCAGAGGATGGAGAAGCAGCCCGCATCCACCATCGCCCAGGCGTCGTCGACGAGCTCCTTGGCCCGGTCGGCGCCCTTGCCCTGGGCAAAAAACCCGCCAAGCTGCGGGATGCGCATCGGCGTGATGCCGATATGCCCCTGTACCGGGATGCCGGCCTTGACGATCGCCTCGATGTTGCGGGCGTGGTGCTGATTGCCCTCGCACTTCATCACCTCGGCATTGGCTTCGGCGACGAAGCGCCCGGCATTCTCGACCGCCTGGTCGGGCGATATGTGGAAGCTCCAGTAGGGCATGTCGACCATGCGCAGACCGTACTGGCTGCCGCGGTCGATGGCCTTGGCCATCATCATGACCTCGTCGAAGGTCACCGTCACGGTGCTCTTGTGGCCGAACAGGATCATGCCGCCGGTGTCGGATACGCACAGGATATCGATGCCGAGTCGATCCCCGATCACCGCGCTGCGGTAGTCGTAGATCGCCATTTGCACGATCTGCTCGCCGGTTCTCTTTTTCTGCGCAAGCGTGCGCAACGTGGTTTTTCTGGGTCTGGTGCCTGGCTCGGCCATCGGTGCCTCCCTCGATATTATTGGAGTTGATTGTTCGTCGCTGGCGTCCCACCAGTCGTATCGCGCGTCGGCAGACGCCGCGCGACACCCTCGGCAGCGACCCTCAGGATCGGTCAGCGCCGTGAAATCAGTGCGGTGGAGACACTTACAACCGGTCGAACGGCGATCCTAGGCAGTGGCATTTTTGCTTGTCAAAAGGTCCGCTTTATCAGCCGATAGCCTTCAGCTTGAAGGCGCTCCGGCCGCCGCCGCAGCGCCTCTGGCGGCCGCCAGGCAGCCTCGTGCTCATCCCCCCTGCAGGAGACGCACCGCGATCGTGGCGCCGACTGCAATCAGCACGATGGCGACGATGCGCCTGAGCACGTGGGCCGGCACCCAGTGGGCGATGCGGGCGCCGAGCGCCACGCCCAGCATCAGGAGCCCCGCAATGCCCAAGGCGACGATGATGTCGATGCGGCCGTGGATCAGGTTGCCGACGCTCGCGAGCGTGGCGATGGGCAGCTGGATTACCTGGCTAAGCCCCACCGCGGTGAGCATGGGCACCTTCAGCCAGACCAGCATCGGCACCAGCAGGAGCGGGCCGCCGGTGCCGCTCATCGCCGAGCCGTAGCCCGTGACGGCGCCGATGGCGACCAGAGCCAGCGGCTGGAGCACGTGCGGCGACGCCGTCTCGTCGCCGCCGCGCATGAGCGCGTGGCCTCCCGACAGCACTGCAAGGGCCGCGATGAGCAGCTCCAGCACGCCCGCCGGCGCGGCCGTTGCGCTCACCGCCCCGAGGTAAGCGCCGGGCATCGCACCCACGCACAGCCATCCCGACATGGACCAGCGGATCGAGCCGCGCCGTGCGAAAGCCACCGCACCGACAGCGCCACTGAACAAGTAGCTGAACATGCAGGTCGCGATCGCGACATGCACCTCCATGCCACCGACATAGGTGAGCGACGGCACCAGCAGCACACCGCCGATACCGATGCAGCCGATCAGCACGCCGACGAGCAGGCCGATACCGACTAAGAACGCGAGGCCGTCGAGACCGCTCATCGCGTCTCCTCAAGCGCATGACGCGGCCGACAGCGCAGCTCGCCGGGCCGGGGAGCCCCATGGTTGCAGAGCCATGGCGGAAAATCGAGACCGGGACCGGTCGCCTTTTTCGTGGGCCCTCGATACCATGCGGTGAGAGCCGGTATACGAGTATCCCACCTCCATGACGTTTCGTTTCAAGCGCCTGTTCGAGGAGACGCGCAGCAGGCTGCGCGCCCATCCGGGGCGGCGCCGGGTCTCGATTGACGTCGAGAGCCGTCAGGTAGCGGGCTTTCGCAGTGAGGCGCGCGTGCGGGACTTTACCGTGACCGTGGACCAGCCGCGCGCGTTCGGCGGCGAGGACAGCGCCCCCAAGCCCACCGAATACGTGCTCGCCGCCCTTGCCGCCTGCCAGGAGGTCACCTACCGGCTCTACGCCGACGCCCTCGAGATCCCGCTCGACGACGTGCGGGTGAGCATCACCGGGTGGTCCGATCCGCACGGCTTTCTGGGTCTCGACGACGCTGCCCGCCCCGGCCTGCAGGAGGTTAAAGGAACCGTTTTCCTGACCAGTTCGGCCGAACCCGAGGCCATTGCCAGACTGCAGGAAGCCGTCGAGCGCCATTGCCCGGTGCTCGACGATCTTCGCTCACCGGTAGCGGTTACCATGACGGTGGAAACACGCTCCACCGTACGCCCCGAGGAATGAAAGCGGGCACGCGCGCGCGACACGAGCAACACGCAGCAACGAGCCGGTATTCTCAGACCCATGTTTCTACGCCAATTCCATTACCTCGTCGCGCTCGAGCAGGAGGGGCACTTCGGACGCGCAGCCGAGCGCTGCAACGTCTCCCAGCCAAGCCTGTCGAGCGCCATCAAGCACCTCGAGGAGGAGCTGGGCGTACCGATCATTCTGCGGCACCAGAAATTCCAGGGCTTCACCGAAGAAGGCCGTCGGGTGGTCGAATGGTCCAAGCGTCTGCTCGCCGATCGTCAGGCCATGATCGACGAGCTGTCCATCATGCGGCGCAACCTCACGGGGCGACTGCGCATCGGCGCAATGCCCATGAGCTCGCCGGTGTTACCGGCCGTGCACCGACTCTTCAGCGAGCGCCATCCCGGCGTTCAGGTCGACATTCAGTTTCTGGGGCTCGAGCGGCTCAAGATCGGCCTGCGCAACTTCGAGCTCGACGTCGGACTGACCTACCTGGAGGATCAGCCGCTCGAGCGCCTCAAGACCCTGACTCTCTACGAGGAGCGCTGGAGCCTCATGGTGCCCAGGCACATGTTTCCCGCCAGCAAGCGCACCGTGACCTGGGCCGAGGCGGACGAGGTGCCCCTGTGCCTGCTCTCGTCATTCATGCGCGAGCGTCAGATCATGGACGAGGCATTCCGCAGCATCGGCCGCGTGCCGGCGCCGCGACTCGAGTCGAACTCGATCTTCCAGCTGGCTTTTCACGTCATGCAGGGCGACATGGCGACCGTGATCCCCGCCGATTTCACCCACGCCAACAAGGCCTTTCCGGGGACCCGCGAGATTCCCCTGGTGGAGCCGGCCGTCAGCAAGACGGTCGGGCTGGTATGGGAGCAGGGCAACCCCATGCTGCCCATGACCAAAGCGTTCGTCGAGCTGCTGACGGACTCGCTCGAGAAGCGAGGACTTGCCTGCCTCGCTCCCCAGCCCACGGCTCGCAAGGCGGCTTCGCGCAAGCGCAGGGCCGCCACCGCGAGCTGAGCCGCGCGGCGGCCCCGGGCGCTCAGCCGAACACGGCCGGCAGCGCCAGAATCAGCATCAGCCCGAGCGTGACGCCCGGCCAAAAGATGCGGTTGGTGAACCCGACGCGGCGCTCGTGACAATGGAACGCGTAGGCGCAATGCGGACAACCCTCGCGGCTCTCGCACGCCGGCGGGTTGACTCTGTTTCGAATGGCTCGCGCAATCATGGCTTCGCTCTCCTCGGGTGCTGACGATTCGCGGGCGGCCCTTGCCGTTTATAGCCACACAAATCGTACGGCTTTTTATTCACTCTACGCCCCGCCGCTGATTTGTAAAATCGTTTGAATCACTATTTTGATAGAAATCATCTATCAATCGACCCGCCCCCGCCACAGGCGAATCAGCACGAACAGCGCCAGCACCAGCAGCGGACCCGAGGCCAAATTGGTGAGCGCAATGGCCCGCCCGAGCCGCTGCACTTCCTCGCGAATGAGCTGCCGGATGTGGCGAAGCTCACGGCGCGCCGGCAGCAGCTCGGCGGCGAGCCGGCGCGCCTCCTCGCGAAGCTCCGGCGGCAGCTGCTCGATGCCGTCGACGCCGGCGGCCTCGACCCGCCGCGCGAATGCCCCCTCCGCCTCCGCGATGCGGCGCGCGAGCTCGGCTTCCTGTTGGCGGTAACGCGTCTCGGCCTGCACGAACAATCGCTGCACCCGGGTGAAAGGACGATCCAGCCGGCCCCGCGAGCGCACCCCGAGCAGCGCCGGATCGCCGCTCGCGTACTCGACCATGTTGAGCAGAAACGCCAGGTTGTCGTTCAGCGGTCGCGCGACGGCCTGGTCGCCGACCTCGACGAGCTGCACCGCGAACGGGTCGAACAGCCAGTCGACATCCGCGACTGCGAACACGAGCGCGCCCGCATCCGAGACGTCCCGGTGCTCGCCGCCCGCGCCGGGCAGAGCCTCGCCGGCGAACGCGCTCGCGAACGGCCCTTCGATGACCGCGGCGAGCACGCGCGTCTCGCCGTCGGGCGCAAACTCCAGAGCCAGATCGCGGGGAGCGGCTTGGGCCAGGCGCGCGCGGGAGACCGACCCACTGCGCGCGCTGGTCACGACCAGGCCCTGGGCCGCATCGCCGCCAAGGGCCAGGGCGCCGGGCTCGACGAGCAGGATCTCGTTGAGACTCGCCGTCACCGGATGCTGCGAGGAGAGCTGAGCGGCCGGGATTCGCAGCCAGTAGGGAAAGCTCATGGCGCCTCCGTCCGGCCCTGAGACCGGCGAGGCGAGCGCCGCATCGCCGACCACCGTGTCTCCCTCGAAGCGCACGCCGTAGCGCAACAGCAAGTCCGAGATGTCGTCGACGGTCTGCGACGGCTGCACGCGCACCTGATTGCTCGCCGCGTTGATGCGCACGAACGCATCCAGCATCACCACCAGACGCCCGCCCCGCATGACGAACTGATCGATGGCGTAGAGCATCTCGCGCTTGAGCACCGGGGCGTCGAGGACGATGAGCACATCGAGCCCGGACGGCAGGCCGTCGCTGAAGAACGGCATCACCGCGACGTCGTAGCCACGCTTGAGCTCGCTGATGAACGACAGACCCACCGGATTGCTGGCCGCTGTCGGCGGCACCAGCGGACTCAGCACGCCCACCCTGGCGATGCGCTCGCGTCCGAGCCCGGCCAATGCCACGGCGATGTCGTATTCGAGCTGGCGGTCGCGGCGCAGATCGAAGTAGGGGATGGCGCCGGTGCGCTCATCGTGCTGAAACGTCGCGCCGAGATAGAAGTGCTCACCCGAAGTCATCGGCACACGCCGGATGCCGCGCGCATTGGCCTCGAGCTCGGCGTCGGTATCCGGCTCCGGATCCACGCTGACGACCTCGAGTCGTTGGCCGGCCACCGCCGCCATGCGCTCGAGCAGACGTTCGATGCGCCGCGCGTGCGATTTGATGGCGACCGGCACGCTCGCCTGGCTGGCGCTCCAGTAAAGCGTCACCCGCGTGCCCTGCGGCAACCGCTCGAGAATGTCACCGGTGCCGTCGTGCAGGGTGTGCTCGCGCTGCTCGGTGATATCCAGCTCGAACGATGCCCAAGCCGTTGCCGGGCGGGACAAGGCCAGGGCCAGGGCGAGGGCGAAAAGCACCATGGCACCGTGCGCCATGCGCCGTGCGCCCGACCATCCGAGCGCGCGGCCGCGCAGGTTGGCCGCCGCACCGGCGAGCAGAGCCGAGACCGCGAGCAGGTGATAGAGAGCCGCATCGAGACCGAGCAGGCCCGAGCCCAGAACATCGAGCCATGCGCGCGGACTGTAGGCGCCGAGCTGTCGGACCACCACCGCGGGCACGCGATCCTCGAGCAAACGCCCGAACACGTCCCAGCCGAGCAACAGCAGAGCCGCGAGCAGAAGGAATCCCGCCACGAACGACGCCACCGCCTCGCGGGCGAACGACGCCGCGAACAGCGCTGCGGCGTAGAAAAAGGCGAGCAGCAAGGCCATGCCCAGGTAGCCGCCGAGCACCACGCCGGCGTCCGGCTCGCCGAGATAGAACACGGTGACCGCCACCGGCACGGTCAACGCGAGGGCGACCAGCAGCAGCACGTAGCCCGCCAGGAACTTACCCGCCACGATCGGGCCGAGGCCGAGGGGGAGCGAGCAGAGCAGCTCCATGGCCCGATCTCCGGGCGTGTCGGCCCAGGCCCGCATCGCCAGCGCCGGCACCAGAACCAGCGCGATCCAGGGCACGAACACGAGCAAGGGACGAATCGACGCTTCGTCGCTCGCGTAGAGATCACCGATGAGAAAGACGCACACCGACACCGCCAGCGCGAAGCCGCACAGAAAGACGTAGCTCAGGGGCGAGTAGAAGTGAACGCGCAGCTCGTGACGCCAGACCGCGAGAGTCGCCTGACCGAGGCCCGCGGCGGGTGCTGCGCTCATTGTTCCATCGTAGGCAGCGGCTCAACGGACCCATCGCCCGCGGGCTCGGTAAGACGATGGAACGCATCGGCAAGGCGACCGCGCTCGTCGGCGAGAGCCGCCGGGGAGGCGTCGGCTACGATACGCCCGCCGGCGACGACGATCGCGCGCGTGCAGATCTCTTCGGCCTCTTCGAGGATGTGCGTCGACAGCAGCACCGCCTTGGTGGCGCGCACGTCGAGCACGAATTGCCGCACCTGGCGTTTCTGATTCGGATCGAGACCATCGGTCGGCTCGTCCATGATCAGGACCGGCGGGTCGTGCAGGATGGCCTGGGCGAACCAGGCTCTCTGACGCCACCCCTTCGAGAGGTGCCGCATGCGCCGCCCCAGGGCCGGCGCGAGCTCGATGCGCGCGCATACGTCGTCGATGCTTGCGCGCAGGCGCCGCCCCCGAAGGCCGCGGGCCTCGCCACAGAAGGTGAGGAACTCGCGCACCGTGAGGTCGGCGAATCCGTCCGCCGCTTCAGGCAGATAGCCGATGCGTGTCTGTGCGCGGCGACGATGCCGCACGACATCGTCGCCGCAAATGCGGGCGGATCCCGCCGACGGTTTGAGCGCTCCGCAGAGCATGCGCATGGTCGTCGACTTGCCGGCACCGTTGGGACCGAGAAAGCCCACCACCTCTCCCGGCTCGACCACGAAGGAGACCGCCTCGACCACCCATCGGTCGGCGAAGCGCATGCCGAGGTCTCGCGCCTCGATCACCGCGTCGCGATCCCGAAAAGCGTGCAGCCGCTCGGGGGCGCGACACTGCCGAGGCGACGCTCAGGGTGACTCAAAGGAATCAGCCGCCGCGAAAGCCCGCGGCGATGAACAGGCCGACGCTCAGCCATGCGAACCCGTAGCCGACACGCAGCACGACACGCGCGGTGCGCGCCGGCACCCGGGAGCCTTTGCGCAGAAGAAAGCTGCCGATGGTGGCAATCACGGCCCCGATGACCGCGAGGGTCACGATGACCGGCCGGCTGAGCATCAGATCTATCCAGTCCATCGCCGAGATCGCCGCGGGAGCGGACGTCGGCCCGCTTCACGAGCGCTTGGCGTAAGCTTCCATGAATTCCTCGCCCGCGTCGCTGCGCTGGAAGCTCTTGAGCGCCTCCTCGTGCAGAATCTCCATCGCCTGCCGCTTGTAGTCGTAGGCTTCCGGCGTGCTCAGCATGTGAAAGTCCCTGGGCCGCGGCAGATCGATGTCGATTATCTCGCGCACCGATGCCGGCCGGTTCGAGAGGATCACGAGCCGGTCGGCAAGGAAGATCGCCTCTTCGAGCTCCGATGTCACGAACAGGTTGGTACGCCGGTTTTCCTCGAACAGCCGCAGGAAGAACTCCTGCATGAGCTCGCGGGTCATCGCATCCAGCCCGCGAAACGGCTCGTCCATGATCATCAGGCGCGGCCGATTGATCATTGCCCGCGCGAGCTCGGCGCGGCGCTGCATCCCTCCCGAGAGCTGCAGCGGGTACTTGTCCTTGAACTCGGCAAGGCCGACCTTGTCGAGCAGTCTGCGAATCTCGCGATCGAGCTC
>JABAOH010032725.1_pt10 | contig 29370 bp, 28 predicted proteins | sample 7062181 | NCBI WGS metagenome assembly JABAOH01 (sample SAMN14538630, study PRJNA623070) | marine sediment metagenome | biome: marine biome [ENVO:00000428]; feature: marine pelagic biome [ENVO:01000023]; material: deep marine sediment [ENVO:00002113]; isolation source: pool of 5 deep marine...
GCTGTCAGATCAAATGTGTTCGAGGCCCGCACATAGACGCCGAAGTAGCCGTATGTGTGTTTGATGAAAGGATCGTAGAATTCGGCGACCTGTTGTCCGTTGATGAATAGGTGGAACTTTGCTTTGTAGCCCCAAAGTCCGATGCGGTTCGTGGCGTTGGCGCCGGTGTTAATTACGTCAGACGGAGTCCATGGGATCAATTCATCCGCCGCTTTACTACCATGATGGTTGCGGAAACGGTACGATCCGTCACAGGAAATCTCTAATGCGTAGCCACTAGGTGTTTCATCGGCTTGTACGCGGATGACAAAGCCAACGGAATCCTTCGCAACACAATCGCCGTTTGTTGCTGAGACCTCAGCATAAGGATCTGCAGGTGCATACTCGGTATACAAAGACCAATAAATAAATCTCTCCTCTGGCTCGTGGTCGATCCCAAGAAGATGGCCATCCTCGAGATCATATGTCGCATTGGCATGATCATGTTCGCCCCACGTCTTCCCGTCAAAGGAATCAGAGGCGTACGGTATATTGAGATTGAGGATCGACCTCGGATCATCTTCGTCAAGCAGTTCGATCGCGGTGGGGGATGGATGCACTTCCAGACGTCTTGGCGTGGGTGTGGCTTCCTCTCCCGGACTGAGTTGTTCGCCAACACCTTCTTCACCCTCAACGGGTCCTGCAACAGAGGGACCCTCGTCCCTGCTCTTGCCGAGGCTGGAAATGGCGATAACCGCAACGACGATTATGAGAGCGACCGTGACGACGATGAGCATGATACGCTCGAAGTTGAGCTTCTTCAATCTCTTACTCAGTTTCTTTTTCTTCTTTTTCTCTTTTTTCTTGGCCATCTTACCTCTCCCTTTTGTGAATTGTTGCGGTTTGATTGGCAGGCACGATCACGGAGATGTCAAAACAGGTGTTGTAGGCAGAGCATTTTTACCTGGGGCTCAGAAATTTATTGTCCTTGATCCTTGCAAACCCTATTCCGTGGATGCATAAAAAGGGTGTTAAATCGACTTGCATCTGGAATATTGATTTTATGAGTTCGAAATTCGAGAAATGAATGCCTCCCGAGACTACACGCGCGTTCCACTTTCTGGCGGGAACGCGTTTCTTAAATTAAAAATAGCTCGACATCGAATCGAGTATAGCATGAAGACAAACCTCGGGCTCTTGGAAGGTCATAATCCTTAAGTACTAAGTCCAATAAGTTGGCATACTCACGTGTCAATGTCGAGTGACGTGGTGAATTATCGAATAAGGGGGAATACAAGTCCCGAACTTGGGGAGGTATCGACTGGAGCCTGGCCTCTCTTTAGCGGCTATGCAGATAAATCAAAATCACCCTTGGGGAAAAATGGAAGGCTTTTGGACGCCAGTGGAAGCGTCTTCTCGTTACCAACCTTCCGTGGTCTTGAGTTCCAGGCCGTCAGGATCGCTGAAATCGATTTTGTCAGCAAAGGCGCGTCCGATTTCTTCTAACAAGTCCACGGCCCACACAGCGTCCATCCCGATGTCCGTCACATCCACGCCAGGGGGGATGATCACACCGAGATCTTTCAACACGTCGGGAGCGAGATCGAGCTGATAACGCCTAAAGTCAATGCGGGCGCTGAGATCGTATTCCAGTTTTGTAATATAAGCCTGCCAATCGCCCGAGTCCTCCAAGATCTCTGCCAATACCCATAGCCCCCATTGTAGGAAATTGGCCTTATCAACTTGGATCGCATGTGGTCTGCGTCCGGTGCCGAAAGAAAGCATGCGCGTCTCGCCTGGTGGATATTTCCCAGCGCTATAATGGATTGCCTCGACGGCGGCTTGATAACAAGGATTTCCTGCCACACCAACACCGCCGTCTACCCATGTGTAACTCTGATCTTGATAGAAAGCCTGATGTGCAGGGAAGAAAGTGGGTGCCGCGGTGCTCGCCAGTACGGCGTCCTTCAATAGAAGCTCTCCCCAGAGGTTGGCGTTTCCTGGATTGTCTCGTACGAAGAAATCTGTACAAGAGGTATGGATATTCTTTGCGGTGATCATGATGTCGATGGGGACATCGTTCAGGGGGATATCGGCGCCGAGTTCGGTTAGGGTCTTCTCGATAAATGCGTTGCTGTAGCGATGGTTGCCGAGGTTGAGGAGAACCTTCCACCAGGGCAGGCGCTGAAAGGCATCCCGTGCCAGTTCGCGGTATAGCACAAGCAGGCCGCGTGCGCTGATTCCTAAGGCGATTCCAGCGGCGATGACTGCTCCTGTCGAAGTGCCAACGACCATATCAAAAAGCTCGCAACTGGGCTTGTTTTCTCGTGCTTCGAGGCGGACCAGACAAGAGAGGGGAATAATTCCGCGGACCCCTCCGCCGTCGATGCTGAGAATGGTTTTCATCTTTGCGCCCCTTTCAGTATGCAATTTGTTTTTACTGGCGATAGATGAGCGTTGCAGACTTCGTGCCCAGCTCTGGACTGTTGTCGCACTTTGTAGTTTGTTTCGAATCCGGAACTTGATCCGGTTGTTACATCGAGGCCGCCTGGCGACGCATCTCACATCCGAAGACTTCACCGAAGGTTTCGATTACGGCATCCTGGACACTTGCCATAGAGGGAATGGGATCGAGCAGATCGGCGAGTGCTATGGAGGGGTGATCCACCAATCCGCAGGCTACAATGCCCTCCCAATAAGACATGTCAGGATCGACGTTGAGGGCGAAGCCATGACGGCTGACACCCAGGGCATCGACTTTGACACCAATGGCGGCGATTTTCGATGGTGTCTTTCTCGCTGCGGGTGGACAACGCGGTGAGCGCGAGGCCACATCGGGTTGCACCCAGACACCCGGAAGGTCGGCTATCTGGGTACTCGCTAATTCCAGCTTGGCTAAAGATTGGATCAACACTTCCTCTAGGCGACGAACGTAGCCGACATAATCTGCCTGGGGGAGGCGGCCGCTCGAGTTGAGTTTACCAAGAGGAAGCAAAGGGTATCCTACAAGCTGGCCCGGTCCGTGATAGGTCACATCACCACCGCGATCGATCCAATGGATTTCAATGTTGCGTGCCGCAAGCTCCTCCCTGTTCCAGAGCAGGTTCTCCTCCTGTCCGCGACGGCCGAATGTGAAGGTGTGGGGATGCTCGAGTAGAAGTAGGGTCGGTGGCTGAATACCGTCTGCAATCTTAGCGGCCAAGGATTCCTGGAACGTACGCGCGTCGGCGAAAGGGATTTCCCCAAGTGTTATTACGTAGCAGAAGGTGAAATTCCCTTGTTTCATTCACTTGCTTCCGCTTCGGATAGGGGAAAAGCGATGGTCTGCCGAGCCTCGAGGCGAGCCAGTTGCTGAAATCCAACTTTGCGTATCATGGCAACGATGTCATCGAGACCATACCCGATGTTTTCCGGTTCATGGGCGTCTGAACCAATTGTCAACCAGCGCCCTCCTTCTTCCTGATACCACGAGAGGATGGGTTCGGTGGGCGTTGGTTCTCCAACGCTGCGGCGAAGGGTGGCGGTATTGATCTCTAGCGCGATTTCGCGATCGACGCACTCACGGAGCACAGCCCTGATCTCCTTCTCCCAGGCATATGGGTCGTAAAGACCGTAGACATCGAAGCCGTATCGCTTTACGACGTCCAGATGTCCTAAAATGTCGAAGTCACCACGTTCCACCATCTCTCGAAGCTCTTGAAAATATCGTCTGTAGGCTCCGTCAGAGGGCTGTTCAAAATATTCACGGAAGAAGACGCAGCCTTCACCCACCCAATGAAGAGACCCCAGACAGTAATCCCATGGATGCTGGTCGATGATAGGCTGGACCGATTCCCCAAAGAGATGGGGTTCCCCGATCTCGATCCCGGCGCGGATTATGAGCGTCTCGTTGAATCTTTCTCGACAGCGGCGAATTTCTTCCCACCATGCATCGATCCTCAGAAATCCCGAGCAAGGGTCTTGCGGTATGAAGTCGAGATGATCGGTGAAGCCGATCTCGAAGATCCCCAGCTCGATCGCTGCCTCGCACATCTCCATCATCGTCGCTTCTGAATCACAGGAGAAGTTGGTGTGGATGTGGTAATCGTAAGGTATCATGAACACCTCATTGGTGATTGGAATGAACGGACGGGCGGGCGGGATGATGGGTTGTGATCCTCAAACTCTCCACCAAAGTTTCTAATGCCCCAGATTCACCAGAACGTGCAGCCTCACTTCCCCATGAATGAAACACAGCTGAAGGGCTGTAACGATCGTGTAAAGTCACTGCTCACTGACCACTTTCTATGGCACATCATTCTGGATTGCATGCCGGAGGGGGCACAGGACTTGCATCATTATAGCCTGACACTCGGAAGCGAGTAGAATCTTCTTATGCGTTCAGCAACGGATATCGTCCGATTACGACGGCGGGCACGTGCAAGTCGCACCATGTGGCCGGGGGTAGTTGCTGCTGGGTTGACTACGCTCTTGGTGCTGACAGCCGGCGTGGTGATGCTATCCATCGCCATGGTTTATGCGGAACTGACGGCTGGTTTTCCGCCTATTGAAGAGATTGAACTCGCATTTGGGACTCCTGGTGGCGAGTCCTTGCAGACCGTGCAGATCTACGATCGTAGTGGCGAGTTCCTGCTCTATGATGTGGCACACCCTGCAACTTCGAATCGAAAATGGTTGCGCATCCGACCAGGAGGGGTCTCGACGATACCTCGGCATGCCATCCAGGCGACGATCGCAGCTCAGGATGAGACATACTGGACGAATCCTGGGTACATTCCTTCGGCGGTTTTTGAAGGGATGGTCATGACTGCGCTTAGACGACCGTCGAATGACCACGAGCCGACGATCACCCAGCGGCTTGCTCAAGCCCATCTCCTGCCTCTCGACGAGGTGAGAACCGAACCGTGGGTGGACGAGTTGAGAAGCGCCTTGTTGGCGGCAGAACTCACCCGATCCTATCCGAAGGAGCAGATCCTGGAGTGGTACTTAAACAGTGCCTACTATGGCAACCTGGTTTACGGCATCGATGCTGCTTCGTTGTTTTATTTCGGTAAACATGCCGGTGATCTCAACCTGGCGGAGAGCGCGATGCTGGCCGCTGTTTCCTACAATCCATCCTCAAATCCTGTTGATGCGCCAGAGGCGGCCAGGGAACAACAGGCTGAGGTTCTGCGGAAGATGGTGAAGCTGGGAATGATTGAAAAGTCGGAAGGTGATGAAGCCCTGGATTTCGAGCTTCAGATCAATAAGGTGCAAGGTGGAGTGACATCCTACGCTTCAGAGTTTGCCCTTTTTGCATGGCAGCGTGTGGGGGAGATCTTGGGTCCGAACGCGCTCCATCGCGGTGGGTTGCGGGTGATTACCACCTTGGATCGCGATCTGCAATTGCAGAACCATTGTGCCGCGAGGACGCAGTTGGAAAGGTTGTCCGGAGGTCAGCTGGGCGCCAGTATCGCCGCGGCAGATGACTCTGCTTGTATCGCTGCCGGGCTCCTGCCAACACTTCGCCCCAGTGATGTTGGTGTCGACCACCGTGTCAGTGATGTCGCCTTGGTCGTACTGGATACGACCACGGGTGAGATATTAAGTATGGTGGGGCCTGCGCAGCGAATGCGCCCTACAGGAACGGCGTATTTTCCTTTCATATATGTCACGGCATTCGCCCAGGGTTATTCGCCTGGGACCATGGTGCTAGATATCCCTCCGGAAGCTCCGCTATCGGAGGATACCTCCCAAAGCCTGTACGAGCGAGTGGATGATTTCCAAGGGCCCGTACGGATGCGCACGGCTTTAGCCAACGCAGATATGGCGGCAGCAATTCAGAGCCTCAAATTGGTCGGAGTGGAAAGCGTAATGCGCACTGCGGATACCATGGGGCTTCTCGCGCCAGATGAGGTCGAGCGGGATTATGGGTCCTTAATCGCATCCGGCATGTTGGAGTCTTCCTTAGTCGATCTGACCTTTGCATATAGCCTCATGGCTAATCATGGCCGGATGACCGGAGTGGAGATAACACAATCTCAGCAAGGGACGGAACAAGGTTCTCTTGAGCCTGTAGCGGTTCTGAGGGTGGAAGATGCGGTGGGTCGATGGATTTACACCGTAGACCAGGAGATGCGTGCTGTGCTAAGCCCTCAATTGGCCTTTTTAATGGCCGATATTCTCAGCGACGAGGCAACTCGATGGCCGATCTATGGTCAGGCAAGCGTGTTGGAGATCGGTAAGCCGGCGGGTGTTCAGATAGGAACAATCCCTGGGGGTAGCGATAATTGGACCATCGGCTTCACACCCTCAAAAGTTGTAGGAGTTTGGATTGGGAATCTTGAGGGCAGGCCGATGCAACGTGTTCACGCTTTAAACGGTGCGGCGCCCATATGGCATGCTGCCATTCGTTACTCTACCCGTGATGCTCCGAGGGATGGTTGGTCGATTCCACCGGGAATCAACAGTCTGGAGGTCTGTGATCCGTCGGGGCTATTGCCAACGAGGTATTGTCCTAACATCGTGCGCGAGATGTTCATCAGCGGCACCGAGCCGACGATGGGTGACAATCTGTTCCAGCCGTTCTTGGTAAACAAGGAGACAGGGAAGCTCGCCACGCTATCGACGCCATTGGAGGTCGTCGAGGAGCGTGTCTACATGATTCCCCCGCCCGGGGCGGAGGCGTGGGCCGATCTAGAGGGAATTGAAAAACCTCCCACGGAGTATGACACGTTATTTGGAACGGAGACGGTGAATCCTGAGGTCAACATCATCTCCCCCGAGTCATTCGAGGTTCTGCGAGGTGAGGTGATCGTTCGTGGAAATGCAAGACCGGAAGGCCTTTCATTTTATCGATTGCAGTTTGGACAAGGATTGAACCCGCTTCAATGGACACAAATTGGAGCGGATGTCGATACGACCGTGAGAGGTACGGTGTTGGGTCGATGGCACTCGGAAGGCCTGAACGGGCTTTACACTCTCCAACTTCAGGTCGTTTTGGATAATGGCCGAATTCTGACTTCGGCCGTTCATGTCACGATCGATAACTCACCACCAGAGATCCGTGTGCTTTCACCTAGCCCAGGGTCAATCACGGATCTTAGTTGGCGCAAGGAAGTCGTACTCGAAGCGGATATACGCGATGAAATGCAGGTAGACCGAGCGATCTTTTATGTCAATGGTCGCGCTGTGGCGACCGTGACGGACCCCCCGTATTCGACGCGTTGGTATCCGGATAAAGAAGGCAATTACGTCGTATATATTCGTGCATATGATGTCGCTGGGAATGAGACGGAAAGCGAACGCATCATCTTTAGTGTGACGCGTTAATCAGGATCACCGGCGGGGCGGTGAAAACCGCCGTGCATACCAACACCCCCAGATGTTCAAGGCGAGTAGCCGCATAGGTTGGGCATGTTTCGACGGGGCAAAATGCCCTGAATCCATCGGCATGTGCTGTCGACTTGGGCCAATGCTTTGAGCGGATAGTTCTGGCTTGTTGATCTCGGGGAACCGGCTTCAGCGAATGTTAGATGGTCGTTGTACTCGAACCGATCTGGATGGTATTCATCGCCAAACGCCCAGGCTCCCCAGATTAAGGTTTTATCTTTTCCGATCAGCGTATGTTTAAATGCGAGTTGAACTATGACAGTTGGATTGGTCACCAGGCGTGCGAAGGCTGCATCGGGGTCGTATCCATAGCCCTGATCGTAAATCAGACTCTCGTATCCGTCCCCTTCCGGTGGGGAGATCTCCGACTTGGCTGGCGTTTCACCTCCGACATCGCGGTTTGAGTCCAGATGGGCACGAACGCCGCTCGCGGACCACTCGGATGAGAGTGGCGTGGAAGCCGTGATGAGCCAATCACCGCGTCCGTCGAGGTTGAGGTCAAGCTCGACCCCGTAGATAGCATTTGTATCAGCAGGCGGCGCATCGACGAGAAAAATCGAAACATATACCCAAGGCGGGGCTAAGCTGAGTTCGGCGCCGGGCGCGATGTCCAGGTGACCTTGATAGAGCATCTCTTCAGCAGTAAATGGGCGCTCGAAGACGTTACGGTCGAAACTGTCTCCGATTGCCCGTTTCTCGTCTGCGATTGGCGCTGAGGAACGATCCGTCAACTCGCTGGTATGCTCAGGGGGTTCCTTCGGCACATCGATGTGGACGAAGCCGGGAGTAGGAGTGTCGGCGAGAGTTATTGTGGGAGCCGGGGTGACGATATTCGGCATGGAAATCGTAGCCGAAGGGGGGGGCTGCTCAATTCTGGCGATCAGACTTGCTGCCGCGCGCATTGTTTGTGTGGCCACCTGGGGTGCCAAGGTCTCAGGTGGTGAGATCTTGGAGCTGCATGCGTAAAGAAACCCCCCAAGGAATACAATGGGTAGGGTTAGTACTGTACGGCGATACATACTTTTCAACGAAATCTCCCGAGCGCGTATCGACGTCTCGGATTTAGATCGAGAGACAGGCGGCTTTAGGACTCTTCTGTATGCAGATTATAGTCAAAACCTCTTCGCAAGCATGCTTTGATCTCGACGCCTCGTTGAGCAAACCAGCGAACGGTGCCAAAAGTGTCCTGCGCAGGATGTTGGTGTTAGGTAGAGGCGGAGCACCTCCAGGCCGCAAATACGAGAGGGCTTCCCCACCGCGTCGGTCCCAAGACTGGCCAGTATGGATTACTCAGGCGAAACGCACTTCAACTACGAGCCATTGAGAACCTTGCTGGCGAACGTATTATGAGATCGTGGTTCTGGACCCGGCAGAGATAAGTACCTTCCTCGTGAACGATGGAAGAATGTCTGAGGAAGTTACACGCCTGCGTCCCACGGCGTCGTGTCCCCTCCCACCCCGGAAAGCGCTGCCTGTATCGCTGGGGACAAAGTTGGGATGTGATCCGCCACGGCAACCAGCAGACCGAAACATCCGGTGAGCATCATGTCTCCAAAAGGAACGGCGAAGTAAGGTCGTAAGCGAGAATCCCGCATCATCGATCGTCGAGGACCTGTGACGGCTACGCCAAACTCCGAGCCAGTGAGCGGAAGTGGTTCAGGATGAAGGATCAAAGCACCGTGCCCTTGATCGTCGAAAACATCTTTGTGGGAAAGACTTCCGTCTGCGAGTGCCTCGAGCAATGTCTCGAGACGCGCTAAGTCGATTTCGCCCGTGTGATGCTCGAAAACCCCTTCGATGCCACTTGGACCAAGGCGAAAGGCGAGGGTGTGGAAATTGCCGACATTTGTGATGACCACTCGCGACCGGAGCGTAACCTTGGGATCCAACAAGGTGCCAAGCACTGCTGCAGGAGCGGTGTCCATGACGAGCAAAGGACAATCAAGTCCGGGTACATTTTTCGTCACTGCTTTCATGCGCGTCATGCTGGGAGGAATTTGATCGGCGAGGAAGGCGAAAGCAGACAGCCGGTTCTCGGCCTCGATACGTGCCCGCAAGTAATCAAAGCGGAATTGACGATCGGAGACATCTGGGGGCGCTGCCCCGTGGTCGAAGACGGCGACAGCCACCGCTTGTGGATCGAGATCGACACCGAATGTTCTTAATGTAGTGGTGATGGTCGCGTAATCAAAATCGCGCAGTTCGATCTCCCGCACCCCCTTAAGTCTGGCAGCTTCGTCCTCACTGACAACTTCGACACCCATTTCGTTTCTAACCCAAATCAGATCGTCGTTGAAGGTTTGCGCCGCTTCGGCGGTGGCAAAAAGGCGGTGTCCGGCGCGAACATGTGCCTGCGCGGCCCATTGAGATGGTCCACCGCCCATGGTCACACCTGTGAGCAAGAGCGCTTCTTGTCGTTTGGTGGCTTCTTGGATTTGCTTTCGAATTTGCATAGTCGGAGATGGCAACACCAGCTTGAAGCCATTTTCGATGGCGATTCCGCTGTGGAAAAGGTAGATGTCTTGTGTTCCCGTCCCGACATCGATCGTGAGAACCTGCATACAAAACCTTCCCGGAAGAGATCCTTAACATCATACCAAGACTTCGGAAGTCCGTAGGACTTCCGAAGTCCGATGTGTGTTTGATCACGTGATCCTTTTACTCTGTGGCTGGCTGCCAATCTGGTTGCATATCGCGGCCGGGGTGCTTGGTGAGGTTCTCTTGCCCCGTGCCATTGGCGATCATGACATAGACTTCTGGGTTTTGGTCCCGCGTGCTGGTGAAGACGATCCATTTGCCATCGGGAGAGAACGACGGCTCTTTGTTGCCATTGCTTGTTGTCAGGCGAGTCCAGTTGGCGCCGCGATCAGAAATCGGTGCAACGTAGACCTCGTTGGTCCCCCGGTCGATATGCCAGGTAAAGGCGAGCAAGTTGCCATCGGGGGACCACGTCAGGTGGTCTACACCTACAATCCTGTTGCTAAGATCAAAGCTTTTCGGTATGACCTCAGACGGGGGGCGGAGGAAAATCTTTGCGGGGGCTTGATTGATTGAAACGGCAACGGCTAAGTTGTGGCTTGCTGGCAACCAATCAGGATAGGTGATTCCCTCGGGCGCCCAGGCGGGGGAGAACTCCACGGCGCAGAATTCCGAGTGACATGAAACTCTGTTCGCCTCCGCTTCCAGACAACCCTCGGTCACTTGCAGGCAAGAGGCGTCGATGATGTAGACTTGGCGCAGATCGCTGGTGCGCGTGGAAGCGAATGCGATGAAGCGCCCATCGGGAGACCAAGCTGGATCGGTATCGTCTCCTTGCTCATGGACCACCCAATCGATCCCAGTCCCATCCGCGTTGATCACCTTGATGTCCATGCCCAGATCGTTACCGTAAGCATCCTGGCCACCGTAGGTGACATAGAGTAACTGTGAGCCGTCGGGAGACCAACTTGGTTGTGTCTTGTCCCCGGGACCAAAGGTGAGTTGGCGAGGGTCACTCCCATCGGGGTTCATAGTCCATATTTGCAAGATGTTGTCGGCTCTATCACTGATGAATGCAATGCGCCCTCCACCACCCATGGGAACCGGTGTGAGCGATGGTGGGACAGTCGCGGTCGGCGACACGCTTGGTTCGTGTGTCGGAGTGGCCGTGGGCGGTGGTGCCGTGGAAGAAGGCGCGCTGGTGGGCGAAGGCGTGGACGTGGCGGCGATTGCCGCAATAGGTGGTTGGGTGAGTGTAGGTGAAGCTTGCCGTCCGACACCAGGGATTATTCCAGAGGCAAGCGCCACACCGACGATTATCACNNGCTCGATAAGCGGCGTCAGTGTAGGGGCTTGAATCGTTTCGGCGCCCAATAATCCTTTCAAGGCGGTACGGAAACTGTCGACATCGGGAAAGCGTTCCTCGGGATCGAGGGAAAGGGCACGCTGGATAGCCAAGTCGACGTGTTCCGGCACGGCAGGGTTTATCTCGCGAACCGGCTTAAGGACGGCTTTCTTCATGATGCGCTCGATGCTGTCGACAGGACGTTGCTGGGTCAGCAGGTTGTATAGGGTCGCTGCGAGTGCAAACTGGTCACTGCGAGAGTCGGTCCGTTGGGTTCCGTACTGTTCCGGTGGGGAGTATCCGGGGGTCAGACCGCGTGCCCCTGTGGCAGTCACCGCCTGATCGAATGTCTTGGCAAGGCCGAAGTCGACCAGCACAACACTACCGTCAGGTTGCAGTTTCAGATTGGGGGGTTTGATGTCGCGATGGATGACGGGAGGTGATTGTCTGTGCAAATAACTCAGTGCTGAACACACTTGGTCTGCCCAGCCAAGTACCTCTTCAACTGAAGGGGGCTGCCTTTGAACGCGGGTGTGTAGATCCTCTCCGGCGATGAAGTCCATCACCAGGTATTGGCGTCCTTCGAGGACAAAGTGATCCGTCACCCGCGGTAGATTGGGGTGTCGAAGTTCGGCCAGAATCCTGGCTTCGCGTAGGAATTGTCGCTCGGCATCGGGATTCTCACTAAGGTTCTCTTTGACCGCTACGAGTAGGTCCAGTGTGAGGTCGTGCGCCGTATAGACGGCACCCATCCCTCCCTTCCCAAGCTGATCTTCAATTCGATATCGATCACGAAGAATTGAACCGGGCTGTAGCGACATGCGGGGATTCTACGACAGGGTATTGATGCAGGCAAATCTCGTGGGGTTATAATGTAGACAGTTGGCTTAATATAGAAGAGGTGAGTGCTTAGAGGAATTCGATCGTCCGTTGACCAGCCGGAGAATTTTTAGAAGGCTGTCGATAAAGGAGCAGACATGGCACTTGTGGAGCCTCTCGACCTTCTCCCGCTGCAACCGATTTTGCAACGATACGCCTCGGATGGGCGCAAGCAGCTTCTGCCTGCCCTGTTCGAGGCGCAGCGCGTATATGGCTTTCTGCCTGAGGCGGTGATCGAAGCCGTCGGTCAGGGGTTGCGCGTTCCTTTGGTTGAGATTCATGGAGTTATTGAGTTCTACGCTATGCTTTATCGGCGTCCCACCGCTCGCACCATCGTGCGAGTCTGTACCAGCCCGGTATGTGCGCAGGCCGGCGGAGAGGATGCCCTTGCAGCTGCATGTCATCACCTCGGGTCAGATGTAAATGAGCCCACGGAAAATGGTGCCTTCATGGTCGAAGAAGCGCCGTGTTTGGGACTTTGCGATCACGCCCCAGCAGCGCTTGTGGGGGATGTACCTGTTGCGGTTCCGGATCCCGAAGAAGCTTCCGATTGGATCGTGAGCCCCAAAGAGGCCTCATTGGGTATTATCGGAGGTGAACCGCGCTGGCTCACAGAACGCTGCGGGGTCATCGATCCTGTCGATTTAAAAGCATATGAAGCGCACGGTGGTACTACCTCGCTCAAACGTGCGTTGGAGAAAATGAGTCCCGAGGAGGTAGTAGAGGAGATCAAGAAGTCGGGATTGGTTGGCCGAGGAGGTGCCGCATTCCCGACTGGGTTAAAGTGGGAGTACTCTGCTGCGACAGTGAATGAGCCGCGATACGTCGTCTGCAATGGCGACGAATCCGAGCCGGGTACTTTTAAAGATCGCGTGTTGATGGAGGGGGATCCCTTCATGGTCATTGAAGGGATGGTTCTCTGTGGTTATGCCATCGGCTCGCACAAGGGCTACATCTATGTGCGGGGTGAGTATCCGCGCGCACAGCGTACTCTAGAAGAAGCGATCAAACTTGCACGAAATGCCGGGTATCTCGGCGAGAACATCCTGGAAAGCGGTTTTAGCTTCGATGTTGAAATACGCTCCGGGGCTGGAGCGTATATCTGTGGTGAGGAAACGGCATTGTTTGAATCGATCGAAGGTAAGCGCGGCTACCCGCGTCTCAAGCCACCTTTCCCGACCACCCACGGCCTGTTCGGTCAACCCACCGTCATTAACAATGTTGAGACATTGTGTGCGGCAGTTTGGATTATAGGTCATGGCGCGCAGGCTTACCGGGCTGTCGGGACAGAGAAATCGCCGGGCTCAAAGCTGTTTTGTCTCTCGGGAGATATTGGAAAGCCGGGTGTCTATGAGGTTCCTTTTGGCGTGCAGTTGCGTGATTTGCTGGAATTGGCAGGAGGTGTGCAGGGCAAACTTCAGGCCGTGTTAATCGGTGGTGCTGCGGGAGCCTTTGCCAAACCGAGTCAGTTGGATGTCCAGATGAGCTTTGAAGGTCTGCAATCCGCAGGACTGTCACTTGGGTCTGGCGTCGTAATGGCCATCAACCAAGGGCGCGATCTTCGGCAGACCATGCTCAGCCTCGCTCACTTCTTTGCACACGAATCTTGTGGCAAGTGTTTCCCTTGTCAACTGGGGACTCAGCGTCAACTTGAGATCGTCGCAAAGATCGCCCGAGGAGAAGCAACCACAGGCGACATCGCTGCGTTACACGACGTGGGTTTTGCGATGGCCCACGCCTCCATATGTGGACTAGGGATGACCGCTGCGATGGCGATCCTATCTGCAGTGGAGCGTTGGCCGGAATTAATCTTAGAAGATTGGGATCAATGAGGGTTGATGCAGGGGAGGTAACGATGGGCTCGGGGGTGATCCTGACAGAGTGGTATGAATACCGCCGTGGTTGGGGACGCGCCAGTGGAGAGGTGATCGGAGAATCGTTGCTCACGATTTTCATCAACGGTAGCGAGTTGGCCACGATCATGTGCTCTCCTCGAGAACAAGATCTCCTGGCGTTGGGGCTTATCAAGAACGAAGAGTTTATCATCGATACGAACGAGGTCGATCACATTTACATCAGTAAAGACGGTTGTTGTGTCGATGTCTGGCTAAATCACGCCGTGGAAATTCCCGAGCGCAAGATTATCACCTCCGGTTGCGGCGGTGGTGTGACTTTCGAGGAGCCGGCGGTCGTTCTAAAACCGCTCGAGGACTCACCATCGATTTCACCACAGGCCCTGGTTGATTTGTTCGGTCAATTGCACTTCCCGGGCAGCCTCCATGCGCGGGCACGCGGTGTGCACGCCGCGGGTCTCTCGGACGGTAAGAAAATGTTGGTCGTCACCGAAGATGTTGGACGGCACAATGCGATAGACAAATTACTCGGCGCATGCATGGTGAAGGGGATTGAGACTCACAAGCGCGTCCTATTAACGACCGGACGCGTGTCATCAGAAATGATGCTCAAGGGAGCACGGATGGGATGTCCGATTGTCGCATCGCGCAACTCACCGACCTCCATGTCCATTGCCTTGGCGAAGGCGTGGAACATCACCTTAGTTGGTTACGTACGTAAAACGTCTATGCGCGTCTACACACACCCGGAACGGTTGGGTTACTCCGAACCTGTTGTCTTTCCCAGCGCTGGGGATTGATCAAAGACTTTGCAAGTCTTGGAAAGGAAAGAAGGGAATCGTGTCGGAAACCATCATGCTCACGATCGACGGTCAAGAGGTGCATGTGCCACATGGAACCACGATTTTGGATGCGGCCAGGCATGCGGAAGTAGAAATCCCTGCATTGTGTTACTTCGCGCACACCAAGGCCAATGCCTTGTGTCGCTTATGTGTGGTCGAAATTGAAGGCGACCGGGGATTGCAGGCAGCCTGTGTCACCAAGTCTCGTCCAGGTATGGTGGTCCATACGAGGACGTCCAATGTTGAACGTGTCCGTCGCACCATCCTCGAAATGCTGGCTTCTGCGGTGGATCTCTCCGAAAGTCCCGAGCTCATCGGATACCTGCAAGAATATGAAGCGCAGCCAGAGCGTTTCCAGGGAGCCACGCATCGCGAGTCGCAGATGATCGATGACAATCCTGTGTACATTCGCGACTACGCGAAGTGTGTATTGTGTTGGCGCTGTGTTCAGGTTTGTGCGGAGGATGCACAATACACGTATGCTATCAACTTCAGCGGCCGCGGCTTTCATACGTCGATCGCGACCTACTTTGATAAACCACTACCTCAGACGACATGTGTGTTTTGTGGGCAGTGTGTGGGTGTATGCCCCACAGGCGCCTTGAAAGCAAAGCGAGAACATCTCCTCGAGCAGGGGGTGTCTCCAGACGATATCTTTTCCATCACGCGCACGCAAGGAATAGAAAAGCATTCACGACGCGGCCCGCACCTGGATGGCGGAGGCACCTATGCTGAAAGCTGATCGAATCATTCACAGCACGTGTCCGTATTGTGGGGTGGGATGTCAGATCGACATGCACATTAAAGATGACCTGTTATTTCGCATCGAGGGCCGCTTCGATAATAAGGTCAACTTCGGAAATCTGTGCGTTAAGGGTCGATTTGGCTATGATTACGTCCATGCACCCGATCGTCTGACACAACCACTTATGAGGGACGGACGAGACAAGGATTTCCAATCCGCGTCGTGGGATGAGGCGTTAATGACTGTTGCCACACGTCTCATGAGTATACGTGATCAGCATGGACCAGATAGCGTTGCCATCCTGGCATCGGCGAAGTGCACGAATGAGGAGAACTACCTGCTGCAGAAATTCGCCCGTGCTGTGATTGGCACCAATAACGTCGATCATTGCGCAAGGCTTTGACACTCCAGTAGTGTGGCCGGTCTGGCCACGACATTGGGGTCTGGCGCGATGACCAACTCGATTCGTGACATTGTCGAAGCCGAAGTACTTTTGGTAACCGGCAGCAACACGACGGAGGCGCATCCAGTCTTGAGCTTACAGATGAAGAAGGCGGTGCGCGAACGTGGCACCAAATTAGTCCTGATCGATCCACGCCGCATCGAGTTGGTTCAATTTGCGCACATGCACTTAAGACAAAGACCGGGTACGGATGTGGCCGTGATCAACGCCATGGCGCACGTCATCCTCCGTGAGGGACTGGAGAACCGATCCTTCATCGAAGGGCGCACCGAGAATTTCGAAGCATTCGAGGAGGCAGTACGAGATTGGACGCCAGAAAGAGCGGAAAAGATCTCCTCGGTCCCTGCGGACCAGATCGTTAGGGCGGCGAGGTTGTACGCAACTTCGAAAGCGTCAGCGATCTTTTGGGCAATGGGTATAACGCAGCACACTACGGGCACGGATAACGTCAAGTCGCTCGCCAATCTTGCCATGCTGTGTGGGCACGTCGGTCGACCAGGTACAGGCCTCAATCCATTACGGGGTCAGAATAACGTTCAGGGTGCCTGCGATATGGGAGGCTTAGTGAATGTGTTCCCAGGCTATCAGCGGGTGACCGACGAGGATGCGAGACGTAAGTTCGCACAGGGGTGGGGCATTGCGTACGAGAATCTCAACCCGACGCCAGGTCTAACCGTCACCGAGATCATGGATGCGGCGATCGATGGCAAAGTTCGGGCGATCTACATCATGGGTGAAAACCCCATGCTTTCCGATCCCAATCTTCACCACGTCGAAGAGGCGCTGCGGGCTGTCGATTTCCTTGTCGTCCAGGATATTTTCCTTAATGAAACAGGAGAAATGGCGGACGTCGTATTCGCTGGAGTGAGTTTCGCCGAGCGCTCAGGCACCTTCACCAACACAGAGCGCCGCGTCCAGCTTATCCGACCGGCGCTGGAGCCGTTGGAGAAGGCGCGTCCGGATTGGGGAATCATCACAGAGTTGGCCCGTCGCATGGGCGCTGAATGGTCATACGAGAGTCCGAAACATATCTTTGACGAAATGGCAAGCCTCACACCACAATATGGGGGCATGTCCCATGAGCGCTTGGAAAGGGAGGGTGGTTTCCAATGGCCATGCCCAACAGTGGATCATCCTGGGACGCAAATCCTGCATGTTGGGAAATTCGCGCGCGGAAAAGGTTTGTTTAGTGCAGTTGACTATCAAGAGCCGGCCGAGTTACCGGACAAGGACTATCCATTCGTCCTTTCCACAGGGCGTGTGCTCTTCCATTGGCACGGTGGGACCTTGTCACGTCGTTCACCCGGACTCGAGAGCTTGGCTCCGCAAGCTGAGGTGGAAATCCACCCAGAAGATGCTGAGAAGCTAGGTGTCGTCGACGACCAGCGTGTCAAGGTCAGCTCCCGGCGGGGCCAATTGGTGGCAAACGCACGGCTCACCCGCCGCTCACCACCTGGTGTGGTATTCATGACTTTCCATTACGCAGAGGCTGCTGCTAATCTGCTCACGTCCGACCACATCGACCCGGTAGCGAAAATCCCTGAATATAAGGTGTCCGCAGTGCGTCTCGAGCCCCTGCCGGTGGCCGCGGAGCGATAAAGTCGACGTTTTATCCTATCCGATTACTTCGTGTTGGCAAGGGTGGGGCTGATATTCCTTCTGAGGGTTGAGCGGGCCGGGCGTGCGTTGACAGGCGTGCATCGGGCGTGATATGATAATTTCATCGAGGGAGATTATCTTCCATATTATCAATCCTTCGACCCGGTTTCATTATGATCATCCTGTTCTGACAACTTAATCTACACCTTTTTTTCGCGTGTCTTTGGCACGTAATCGACGGAAGTTAGAAGAGGATGCGGCTCTCCGGAGGGTGAGCGCCGAAACCGGGCGTTCGCCCTCTTTCTTATTCGCGAAGGCGGTTATTTATGAGCGTCGAATTCTTTGTTCGCATCATCGGCATGGTAGTGCTTGCTGTTGGCGGCATTTACTTAGGAACACATCTTAGCAAGCTTGCTGGTGATGAACCCATATTATGGGCAAGCGTGTTCGCATTGGTAGGGGCGCTTATGGGGTTGATCGTCACTCCCTTCGTTACGACAAGACCGATCCGATCAATCCGTGCACAGATTGCACAGGTTTCTGCGCGCACCATGCTCTCAGCACTCTTTGGCTTGATCGCCGGATTACTTGTTGCTGCCCTGGTCTCCTTTCCGTTATCGTTATTACCTGCACCCTTCAGCCAATTGCTGCCGTTTATCGGTGCACTTGTATTCGGTTACCTTGGTGTAACAATTTTCGTCGTCCGCCAGAATGATATTCTCAACATACTGGGAAGCCGATTTTCACTGGGAGGCGGAAGAAGCGAGGAGGGTACACTGACTGGGCGTAATATCCTGCTAGATACGAGCGTGATCATCGACGGTCGCGTGGCAGATATCGCGCGCACTGGATTTCTGTTCGGATCGATGCTCGTCCCTTCCTTTGTGCTCAACGAGCTTCAACACATCGCCGATTCGGCTGACAGTTTGCGTCGGCAACGGGGTCGGCGCGGTCTCGACATTCTTAACCACTTGCAGAAAGACCCCAACATTTCATTCCGAATTTCCGATTTGGACGTCGAAGGTGTGCGTGCTGTTGACGATAAACTAATCATCCTAGCCAAACAACTGCGTAGTCCAATCCTGACGAATGACTACAACTTGAATCGTGTCGCCGAACTTCAGGGTGTGACTGTGTTGAATATCAATGAACTCGCCAATGCGGTGAAAGCAGTCTTTCTTCCCGGCGAAAGGCTCGACGTGCGGGTGATACAGGAAGGGAAGGAAGCCGGACAGGGGGTGGGCTATCTGGATGATGGCACCATGGTCGTCGTGGAGGGTGGAAAGGGGCAGATTGATTCCACTGTGCCTGTGGTTGTGACGAAGGTTCTGCAAACTGCGGCAGGTCGGATGATATTCGCGAGACCAGAATCGGAGCCGGGGCGAGAGGACGTCCTGGAGTAAACCGCCATGGGATTGATGATCTACAATACACTGAGCCGTGCAAAAGAACCCTTCGAAACGCTCGAATCCGACGTTGTGCGCATGTACGTTTGTGGCCCGACTGTGTACGATAAAGCGCACGTCGGTCATGCCATGTCTTCCATCGTTTTCGACGTGATTCGTCGCTATTTGGAATACAGGGGTTATCAAGTTCACCACGTGATGAACTATACCGACGTTGAGGATAAGGTCATCTTGCGTGCAAATGAGTTGGGTGTGGAACCCATGGCGCTGGCCGAAAAGTACTTGCGTGAATATGATCAACACTTGGAAGATCTGAACGTGTTGCCGGCGCTCGTCAACCCGCGGGCCTCAACAGAGATCGATACCATCATTCAAATGGTGAAGGGCTTGACCGAGCGGGGTTACGCTTATGAGGTCAACGGCGATGTCTACTTTCGCGTTGCAAAAGATGAGGACTACGGCAAACTTTCAAGACGCAAAGTGGAAGATATGCGCGCGGGAGCCCGTTTGGAGGTAGACAAGCGGAAAGAGGATGCGGCGGATTTTGCCCTGTGGAAGGCTGCCAAGCCGGGCGAGCCCCAGTGGGAGAGCCCTTGGGGACCCGGTCGGCCTGGTTGGCATATTGAATGCTCGGCGATGACACACCAACACCTCGGAGATCAAATAGACATTCACGGCGGTGGCAACGACCTGATTTTCCCACATCACGAGAACGAAATCGCTCAATCGGAAGCCTTCACGGGGAAGCCGTTCGCGCGCTATTGGGTCCACAATGGGATGATGCAATTCATCGGGGAGAAGATGTCGAAATCCATCGGCAACGTTGTGACTGTGGAGGCTTTCCTCGAAGAGCATCCGGGCGACGTGCTGCGCATGATGGTCCTCAACGCCGGGTATCGAAAACCTCTGACCTACACGGACGACGTCGTCGAGCAGGCCGCAAGTGCTATCGAGCGATTGCAAAGCGCCCTGCGACCGGCGAATCCAACGTCCGATTCGCCGCCTGATGTAGCAGCCGCGCTGCAGAATCAAATCGATGAGACCATCGCCGGTTTCGAATCGGCGATGGATGATGATTTTAATACTTCTGCTGCGATGAGCCATCTTTTTGAGCTCGTGCGAGCGATCAATCAGGCCAGAGATGCAGGTATCAGCGTTGCGTTGTTGACAGGTGCGCAGGACGAGCTTCGCAGACTGGCCGGCGTGCTCGGACTTCGCTTGGAAGAAATAGCTGATGTACAACAAGAGGCAGCTGCGTTCATCGACTTGCTAATCGATGTGCGCTTGGCTCTACGTAACGCGAAACAATATGAGCTCGCGGACATGATTCGCGATCGGTTGAGCGCACTGGGAATTACCCTCGAAGACGGAAAAGAAGGGACGACTTGGCGGTCGAGGTGACACACCGTCAAATTGCAGTTTCCCCGACGAACTCAGAATTTACCCGCAATGTTCGAGCTGGTGACGTGAGTTTATGAAGGATGATTGCGGATATGAGCGAATGGGTCATCGGCCGTAACCCGATTCTTGAACTACTGCGGGCAGATCGTCGCCGCGTACACAAGATTCATGTCGCTCGGGGTTCCGAGGAACGGGGAGCGCTAGCTCGATTGCTAGCGCTTGCTCATGAAAGAAAGATCCCGGTTTCTCGTGTTGCCCATGAAGACTTCAATACAGTGCAGGGTAACCATCAGGGGGTTATGGCTGAGGTTACACCATACCCATATATGACGGTTGAAGACATCCTTGATATCGCACAGACAAAGGGGGAGCTTCCGTGGATCTTGATCCTGGACGGGATACAAGATCCTCAAAACCTCGGCGCGCTGTTGCGATCTGCAGAAGCCGTTGGTGTGCATGGCGTTGTGGTTCCATATCGTGGGAGCTCGGGAATCACACCTGCGGTGGTCCGAGCATCTGCAGGCGCGAGTGAGTATCTGTTCGTCACTCGAGCAAATCTGGCGCAGGCGATCGACAAGCTCAAGAAGGCTGACGTCTGGGTTGCCGGCCTAGAAAACAGTGCGCAAGCCGTATTACTTGAGGAGGTGGACCTTCCCGACAGCTTGGCGCTGGTCGTGGGAAGTGAAGGGCAGGGAATGCGCAGACTAGTGCGAGAGTCGTGTGATTATCTCATTCGCATCCCCATGCGCGGCTGGGTGGAGAGTCTGAATGCCTCCGTCGCCGGGGCAATCGCACTGTATGCTATTTGGCGACAGCATGGATACGTAGGAGCGCACACGCCGGGCGCCGAAAGGAGGGGTTGAGGTGGTGCACATTGACGCTGATGTGGTTTCTTGGTAGACTCGGTGCGCATTGTCGGCAGAGATTGGCTTTGGTAAAATAGGAGTTGCGCCGAGCAGGATAGGCGCGCTTCTGTTGTCATGCCGACGTAGCTCAATGGCAGAGCAACCGCCTTGTAAGCGGTAGGCTACGGGTTCGACTCCCGTCGTCGGCTTTAGGGTCGACAAACCCGAGACACGGGCAAGTTCGTGTGTGAGATGAGCCGTTAACCGACTGCTTGGCAAGGTGTGGTGAATTGGGCGGTGGACGTGAAGGCCCCCTGCGTGCTGGGAATCAGGGGTCACAGCCACTGCCAATGGATACCTGGGCGGTTACCCAAGTGGCCAAAGGGGGCTGACTGTAAATCAGCTGGCATACGCCTTCGGAGGTTCGAATCCTTCACCGCCCACACATAAGTGTAAGAGCCTCTCGAGCTCGTGGTGCAAACCATGGAAGAGGAGATGGATGGCAACTGCCCTCATAGCTCAGACGGTAGAGCACGTTCTTGGTAAGAACGGGGTCAGGGGTTCAAGTCCCCTTGAGGGCTCTCAATTGTTGCGGAGATAACGCTGACAATCCAACTTAGGAGATTACGATCATGGCGAAAGGGAAATTTGAACGAACGAAGCCGCACATGAACGTGGGCACCATCGGACACATCGACCACGGGAAGACGACGCTGACGGCGGCGATCACGAAGTGGTGTTCGTTCCAAGGGTTGGCGGATTTCAGGCCGTTCGATTCGATCGACAATGCGCCGGAGGAGAAAGAACGGGGCATCACGATCGCCATCGCGCATGTGGAGTACGAGACGGATAAGCGCCACTATGCGCACGTGGACATGCCTGGTCACCGGGACTACATCAAGAACATGATCACGGGTGCGGCGCAGGTGGACGGGGCGATCCTGGTGGTGGCGGCGCCGGACGGGCCGATGCCGCAGACGCGGGAGCACGTGCTGCTGGCGCGGCAGGTGGAAGTGCCGTCGATGGTGGTGTACCTGAACAAGGTCGACATGATGGACGACGAGGAGCTGCTGGAGCTGGTGGAGTTGGAGCTGCGGGAGCTGTTGAACGAGTACGAATTTCCTGGGGATGAGACGCCGATCGTGCGCGGGAGTGCGCTGCAGGCGTTGGAGAGCAAGAGCGAAGATCCGGAGGCGCCGGAGTATGAGAGCATCAAGGAATTGCTGCGGGTGATCGACGAGTACATTCCGGAGCCGAAGCGCGAGGTCGACAAACCGTTCATGATGCCGGTGGAGGACGTGTTCTCGATCAAGGGACGCGGGACGGTGGTGACGGGGCGGATCGAGCGCGGGGTGATCAAAACGGGCGATGCGGTCGACATCGTCGGGCTGCGGGATAAGAGCATGAGCTCGGTGGTGACCGGGGTGGAGATGTTCCACAAGACGCTGGACGACGGGCAGGCGGGGGACAACGTGGGCCTGCTGCTGCGGGGGATCGACCGGGACGAGGTGGAGCGAGGGATGGTGATCGCCAAGCCGGGGTCGATCACGCCACACACGAAGTTCATGAGCGAAGTGTACGTGCTGACGAAGGATGAAGGGGGTCGGCACAAGGCGTTCTTCAGTGGGTATCGACCGCAGTTCTACATCCGGACGATGGATGTGACGGGGACGATCCAGCTGCCGGAAGGTGTGGAGATGGTGATGCCGGGAGACAGCGTGAATCTTGAGGTGGAGTTGATCACGCCGGTGGCGTTGGAGAAAGGTTCGAAGTTCGCCATCCGTGAGGGTGGCCTGACGGTCGGTGCGGGTGTGATCACCGATATCCTGGAATAGGTGAAAGGAAGACGCGCCTCTCGAAAGGGTCGCGAGTTGGTATCCAATGGCAAAGAAAGATATTCGACCGGTTGTCACCTTGGAGTGTACGGAGTGCCAAGAACGAAATTACACGACGGAAAAAAACCGTCGCAATGATCCTGGACGTCTGGAGTTGAACAAGTATTGTCCGCGATGCCGCAAGCATAGACTGCATCGCGAGACAAAATGAGGGGCGCATTGCGAGCCCCCACAGGCCAGTAGCTCAATTTGGCAGAGCACCGGTCTCCAAAACCGGGGGTTGTGGGTTCGAGTCCTACCTGGCCTGCCTACACGGAACGCGACGCCGGGAACGGTCGGCGTCGCTTGATTGAGGAGAACTCGCGTGGCGAAATCGAAAGCTACTCCGAGGAAGCGTCAGAACCGATTGGTACGATACTCTCGGGAAACTGTGGCTGAATTGAGAAAAGTGAATTGGCCTACACGCCAAGAAGCCATACAACTCACCATGATCGTTCTTGTTGTGATCCTCCTGATGAGCTCGCTATTGGGTATGTTGGATTTCCTGTTTTCGCGCTTATTCGGATTCATCGTTGGCCTTGGATGAAGCATGGTTCGTTCCATTGCACGATAACACAGGACAGGCGATTCTTACGGCACAGACGGTGTGAAGACGGGTTGGATTGAAAACCATGAGTGATATTGAGAACGAAACCCCAAAAGAGATGAGTTCCGCTGAAACAGATGCGGAAGATCTTTCCGTCCGATCAGAGTTGGAATCCACTGCGGTGGAAGAATATACGGGTGAGGACGCCGCGCACGCTTTAGCGGAGGGCGATGCGGAGATCGAAATACCGCCCTCTGAAGAAGAACGTGGCGCATCCATTTCCTCGGATGAGGTAGAACCCAGCGATTCCGATGAGATCGGGGTGGCTGAGGTGACGCTTGAGGATGAGGAGGAAGGGGAAGAACCTCCAGCTGTCACAGATGAGATAGAAACTGTTGCCGATGAAGAGGTGGACGAGGCCCAAGCCGAGCAGCTTTCGGAGGGAGAGGATCCTTCTGTTACGATGGAAGATGTCGTTGAAGAGGATGTTTCCGAGATCGCAGAAGATGAAGAAGATGAATTCCTAGAGATCGCGGAACAAGTGCCTGTAGTAGAACCGGATGACGGTCGTCTGTGGTATGTGGTTCATTGTTATTCGGGTTACGAGAACAAGGTGCGTCACAACCTTGAGCAACGCATCGAAACGATGGGAATGAAGGATAAGATCTTCGACGTCGTCGTCCCCACCGAAGAAGAGATAGAGATCAAGGACGGTAAGCGCAGGACGATCGAACGGCGCGTATTCCCTGGCTACATCCTTGTTCAGATGATCATGGATGAAGATTCTTGGTACGTGGTTCGCAACACGCCTGGTGTGACGGGATTTGTTGGCATGGGCAACGAACCCACGCCATTGCGACCGGAAGAGGTTACCCAGATTGTACGTCGCATGGAGGCCGAGGCACCGCGGATTAAGGTCACCTACAAAACTGGTCAGAAAGTGCGCATTATCGATGGACCATTCAACGATTTTATTGGAACGGTATCAGACATCGACATGAATCGGGCGAAAGTGCGCGTGATGGTCTCGTTCTTTGGTCGTGAAACGCCAGTGGAATTAGATTTCCTACAAGTTGAGAAGGCATGACAGCGCCCTATTCATCAGTGGGAGGGTGAACTCCTCACCCGCTACGACCACCAAGGGAGTGAAAACGTGGCAAAACGATTAAAAGCAGTTGTGAAGTTACAAATTGAAGCCGGTAAGGCGAATCCTGCGCCGCCAATTGGTCCGGCATTGGCGCCCCATGGGATCAATCTGATGGCTTTTTGCAAGGAGTACAACGCGCGTACGGCGAGTAAGACCGGCGAGATCATTCCGGCGGAAATCACGATTTATACCGACGGCTCCTTTAACTTTATTTTAAAGACCCCGCCGACGGCGGTTTTGTTACGCAAGGCAGCCGGTGTCGAAAAAGGTTCGCCGGAGCCCAACCGAGAAAAAGTCGGTAAGGTGACCCGCGATCAGGTCCGGGAAATTGCGGAGATCAAGATGAAGGATCTGAATGCCATCGATATTGAAGGCGCGATGCGGCAGATCGAAGGCACAGCACGCAATATGGGGATTCTCATAGAAGAGTGAGCTTGTGTGGGAGGGCCGGCTACACTCGGCCCGTTCGCACCACTAGGAGTTGAGATGCCGAAACATGGAAAGAAGTATCGAGAAGCAGTCGAGAAAATAGATCGGGAAAAATTGTATCCACCGAAGGAGGCGCTCCAACTTGCAAAGGAGACGTCCTTCACTCGCTTTGACGGCACGATAGAAGTCCACGTACGCTTGGGCGTAGACCCGCGCCACGCAGATCAGCAAGTACGTGAGACGGTGATGTTGCCACACGGCTTAGGAAAGACCGTCCGCGTACTGGCGTTTGCTGAAGGCGATGGGGCAAGAACGGCGAAGGAAGCCGGCGCGGATTTCATAGCAGATGACGAAATTATTGAACGTATTCGGGGCGGTTGGATGGAATTCGACGCCACGGTTGCGACGCCAGATATGATGGGAAAAGTTGGCCGGCTGGGAAAAGTCCTGGGTCCGCGGGGTCTGATGCCTAATCCGAGAGCCGGAACGGTGGTTCAGGAGGACGATCTGCCGCGGGTGATTGACGAGTTGAAGGCAGGACGCGTTGAGTTCCGCGTGGATCGAACCGCCAACCTACATGTCCCGATCGGCAGGGCGTCCTTCGAAGTCGACAAACTTCTCGATAATTTTATGGCCTTGATGGATTCTGTAAAAAGCGCACGACCTGCGTCGGCGAAAGGGACGTATATTCGCAAAGTCACGGTCACGAGCACCATGGGTCCAGGAGTGCGCGTCGAACTCAGTACGCTTGACGCGGTATAGGAAGGACGATATCATCGTTTATCGACTCTAAGTCATAATCCTATGCATGCTTCGCCAAAGACAGCAGGCGTCTCAGGTTCCCTGAGGCTTAATCTCCTGCCGAGGTGAAGACTAGAGGACCGTGTGTCCTGCGGGCCAATGGCCTGTGGAAGTCTTTGCTGAGGCACCTGCGCGAAGCAAAGACTTTTTTCATCAAAGGAGGTGAGCCGATTGGCTATCACAAAGGAACGCAAACAGGCCTTGGTGACGCAGTACAAGGAGTTGGCCAAGGACAATGCGGCATTAATCCTAACGACCTATTCTGGATTGAGTGTGAAAGAGCTAGAAAGCTTGCGCCAACAAATTCGGGAGGTGGGCGGAGAGTTCCACATCATTAAGAACAAGTTGGCCGATCTTGCCTTTAAGGAAGCAAATGTGACTCTGCCAGACGATGCTCTTGCAGGACCAACGGCGATAGGCTTCGCCGCAGAAGATGTCGTTGGGGTGGCCAAGGCCATCGTCGATCTCTCCAAAGAGACGGAGTTCATGGCTGTCAAGGGCGCGGTCATTGATGGCGCAATCTTCGACGGGCAGCAAGTCAGACGCATGGCAGAACTTCCACCCTTACCGGTGGTTCGAGCACAATTCTTAAGCATGTTACAGGCTCCTGCGAATCGCTTTGCTGCTATCATGACTAGTTCCGTACGGCAAGTAGTCGACGTCGTGAAGGCCTACGCCGATTCGGAAGCGACAGCGTAGCGAGATAATCGTCCCTGGTGAATTATCGTGGGATGTTAAATTCGTTTTATCAAGATTAGTCCAAGTTGAATAAAGGAGATTCTTACAGATGGCAGACTTGAAAAAGCTAGTGAAGGAATTAGGTAGTCTCTCGATACTTGAGGCAGCGGAACTCACGAAGATGCTCGAGGAAGAGTGGGGTGTATCGGCGGCCGCGCCGGTTGCGGTCGCTGCCGCGACAATGCCGACGGTGGTCGAAGAAGTTGAGGAGAAAACCGAATTTGATGTTATCCTCAAGGATGTCGGACCGAAGAAGATCGACGTGATCAAGGCAATCCGACAGATCACCACCCTGGGTCTTAAAGACGCGAAGGATCTTGCGGAGAGTGCCGGCGCCAAGGTGTTAGAACAGATCGGCAAGGAGGCTGCCCAGGATGCCAAGAGCAAGCTTGAGGCAGCGGGCGCGACCGTTGATCTCGTTTAGAACGACGAGGGAGCGCATTCGGAGCCGCCCGAGATTGGCGGCTCCAATACTACTTGTTCGCTGTGAATTATTCACATGACGAGGGTGTCATGCGTAAGCGGATTCTCATAATCGAGGATGAAGAGCGGATACTGAATTTCCTCGAGCGGGGTCTCACGTACGAAGGGTATCGTGTCGACAGTGCCATAGATGGGACGCGGGGCTTGGCTTTGGCTCGCGATTACCCTCCCGATCTTGTGATCATCGATTGGATGCTCCCCGAAGTTGAACCGGGATTGGATGGACTCGAAGTGTGTCGAAGACTTCGTGAGGGCAGCGATGTTCCTGTCATTATGCTCACCGCGAAGGACGCCGTCGAGGACCGAGTGCGAGGATTGGACGCAGGCGCAGACGATTACATCGTCAAACCTTTTGCCCTCAATGAGCTGTTAGCCAGGGTTCGGGCGTTACTTCGAAGGGCCAAGCGGGAAAGTCCAGAAATTATGACCTTTTCCGACCTCTCACTGGATACAGGCACGCATCAGGCCTTTCGGAGCGAGCGACCCATCGAGCTCACGGCAAAGGAATATGAGCTACTGGAATTGTTTTTACGCAACCCACGCCAGGTTCTCACCAGAGATGTGATATACGATCGTGTGTGGGGATATGATTTCGGTGGTGAGAGCAATATCATTGAGGTCTATGTCCGCTATCTTCGCCAGAAGTTGGAAGCGGAGGGGGAAGCACGCCTGCTACATACTGTCCGTGGGGTGGGTTACGTTCTTAGGGAACCTACATGACGCTTCGGGCTAGACTGACTCTATGGTACACGGCTGTCTTAGCAGCGGTTCTAGTCATCTTTGGCGCCATCGTCTTTCTCACGCTCACTTATAGCCTGATCACTCAAATCGACGATACGCTCGATCGAACAGCAGATGATATCCTGCGCGCTAGTCAGATGCCTGAATTGGAGATCACCCTAAGGGCCTTGGACCTGACGACGAATGTATACGTTCAGTTTTGGCAAGGCAACGACCAATTGGTATGGCAGTCCGCAAACACTCCCGGCATCGAAGGACCGTTCGATCCAGATTCGTTGCATGTTGAGGAAAACACATTTAGCAGCCGCGAAACGAATACTTTAAACCTTAGGGTATTGACCGTGCCTCTCGTTCTTCGTCCAGAGGGTACCATTGTGGGTTATCTTCAATTGGCCAGGTCGTTAGATACGATCGATACCGTGCGGGAGATACTGCTGATCGTTTTAGTAGGTGGTGGTTTCGTCGCAGTCGTATTGGCTGGGGCCGTCGGTTACATGACGGCGCGGACAGCATTACGACCGATCGATCAGGTCACTGAGACTGCCTTGCAAATCACTCGGGCGGACGATCTTTCTCGAAGGATCCCCGTCTCAGCCCCTCCTACAAGTGAAGACGGTCGCCTGATCCTCGCTTTCAACGAGACTCTGGAACGCTTGGAGGCGCTCTTTGAGACGCAACGTCGCTTCTTGGCAGACGTGTCTCATGAGCTACGAACTCCCCTGACGGCGATTCGCGGGAACATCGACCTCATGCGTCACATCGGGGAAGCAGATCCCGAATCCTTAAATGCGATCACCGGTGAGGTCGACCGTATGACCCGCTTAGTAGGTGATCTCTTACTCTTGGCACGTGCCGAATCAGGGAAACTCCCGCTCGCGGAAGGGATCGTAGAACTCGACACCTTGATGCTCGACGTATATCAGCAGGCGAAGGTAATTGCCCAGGGACGTGTGGAGGTTCGCATTGGGCATGAGGATCAAGCGCGTGTCCTTGGGGATCGCGATCGGTTGAAACAGGTCTTGCTAAATCTGGTAACCAATGCCCTTGATTACACACCTGCTGGTGGAATGGTCAATCTGAGTTTGCAATGTGTGGACGATTGGGCTCGTTTGAGTGTGTCGGATAATGGTCAAGGAATACCTGAAGATGAGCTCCCTCACATCTTCGAACGATTTTACCGGGTTGATCGCTCGCGGAAGCGGAAGGCGAGTGGGGGAGTGGGATTAGGTTTGTCGATCGCAAACTGGATTGTGCTCAGTCATGGGGGGCGAATTGAGGTCACTTCTGAGCGAGGAGAAGGATCGACGTTCTCGGTTTGGCTTCCCCGAGTAGAGGAAGATTGTGGTGATCACTCCGGGGAGTGAGTGATTGAAGTTTGGTAGGGGGTCACCCTTGTTGCGCTTG